>Ga0206683_10003147_pt1 | contig 11003 bp, 10 predicted proteins | sample M280m12015metaG_FD_155483 | JGI IMG/M metagenome (GOLD analysis project Ga0206683, IMG submission 155483) | Ammonia-oxidizing marine archaeal communities from Monterey Bay, California, United States - M2 80m 12015 | ecosystem: Environmental > Aquatic > Marine > Intertidal zone | place: USA...
CCTTACATATTCACAAAATTTTTTCAATAGGTAGAAAATACTGTAATGCCGGGGGTGGGTTTCGAACCCACGACCTCCAGATTATGAGTATTGCCTTCTATGGAAGAACCGTTAGAGTTTACCATTCGAACTGGCACTCTAACCAGGCTGAGCTACCCCGGCATGAATTTTATCTAAGAATATAGCAATTAAATGTTAAAATCAATAATGTTTTGAGACATTTTGCCATGGCTCATTTTCTGACTTTACCCAGAGGAATTTTTTCTGCAATGCAGATGTATAGAGTTTTTCCCAATCTGCTGTTACTTCATCTGTCCATGATTTGAAAATTCGTGGGTCGATATAATTTCTTAATGATGTACCAAGATTGTAATCTCTTGTCTTTTCTGTAAGGTCTAACTGTAATTTCAATTTCTCCACTCTCTCTTTTTGTTTCGTCTTTGATTTTTTGATCATCTGTTTAATCTTTGAAATTCGTTCTCTTCTTTTCTTTTCTTGAGCGTCAGTTTTGGTTTTTGTAATTTCTGCTTTCTTTAATGACTCTTCGTTTTTCTTCCACGGCACTGCTTTTTCTGCTACTTTTAACGTATCACGCTTTTTTTGAAGAGACAGTTCAAATGTTTTAGGAATTGTTCTCTTATGATTACACATTATAGCAGCTTCTAAATTTGCAAGCTTTGCATGATAAAGTTTCTCCATTTGGGAACTTTTTTTGACATCACCATTCTCATTAAGATATTTTGAGACAACTGTAGATGCACTAAATGTTCTGAAAACTTTTGCAGTTAATCCATTTACAACCGTCTTATAGTATTCGTTAACATCTCTTGATGTTAGATTTCCAAAAATCTCATCTGTTGGTTTTATTTTTACTGTCAATTCCTTTAGGTTTTTATAAAATTGTTTATCATTTCCTACTGCTGGAACTGTTTCCTGCCATCTTACGCTATCTTTTCCAAGAAAATCAAATTTTATTGTATCTGATGTTAATGTGACATGTTCTTTTCTTAGTGTAGTTGCACCAACTGTATCAGCTTCCTCAGGATCCTTCTCGTCTCCTACCCTCATTGCAGTGCGATAGATTAGCCAGCATACTGTGGATATTCGTCTAACTTTTGTGTTCTTACTTTCCATGTCTTTGACAATCTTATTTTTTACAGTCTCAATTTCTCCTGCAAGCATTTTTGCTTTGTCATATTTTGCTTTGTCTCTGTCCTGTTTTATTCCAGCTGTATCTGCTAACCATACATATTTTCTTTTTTGTGTTAAATAGTCTGTCCAGCTCGCCATCCACATTGATTCTTTGTCATGAACAATTTTCCCCCAATCCCCATTTGGAACTTTTGCCTCTTTACCCAAGTTTAAGGTGACATCTTTTGATGTAACTTTTGGTTTCCATTTACCACGTAGAGGGTGTTCTCCTCTTCCTATGAAGATTCCAGGTGGTTCTGCCATGTAGTTTGCAATTTCCACTTCTTTGTTGTCCATCTTACCTTTCCCAAACTTTTCTTTCATCTCCTCTCTCAATTCTTTACGTTTTAGAGCAAGTGCCTTTTTTTCTTCTTTTGTAAGAAGTTCTTTAGCATCTTTTTCTTTATCTACTATGTTAAACGCATTTTTAAAATCAATATCTGCTAATTCTATTTTTTTATATTTGTTACCAAATGTTTTTGCAAAATCTGCAACAAAATTCTTCTGAAAAACTTTATCTTGTGCATAAGTGGTATCTTTCTTTTTTGCCCATTGGTAAACCATCTCTTCTTGTTTTATGTCCAAATCTACATTTTCTCCTTTGATCTTAATTTTGATTTTCTTCGTTTCAAAATCTGGCGGAAAAAGTATTCCATTATGTTCTAATTTTTTCCATTTCATTATAATTCACAATCCTACGGACTTTGACAAAAATCAATCTTTGGCGTATATATTCTAATCTGGGGGTTATTCCCCATACAATTCCTTTTTTAGATAATTCTCAAATTCAATATCGGTTTTCATTTTTTTTGCTTCTAAAAACATCGCTGCATCATTACCTACTACATATCTTGGTAGCGGTTTTTCTTCTTCCAGTGACTTAATTATCACATTTGCAACTTCATTTGGAGGTGTACCCATCTCTGCCATCATTTTAACACCTGAAATTACTTTCTCAGTAATCTTTTTGTAGGTATCCCCATCTTCTGCTTTTTTTGCCGTTCTCATTGAATCAAAAAAGTTTGTTTTAATTACTCCTGGTTCAATAATTATGACATTTACTCCAAATGGCCCAAGCTCATATCTTAGAGATTCTGATAGTCCTTCTATTGCAAATTTTGAACTAATGTAAGCTGTTGAAACCGGAAATCCTATTCTGCCTGCAATTGAACTTATGTTAACTATGTCTCCAGTTCCCTGTTTTCTCATAATCGGTGCAACTTTCTGAATCATTCTAACTACTGAAAAAAAGTTTGTTTCAAATTGCTCTCTAAACTCTTCAATTGAAACATCTTCTGCAGTTCCCCATATCCCCCATCCTGCATTATTTACTAAGACGTCTATTCTTTGTTTTTCATCAATGATTGTTTTTATTGCATCTTCTGCGGATTTTTCATTGTCAACGTCTAATTCTATTACTTTAAGAGGAAGACTCTCATTTTTTGCAATCTTTTTTATCGTATCTGCCTTTTCCAAATCTCTCATTGTTGCATATGTAAAATATCCTTCTCTTGCTAATGATAGGGATGTTTCATACCCAATTCCACTTGAACTACCTGTAACTAATGCAACCTTTTCCATATTGTAATCATTGATTATCTCTGTAATAGTCTTATTCTTGACACTATAATCATAAAATAAAAAAGGTTATCTACAATGTTCACTTCATGGCATTATGGCAGGTTATACATCTGACGTGGCCAAAAGCCACAAAAAATTCACAACTGCATTGAATCGTGCAAAAACAAGACAGGCATGTCTTAACGCATATTGGAAGCATAAGAAAGAGCATGAAAATCTTCTCAAAAAACATCTAAAAGAAGAATTAGCGGAAGTGAACAAGAAAAAGGCAAAGATCCCTTATCGTTAACTGTAATGTTTTAACATTACATCTCTTCTTTTTACTCAAATTTTAAGTAATGATGTATGTAGAATCATTTAATGCAAAAAATTGTTTTTGATAAAATTTATAATAAAAATTGTCTTGATGGGATGAAATTAATTGATAAAAATAAAGTTGATTTAATAATCACTGATCCTCCATTTGCCATTAATTTTAAAGCAAAAAAAGCAAATTACAATAGAAAAGGCTCTAATGTTATAGAAGGGTATAATGAAATTTTACCTGAAAATTATTATCAATTTAGTTTTGATTGGATTTCTGAAGCTAATCGTATATTGAAAGAATCTGGAAGTATGTACATTTTTTCAGGTTGGAATAATCTCAAAGATATACTGATTGCAATTGATAATGTAGGCCTAACTATGATTAATCATATAATTTGGAAATATCAATTTGGTGTTGTTACAAAAAATAAATTTGTCACCTCTCATTATCATTGTCTTTATGTATGTAAAAATCCTAAAAAAAGAAAATTTTACTCATTCTCAAGATACAGGAAAAATGAAAAATCAGATGATGGTCATAGCCTACATTATCGGGATAAAGAAGATGTATGGGAGATTAAGCGTGAATATTGGACTGGTGAAGATAAAACACCAACAAAATTACCTGCTGAAATAATTAAAAAAATTTTAATGTATTCTAGTAAAAAACACGATGTTGTATTTGATCCATTTCTTGGTTCTGGTCAAGTTGCGGTGGTCGGAAAAATGTTAGATAGACGTTTTTGTGGATTTGAAATTGTTAAAGAATATTATAATTTTGCACAAAAAAGATTACAAAAAAATGTATATCGATTAAATGAAAAGAATTAATTTTTAAATTTATTTTCAGTGGTATTTTTTGAACTACTCTCTTGAGGTCCAAATTTTACATCAATTGCATTTTTTAATTCAATATCTGATTTATTCTCCGTATCAATTCTCAATGTTTGTGCCATTTTTTCCAATTTTTGTCTCTCCGTTTGTACTGGTCCTTCAATCACGGGATTGTCTGTTCCAGTTTTGGCCATGTCATTAATCTGATTCTGCATTTCCGTTTTTGCCTTGTTGTATTCTCCTACCATTTTTCCAATTTTTTTTCCTGCTTCGGGAAGTTTATTAGTTCCAAATAACAAAATTAATGCAACAAAAATAATTATCATCCATTCACTTCCCATTATGTTTAGAAAATATTCCATGTTTGTCATTATTCTGTTTTAAAATTAAAGATTTGTATTTCTATCAGGCTCAAGTAATTTTCTCTTTGATATTGAAAGTATTGCAATCCCGATGCCTATTACGAAGAACACCAAATATGGCGTTTCATTTCCAAAGAAGTAAGATATTACTCCTGCAATTATTGGTCCGCTAGCCCATCCTATACCAAATATTGTTTCATATGCACCAATCATTGTACCTGAAATTCCTTTTCTTGTTTTGCTCAGAACAATTTCCAATGTTAATGGGAAGAAAATACTGAATCCAAATCCTAACAGCGTGATTGCAATTGCAAATTCAATGATACTTTCTACAAAGAATGATAATCCTAATCCGGCTGCTATGGAAAAAGTTGCTAAAATCAATGTGAGACTAGTATTTTTAGCTAGTTTACTTGCCATTATGAGAGTTAGAATTCTGGACAGTCCAAAAACGAAAAATAAAATTTCAATATTGACGGGAGTCATTGCTTTATCGTTCAGAAATGCTGGGTAGATACTTAGAATTATTCCAAATGATGCAGTACAGTAAATTAACATCATAATGACATGTGGAAATTTCATTATTTCTTTGATTGAAGAAAATGAAAATTTATCGTGATTTACAATTGGTCTATTTCTTGAAAGCCCAATTGCTGAGACAATTGATGCCACTAGCACGTAAGTTGCAATTTCAAAGATGAATCTATAACTATCATCAAAGTTTTCTAAGACGATTGATCCAATTAGTGGCCCTATCATAAATCCCGTTGTAAAAAATCCAGTAAATGTTGCAATATTTCTGACGCGAGTTTTTCCTTTGCTTACATTTGAAATAATTGCTTCACATGGTGGCCAAAAAAACGCATGGGCGATTCCGGTGAGTACGCGATAACCCATAATTTCTGGAACTGATTGTGAAATTGAAAGTAGGTATACTGATACTGAATTTATTCCAATTCCTAGTGAAAGTAAATGTGCATTGTTGAAACGATTTAGTAAAACCCCAACAAATAACGGAAAAAACATGTATGGAATGAAATTGGCGAAACCTATTGCTCCAAGATCTGCATATGATGCGCCAATTACATTTTTTGCAAAAACTGGTAACAACGGACCTTGGAGTCCGTATGAAATTCCAATTAGAATACCGGTTATGTAGACTAGAATTAATCTATTATTCATTTGTATGCAGCAACCATAATGGCTCCGCCCATAAGATCTTTTTCAAATTCTACTCTTGAAAATTTCTCAAGCAACATAGATTCCAATTTTTTATTTTGTGGCCAAAGCTTGTATGTTCCATAAAGCGTACCAAACTTCAATCCAAGTCTGCCTCCTGCTATCAGTGCTATTACTGGTAAAATCATTCTAAGATAAAACGTTACACCAAATCTAAAAAATAATTCATCTGGTTTTCCCAAATCAACTATCACCCATTTTCCATCTTCTTTTAGAACTCGATGCATTTCAGAAATTGCAGTTTTCAAACTAATTGCATCACGTAATGAATATCCTGATAAAACTGCATCAAACTCTTTATCTTGAAATGGAACATGTTCAAACACGCCACAAGCTGAATCCATTTTCTCATTGAACAACCTATCCGTATTTTTTAGCATTGGTACAAGCGGATCATAAAGAATTATTTTCAAATCATCATCTACAATTTTTGCTGCAGTTTTTGACATGTTTCCAAACCCTGAACCTGCATCGAGAATTTTATCTCCCTTCTTCACTCTGCCTTTAATTGCTCTGTTTCTATGTTCAATATCTTTTCCTAGTGAAATGAATGAGTTCACTTTATCATAAACTGGTATAATCTCACGAAGTACATCTATTACTTCTCCCCAATAACTTCCTAAACCCATATCTGAATCAAAATCCTTACTCTAATAATTTAATTCTTAAGAAATTCTATTTTATTTAACAAATTTGCCTTTTGCAGCCTCATCAAATTTCTTTAGGTCTTCCCCAGAAATTTTTTCTATCATTTTTCCCTCTGATAGTATCTTTGACATTTTTATGTGTTCAATGCCAGATTTTTCTTCACTTTTGAGATTAATTGCAGCTATTGCTAATGATGCTGCTTCATCAATTGTTAGTCCTTCTTTGTAGTTTTTTTCAAGGAACTCATTTACTTCATCTGAACCAGTTCCTATTGCTATTGCAGAATAAGAATTGTAAGTTCCGCTAGGATCAATGACGTAAACGTTTACTCCTTTTCTGTCTATTCCTGCAATAATTAATGCAACACCAAATGGTCTGACGCCTGAATATTGTGTAAATTGATGATTTTGATCTGCTAGATGTTTTGCAACTGTTTCAATGTCTACTGGTTCATCATAAGTTAATTTATTGCTTTGAGAAAAGTATCTTGCATTGTCTACTTGAACTCTTGCATCCGGGATATAGCCTGCAGCTGCAACTCCTATATGATCATCAACTTGAAAAATTTTCTGTGTAATTCCTTCTACTTGCAATGGTCTTGTTTTTTCTTCAACAGCCAAAACTATGCCGTCTTTTGTCATGATTCCTATTGCTAATGTACCTCGTTTGACTGTCTCTAGTGCATATTCCACTTGATAGATTCTTCCATCAGGTGAATACATGGTTGGTGTCATGTCGTAACCACGATTTGGCATCATAATGAAAAACTTAGTTGCTGAGTCAATTTAAGGGTTAGTTCTTTTGGGTGCTGATACTAATCTATGAATCAAGAATTGAATTGATCCCTTCTTTGTAGGAAGGATAAACAAAATTGTAAATCTCTGAAACCTTTTGATTTGAAATCTTTATAGGAGTTGTTAGTAACTTTACCAAGTCTCCTCCTAGTACTCCTTTTGCAAGAAACATTGGAACGCCACCGGGATGGTTCGCTCCAATTTTATCTGCCGTATAATCTACAAATTCTTTGAAGGTAACTGAAGTTGAATCTGCACATACATAGGATTGATCTTTTAAATTATTTTTTGCAATAGATGCTAAAATTCCTACTGCATCATCAACATGTATGAAACATTTCTCATATTCGCCTTTACCTGGCATTCTAAAGGTTCCATTTTTTAATTTCTTTACAATCATCTCTGTAAACCAACTAGTATTGCCATACACATCTCCAAAATAACATACTGAAAATCCAATATTGTTTTCCTTGCATGAATTTTCAAGAAATTTCTGTGCCTCTAATCTAATTTTAACAAAATCTGTATCTGGTTGAATTTGAGTTTGTTCGTTAACTACTTCCTTTGTATTTCCAAAAACACCTAACCCTGATGCGTAAATAATAAAATTTGTTTTATTTTTAATTTTCTCAAACAGGTTTATTGTACCTTCATAATTGATTCTTTTCTGTTTCTTTTTGTCTTTGACTAGCGGTGTGGCAGCTGCTAGATGAAAAACAACATCAAATTTTACATCTGGTATTACAAAATCATCTTTTGTTAAATCAGCATTAATAACTTGAATTCTATCTATCTGGGAAGATGATTCGTGAAATACTCCGTAAACATCATGACCTTCTGAAATCAATTTTTTTGATAGTCTTGAACCTATGAAACCCCCTGCTCCAGTAACTAATACTTTCATGAATTATCTATTTCATTAGATGATAAAAAATTTGATATTTCTGAAAGATACTTTTAAGTATAATTTGAAATTACACAGTATTCATCTTGGTAAAACATGATCCTTTTGCTAATGCAACAAAACAAGTAAACGATGCTTGTGACGTTTTAAAAATTAAAGATAAAGGTATTCGAGAATACCTTGCAATGCCAAATAAAGTTCTCCGTGTTAAAATTCCTGTAAAAATGGATAATGGAAAAATACGTATCTTTACTGGATTTAGATCACAACACAACAATGATCGTGGTCCATACAAAGGTGGAATTAGATACTTTGATCCAGAAGGCGGTGTGCAATACATGGAACGTGAAGTTATGGCATTATCATCTTGGATGACATGGAAGTGTGCTGTAGTTGATGTTCCACTTGGTGGTGGTAAAGGTGCAATTTTTGTTAATCCAAAGAAAGACAAACTAAGCGATGGGGAATTAGAAAGATTAACTCGAGGATTTGCATATAAAATCGGTGAAATAATAGGACCTCAAAAAGATATTCCTGCACCTGATGTTTACACAACTGGAAAAGAAATGACACAGATAATGGATACTTGGAGTAAGATGAATGGTAACAAATACTCTCCAGGAGTAATTACTGGAAAACCAATTCCTATGGGAGGTTCACTTGCAAGAAATGTTGCAACCGGATTGGGCACTGCATATTGTGTAAGAGGTGCTGCTAAAATATTAAAAATTAATCTAAAAGGTGCCAAAGTTGTTTTACAAGGATTTGGAAATGCATCTACTTTTGCTGGAGAATATCTTGAAAAAATGGGTGCAAAATGCATTGGAGCAAGTGATTCAAAAGGATCAATTATTGTTCCAAAAGGATTCAAAGTTAGTAAATTAATTGAGCATAAGAAAAAGAAAGGAACAGTTGTAGGCTTCCCAGGAAGTAAAAAGGTCTCAACTGAACAACTACTTACAACAAAATGTGAAATTCTAATTCCTGGTGCACTTGAAAATCAGATTGATGCTAAACTTGCACAAAAATTACAATGTAAAATAATTGGTGAAGCTGCTAATGGACCAACTCTCCCTGAAGCAGATCCAATCATCTTCAAGAAAAAAATCATGGTAATTCCTGACATACTTGCAAATTCTGGCGGTGTTTGTATTTCCTATCTAGAATGGGTACAAAATAACATGGGATACTATTGGAGCTTTGATGAAGTTGCAGGAAAAATGGAAGCAAATATCGTTCGAGGTCTGAAAGACTCTCATGATATTTCTAAAAAACATAAAATTGACATGAGACGTGCAGCAATGGTTCTTGCTGTACAAAGAGTCATGGAAGCATTTGAACATAAAGGCATTTGGCCTTAAACAAAAATTTTGATCAAAGATTAATATAGCGAAAAATTTTTTCATCGATCGAATAATGTCTTCTGTAAAAAATACCTTCGAAGAAATAATCAAAACAGATCACAAGGTCATTACCGAAGAATCCTCAAAAGGAATCTTAAAGAAATATGGCGTTAAGGTACCTGGATTTGCATTAGCAAAGTCTGCTGACGAAGCAGCTAAACAAGCAAAGAAATTAGGATTTCCACTTGTAATGAAAGTTGTATCTCCCCAAATTCTTCATAAAACTGATGTTGGTGGAGTAAAAGTTGGTATTGATAATGTATCTGATGTTAAAAAGACATTCAATGACATGTATGGTCGTTTATCAAAGAAAAAAGGAGTTGACGTAAAAGGAATTCTTTTAGAAAAAATGGTTCCAAAAGGAGGAGTTGAATTAATTGTTGGTATACAAAATGATCCACAATTCGGTCCAATGATTATGGCTGGATTGGGTGGTGTGATGACTGAAGTTTTCAAAGATGTTGCATTTAGAATGCTTCCAATTACCACATCTGATGCAAAATCAATGTTAAATGAACTAAAAGGCTCAAAACTTCTCAAAGGTTTTCGTGGTAGTACACCAATTGACACAAACATGGTTGCGAATGCACTAGTCCAAATTGGAAAAATTGGTGTTGAAAATGCAGATTATATCAATAGTATTGACTTTAATCCCGTAATTGTATATCCAAAATCTTACTTTGTAGTAGATGCAAAGATCATTCTAAATAATGGACTAAGAAAGAATTCAATTTCAAAAGCAAAACCAATCATTGCATCAATGGAGAAATTCTTTACTCCAAAATCAGTTGCACTAGTTGGTGCATCTTCAACACCCGGAAAAATTGGTAATTCAGTGTTAGATGCATTAGGGAAACAAGACTTTAAGGGTAAAGTTTATCCAATAAATCCTAAACAGAAAAAAATTCTTGGAATAAAATGTTATCCATCATTAGAATCAATCAAAGCAAAAATTGATCTGGTTGTTGTTTGTGTTGATCTTTCTGCATGTGGTGCAATCATGAAGACTTGTGCAAAGAAAGGAATTCATAGTGTAGTAATTGTATCTGGTGGTGGCAAAGAGCTTGGTGGTGATAGAGCCGCAATGGAAGCTGAAGTTAAAGAATTATCATTAAAACATAAAATTCGTGTAATTGGTCCTAACTGTATTGGAATGTTTAATGCAGCAAATAGACTTGATTGTGCATTTCAAGGACAAGCTAGAATGGTTCGTTCAAAGTTAGGCAATGTTGCATTCTTTTCACAAAGTGGAACCATGGGAATTAGTATGTTGGAGAGTGCAGATTTGTTTGGTCTATCAAAAATGATTAGTTTTGGTAATCGTTCTGATGTCGATGAAGCAGATATGATATGGTATGCTGCAAATGATCCTCAAACTAAAGTAATCGGATTATACGTTGAAGGATTTGGCGATGGTAGAAAATTCATCAATACTGCAAAACGTGTAATGAAAGAAAAGAAAAAACCAATCATCATTTGGAAGAGTGGAAGAAGTGCTGCGGGTGCAAAACAAGCAGCATCTCATACAGGTTCTCTTGGAGGTTCTAATGCAATGATCATGGGTGCGTTCAAACAAGCAGGAATCATTTCAGTTGATAGTTATCAAGAATTAGTTGGTGTTTTAAAGGCAATCGCATGGCAACCTCCTGCAAAAGGTAATCGTGTTGCTATGACAAGTAATGGTGCTGGTCCAATGATAGGTGGAATTGATCATTTAGAAAGATTAGGTCTCACAATAGGA
>Ga0206683_10003148_pt1 | contig 10997 bp, 12 predicted proteins | sample M280m12015metaG_FD_155483 | JGI IMG/M metagenome (GOLD analysis project Ga0206683, IMG submission 155483) | Ammonia-oxidizing marine archaeal communities from Monterey Bay, California, United States - M2 80m 12015 | ecosystem: Environmental > Aquatic > Marine > Intertidal zone | place: USA...
CGGTTTAATTTGACTCAGTGCCTCTAGGCCAGGACCTAAAGTTTTGTACATAAATTCTATGGTTCCTTTCTCTTTTGATGTTCGTAGGTATGATAGCGGTCTTCTAAGAAGCGTATTTCCGCCGCATTCAACAAAAGCAAATTGACCAGGTTTAGCAGTTTGGGATGATTTTTCAGCTTTAACAATTGTGACAAATTGATCTGCCTCAAATTTGAGCTGCTCAACCACTTCAGCTGTTTCTTCAAAAATTATTTCTGTATTTGCCATTTTATTAATTTAATATTTGAGTCAATACAGCCATTCGCACGGCCACTCCATTCTCCACCTGCTTTAGTATGACCGATTGTTTGCCATCAGCAACGTGATCAGAGATTTCGATTCCTCGGTTCATAGGGCCAGGATGCATCACTATTGCATCCGGTTTACACAATCCAAGTTTATCCTCAGATAATTGATAGTGATTGGAATATTGTTCAAGGGATAGGCTATTCTCACTGGACTCAATTCGTTCCTTTTGTACTCGAAGTGTAACGATTACATCTGCATCTGAAAGCCCTTTCTTTGGATCTTTCTCATAATTTGCACTCTGAAAAAATCTCATCTCAGGTTTAAACTCCTCTGGTGAAATCAATGTGACATTTTTAGTATTCATAATGTCTAAACCTTCCATCAAAGATCTTGCAACCCTTGAGTGTGAAATATCTCCCATAATAACGACCTTGAGATCTTCAAATGACCCTTTTTCTTGTCTAATTGTCAGAAGATCCAAGAGCCCTTGCGTGGGATGCGATATTGAAGATTCCCCAGCACTGATTAAATGTGTATCTGAACCCATATCTTTAATGAGTGGCTTAAATAAATTTTTATCCCCTGTTCGGATGATGAAAGCTTTAACGCCCATTGCTTTAAGATTCCTAATCGTATCCAGTATCGTTTCACCCTTGGTGGCAGAAGATTTTTTCTCATCAATGATTATTGTTTCTGCCCCCAGCCGTTTTGCAGCAACTTGAAATGACGCGCTCGTTCTTGTGCTTGGCTCGAAAAAAAGATTGGCGATTGATTGATTTTTTAGAAGGTTTCCAAATTCATGCGGAGATTTTGAGTTCAGATAATGATCGGATAGATCGAGAATTTCATTGATTTCATCCTTTCTTAGATCCTTAAGGTATAACAAGTCCTTCAAATGAATCACCTTTTAACTTGTGACAAGCCCATTGTCTTATCTCTGGTTCATCCAATCTTGGAGAAAAATTGCAGCTGCCATGCTATCTACTTGACCTTTCATTATTCTTCGCGAAAGGATACCTTCTTGTCTTTGTAGTTTCAATTTCTCTTTGGCATCCTCGGTTGTTAAATGCTCCAAAGCCCATTCTACATTTTGATTGAGATCCATCTCTAAAATTTCTTTAAACGCTTCAATCTTTTTCATTAATGCCTCTGAGCTTTTATCTTTCACATCGGGTTTACCAAGGATAATAGTGGTTGGCCGATATTCTTCGATGAGTTGTTTTAAAGCATTCCAATCTGGATTACCATTCTTCATGACGACGGAATCCATTGGCGATGCTGTATTTGTAATGTTTTGACCAATAGCGATACCCATTTTTTTCATACCAAAATCAAAAGCAATGTAAGTTGAAGGCATATTTGAAGCAGTTATTGTTTATGCATGACCGATTTGATCGCTTATGTTCATACTTTTTATACCCAATGAATCAATGCTCTTTTCCCAACGAGATTCAGTATCTACATCAAAAACAATGGCAGGATCATATGGCGCACTTAACCAGGAATTGGTCATTAATTCCGTTTCTAATTGTCCTGCCCCCCATCCTGAGTAACCAACAATGAATATTGAATTAGAAGGCCCTTTGCCTTCAACCATATCATCGATGATATCTCTTGAGCTTGTAATGAAGGTATTTTCATTGATTTCGGTGGTATTTTTCCAAAAACCTGAATTATGAATTACAAAGCCCCTATCTAACCCAACAGGACCGCCTTGCAGAAAGCTTATTTTAGTAGAATCCAGCTGATTTAGATTCATTTCAGTGATGACCTCGTCTAAATCATGATGCAATGGCTTGTTGATGATCAAACCCAATGATCCAGATTCACTCTGTTCGCAGATCAGGGTGACTGTTTTCTCAAAATTTGGATCTTTTAAGCTAGGGCTTGCGATGAGAAATTGACCCACTAGTGAATTGTTATCAATCATGCAAATTGAATTTATGCAATGCTTCAAAGAACCGATCCGAAACATTTACTTCAGATTTCTTTGAGATTTCTCTCATTCCAGTTGGACTGGTGATGTTTATTTCGCTTAAATAATCACCGATTACATCAATCCCTGCAAAATAAACTCCGGCTTTGAGTAGCGTTTTCCCAATGGCTTCACAGATTTCTTGGTCACGCTCAGTGAGTTGTCGTACCTCTCCTTTTGCACCCATCACTAAATTTCCACGGTGATCGTCTTCACAAGGAACTCTTGCAAGAGACATTCCCACATGATTTCCAAAGACAAGATGTATGCGCTTATCTCCATCCGTAATTTCTGGAATATATTTTTGCGCCATGATCGTTTTCTTGTCGTTTCTTGTCATTTCCTCAAATATTGTGTTTGTATTTTGCTCACCTTTCTCGACGATAAAAATTGAACGTCCTCCCATTCCGTCGAGTGGTTTCACCACAATCTTTTTTTGATCATTCAGGAATGATCTTAAATCATTTTGATTGGATGTGACCAGGGTGGGCGGGGTTACATTCGGGAACATGGTAATGGAAACTTTTTCATTTAAGCTTCGGATTGCAGCAGGCTCATTGATGACTTTGGCCCCATTCATTTTTGCCAAGTCTAAAATATATGTAGAGTATATATACTCCATATCGAAGGGAGGATCCTTTCTCATTAGAATCACATCAAAATCACTGAGGCAATGTTCATTCTCTGCACCATAGGTAAACCAACTATTGGCATCATCACTTACCGTGACTGATCGCCCAATGCCCAAAGGCTTGCCATCACTAATTCTGAGTTGTTCAGTGTGAAATCGTGTCAGGTCATATCCAAATGATTGGGCCGAGAGCATTAAATCAAGCGTGCCATCTTTTTCTGGCTTGATTTGCTCAATAGGATCCATCACTACAGCTAGTTTCATAATATTACTCACTTTAATTTATATTTTAGATCAATTCGATAGATCACCATAGAGATATTGCAGGATACTCAAAGCCATGATTGGTGCTGTTTCGGTTCTCAGCAATCTTGGACCTGATTGAACGATTGAGTATCCGCTATCAATAGCACTTTGCTTCTCATCTTTTGTGAAACCCCCTTCAGGACCAATGACTATTGTGATTGCTTGTTTTCTCTTGCCATCAAGTGAGTCATGGCCAGTGGTGTCAAAAAAGATTGAAAGATCACTTTTATATTTCTTTAAGCACTCGGCATCGAATTCAATAGGATCCATCAGATTGGGTATGCTGGTCCTGCCTGATTGTTCCGAAGCGCTGATCAATATCTTCTTCCAGTGAATGATTCTTTTTTTAATTTTATCTTCATTCATTCTCACAACCGTATTTTTTGAAAAAACTGGAACAATTCTTGTGACGCCCAGCTCGGTTGACTTCTGCATCACGGCATCCATTCTTTGGCCTCTAGAGATACTTTGAATCAGTGTTGTTTTTATTGGCGATTCTCGAGTAGGGGTTGTTTTTTTCTCTAACTCAACGAGAAGCCGATTCTTCTTTGCTTCAATGATTTTTGCCACCCATTCAGACCCTGATCCATCAAATAGGATCATCTGATCTCCTGCTTTCAGTCTTAGGACCCGAGTGACGTAATGGCATTGCTCGCCTGTAATTTCAAAATGAGTTTGATTCTTTTTGATTGTCTCTACATGAAATCTTTGGATTCTTTTCTTTTTCATTGTAAAAATCTTATTTGAGTTGTCTGTTGAAAATTCTATTCTTATTGTAAATTATATTACTTCTATTTACTTAAGCCTAAGGAGCTTTGGATGAGCAAAATGAAACATAAGAATATCCGTGGAAAATTGGCATACACTTCTAAGAAGCCGGAAATGATGAATGAAGCAAGAGGACACGAATTGTTTCACATCACAAAACACACGGATGGACAAATCACACTAAGAGCACATTGTGAGATAGAGGAGCCCGAGCCAACAGTGATGCGAGATGTTGTATTGACGTTAAATGAGAACAACCATCCAATGGATTGCTTTATTCGATTGACCGTTGGCGATAAATTTATGGGATCGGGTTTATTTATCTTTGATTTAGACGACGATTGCAATGGGACGATCGAGTGTGAGTCCTATGGCCCATCAATAGATCGTCACTCTGAAAAAAAAGAAACATCAGGATCGTTTGATGCTTTTGGAACACACCCAATTGTTGGAGACGGTTGGAATTGCAGATCCATGAATATTTCAAATGGACCAGGCATCTATCAAATGAGAGCATTCATGCCATCATTGGATCATCGAGGAGCAACGCCCCCGATGATTTCTGAGCTAACGATCGGTATTGAATATCACGGACTGGAAGAGGTCACCGTTCAAGCCGGAACTTTTAACTGCCATCACTTTAGTTACATTGATGAAGTCGGTTTCAATGAAGGAGTTAAGCATCCCCCTTATGATATTTGGGTGACCGAAGAGGATTATGTTTGTGTTAAGGCAGAAGTGACGGGGTACATGATGACTTATTATGAACTCGAGTCGATTGAATTTGACTAATGGAGTGACAAGATTCGTTTTATCTCATTGATAACCAGTTCAATCGGATCTTCATTTGCTTGAAACCGGATTGCGTTGCCGCCATTATTTTCCCAATCTTTAATATTATGCGGTCTGTCATCAATCAGTATGTTTGGGTTATCTTTATATTGGGCTAACTGTCCTTTCTCTCTTTTTATAAAAACCTCATTGGGTTTAATTAAGAGTTTTTGTTGAATCCATACTTTTTTCCATTGCTCGCAGTTTTCTTCATCCCCCTCAAGAGGTGAAGATAGGATCGAATAGCCGCCTGCTGTGGTTGAAACAAATTCAATCAATTCATCGCAACACCAGGTTTTTGGTATTTTTGCAAAAAAATCAGTGCCTTTGATCGATTCAATTTTTCTCATTAATTCCTCATCTTCCAACTCTTTCCAGTGATTGACACCGCAATAGCCGGAGAAGGCTCCAAAAAAATCAGCCAACACACCATCCATGTCTAAAAAGATTATCGGAGTTTGATTCACAGAGCTTATATTTTCGATAACTTATGGCCAAAAAGTCTAGACAAAGCAATGATCGGACGCCATTGCCATGGAAGAATATATGTTTTCTTCCCTGCATCTATGGCTTTGATCATTTTTCTTGCAGCAACATCTGTGTCCATGAGGAAAGGCATTTTGAACTCATTGACATCGGTCATTTCACTCTTGATGTAACCTGGGCAGATGGTTGTGACATCAATTTTGTATTTTTTCAGAGATCTTCTGAAGGAATCAGCCAGTCTTCTGACAGCAACTTTTGATGCCGAGTAACCACCAAAGTAGGGCGGTGCAGTGAAGCTTGCAATCGATGAAATGATAACAAGTGAACCCGATTTTTGATTTTTCATATTCGGAATAAAAGGGATAATTGTATTGGTTACACCAAGAATATTAATCGCAAGCGTTTGATTAATTTGCTTTGGGTTACCGGAGGAAAGGCTATCAGAGAATGCCACACCAGCATTTGCGATCACCACATCAATGCCTTCATTTTTGAGGCTGATAAAATCTTTTGCAACCCTCATTGATTCTTCTTCATTGGTCACATCTAGGTTATATGTCACAACTTCTTCGGCGCCCAATGATTCACAGCTGGATTTGATTTGTTCTAACTTTTCTTGCCTTCGTGCGGCCAAACCGATGATTGCACCTTGTTTGGCATATTCTTCTGCAATGGCTGAACCTATGCCACTACTGGCACCTGTAATAAATACTTTCAATTTTGATTCCATTTGCTGTCCTTAATAAAAAATTTAATTTAGCTTAATTAACTCAGGTCTGCATCATTTTAATTTGCTCTTCAATAAGCCATATACGATCTTGACCCCAAACAATGAGCTCTTCTTTTCCTTCTTTGTTTTTAAGTATCATTGTTGGAGGGCCCCATTTACCCAATCCAAAGAGTCTTTTCTTATTTCTTTCAACCTCATCTCTCCAGTTTTCTGAATCCAACTCTTTTTCAGCATCACTCCAAATCAATCCAATGGATTCGATAATGCTTTTTAAATTTTTTTTCAAGTAGCCATGCTTGCCATGTGCCCACACCGATTCGGCAAATGCCCAAAGGTATTCTTCCTCTTTGCCATGCTTTTTAACAAATGCATACAGTGAGTAGCAACGTTCAACTGCATACCCCAGTGGATCAATTATATTTCCGAATGGAATATTATTTTGATCAGCAATTCTTTTGCAGTCCTTTGTAATGTATGTTCGTTTTTCAAGACTTACTTTCATGCCCCTCATTACCATTGGCAGAATAATTTTGTAATTTAGTTTTACGTCATATTTTTTTGAGAGTTCTGACAGTGGCTTCATGGCCAGATAACTATAAGGACTTCTCGCTGACCAGAGCACATCTATTTCCAGATCCAAATTTTTGATGTCCTTTATATCATTATGTTTTCTCTGCACCACATTTGGTCCATCGTTTGTTTTCAAGCCGAGTTTCTTCAATCTTTTTTCAAGCAGTGGTAATCGATCAATGCCCCAGTAGCACTCTCCTTCATAAACAAATACGCCACCCAGATAATGTCCAAATTTCTTCCTCGATTCAGCATTTAAAGAGAGCGCATTGTCGACAACCTCATCACCGGGGATTGAACTGATCATGTTTTCAATGCTCGATTGATCATTTGCCCAGAACAGATCTCCAATCTTAATCAGATCCTCTGGAGTGTAATTTCCTCTTGAAATGAGGGCTGATTGAGCCATTCTAATTAGCTCATGATTTGGCAAATGATTTACCAATGGGAATTTCAAACCATAGTGAGGCGCAATCATGTTTGCATCTTTCAGGCTATGTCTCATTAGCAATTCCGGTTCTGGTGCAGCCTCTTTTGTTGGTGGAGGCACAAGAAAAGACTCCACCTCAACAGCATAGTTTTCACTGATCAAAGGCAGAACTTGGGCACATAAATGAGAGTAAGGATCATCTATTTGATGAAAATAATGAATGACATGCCCCCTCCCTTCTTGAGATCTCTTTTGCTCTCTTTTTTGCTTAATTCTCTCGTTTCTCTCAGTATCTAGAATCGTGCGAGTTAGAATCCTTTTGAGTTCCAACTCAACCCATTTAACTGGATTTGGAATCATTGTTTGAGAGCGGGTAAGACTTGTTCGCCAATCGTCTTAAGACCATCCCAAGGATCATCAAATAATCTGATTGATAAGTCAGTTATTCCACCTTCTTTAAATTGATAAAAACGCTCTAGTTCTTTATCAATGTCACTCATGTCGCCGGCCGAACTGAGGTCATCTATTAATTTATTGACGAGGTCTTCAGGAACATTCTCAATGACTCCTGAACGACTTATATACGCTTTTGCAAATTCATTATTTGGACCTGCATTGTAGTTATCAATGACAATTTGTGCCTCTTCTTCTGTCAAAAAATGATGCAGAGAAAATGGAGGCAAAAGCGATCCTCTGAATATAAGTTCTCGCCGAGCCTCTTTCATCGATTCTTCCCTATCTTTTTTGATGTGCCAGGCCCAGAAGTTTCCAATCCTAAAATCATCAATTTCTGATTCTCTTTTTGCAATTCCATCGTTGATGTTTTGCATTGCTTCATCAAGCATTGGTATCGCAACATCACTCATTTGAAGGCCATCGGCGAGTCTGCCTCCTAGTCTCAACATTTGAGGCTCGGTGGAGCATGTATAAATTTTAGGTGAGCTTGCCTTCGCCCATGTAAACCCTTGCATATATGGTCTGGTTATTTTGAAAATATCACCATCAAAGCTCATATTAAATTTCTTACTGGAGGCATTGTTCAAGATTTCTACAGCTTCTTTTACTGCTTTGATGATCTTAAATGGTGATAATCCCGGACAAGAGTCTTTAACACAAGAGTATTTCATCGCACCGAGCGTACCTCCGCCTCCGCCGACTGCAATTATTCCTCTACCATCGGCCAGTTCATTTAGCGTTAATATCGAGTTTGCCATTTTCAGTGGATGCATCTCAAAAGGGCTTACTGCAAGAGGACCGAGTAAGATTTTACTTGTTTTTTGAGCAGCTGGAACCAAGCTAATGAATGCATCCCAATTTTGATGATAGTTTGAAGACCAGAGTGCTCTGATTCCATACTCTTCAGCTTTGACAGCAATTTCAGCTATTTCATTTGGATGCAGATCAGGTTCAAGTATGATCTCAATATCCATGACTATTCTTTTTTAGCTCTTTCATGCTTCCAGAGCTTCTCCTCAGCTGATGACTCTCTTGCCAAGAGTCTTGCAATTACAAAAAAAGCATCTGAGAGCCTATTTAGGTATTTCAAGGCAAATGAATTCACGTCTCTCTCTTTTGATAATTTGACCATTGACCTTTCAGCTCTTCTGCAAATGGCTCTTGCCATATGAGTTTGAGCAGATCTAATTTCTTGACCAGGAACAACGAACTCCTTTAGAGGAGGCAAGCTCTCATTAATCCGATCTATGAAAGCTTCAATCAACTCAACTTTCTTCTCATCCAATGATTGAAATTCAGGAGCTGACAGTTCACCTGCAATATTAAACATTTCTTGCTGGGCAGATTGAAGAAAATCTAGAATATCTGAAGGAATATTTTCTTGGCAGGTGATTAGGCCAATGGCTGCGCCAAGCTCATCCAGTTCTCCATAAACAATAATTTGCGAATCAAACTTTTCGACTCTATTATTGCCTCCAAGATCTGTGGTGCCATCGTCACCTTTTTTGGTGAAAATCTTTGTCAATCGGTTACCCATATTATTAATACTAACTAGATTGATGCTTTCGAGCCAATGGTTTTAGTTCATCATGTAATTAAATCCAAGGAAGATCTTCCTTTTTGGCGTGTTGTAGCCATTGGCTAGGACATAGTCCTCATCGAGGGCATTATTAAAAGATGCGTTGATCATCAGCTGTTGATTGATTTGCCATTTCAGTGAAGCATTCATCAATGTATATGCATCAAGCTTCAATCCTCCAAAATCATATCTAGTCGAATCTCTTCTCATATTGAGATTTACTGTTACTGCACCAAAATTTCTAGCCATTGTCATGCCGTAAGAATTCTTGGATCTTCTCAGTAATTGACTCTTGCTTGTCAGGTTTTCAGGATCTTGGATGGTTGCATTCAGCTTGAAATCCCATTCATTGAGTTTAGTTGACATATTGATATCAACTCCTTTGGTTTCAGCTTTTTCAATATTATACAACCTATAGTCCACATAACTGAATGCGACAAGATCATCAATTTCATTGTCAAAAAATCTCATATCCAGTTCTGTTGACTCACTTAAGCTTACTGAAAAACCAAGACCAATTTTTTTTGATTTCTCTGGCACAAGTGAAGTGTTTCCACCAAAACCATAAAGGTCGAATGCAGATGGGTTTCTGTAAGCGGAACCTCCGAGGAGCATGATTCTTAACTTTGGATTGATTTTATAGCCATATTCAACATTCCATGCATCTTTATCTTTTGTGAAATCACTGTTACTTTTTCGAAATGCAATCAAAGCTTGATGCTTTGATTTTGAATAAAGGTGCTCGATAAACATGGCTTTATTTTCAAAATCGACATTGACTCCCACACCATAATTGCTGGCTGTGAATTTTTCGTCATCAAGAATCACACCAACCAGAGTTTTATTGGATTGATTGCCTTGAAAGCGATTGATCCATTCAAGACCAGTTCGTTCACTATGATTGAAATCATTGCTGTCATTTTGATCTAGAAAGTCCTTATTGTATTTTGCTTCGAGAGTATAAGACCATTTTTCGCTGACCTCCTGATCGAGAGTAAAATTCATTGTTGAGTTATGGAAATCCTGACTGATAGAAGACAGGAAGAAATCTTTATAGCTTGTTTCACCTTGACTATTCCAGAAACCGGCCTCAATGGATAATTTTTCAAAGGTTTTCTTAAAAAAAGCATTCACCGATCGATTCTCATGAGGATCATCAAGATCACTCCCCACTTTAGTTGGAAAACCATCGGTATCAAAAAGTGTTGCAGAAAAGCCATAATGATTAGAATCGTTGTGGATCACTTTTGATAATGAGATTTCTTTTGTTTCATCCGAACCAAGCGTCACCGAATAATCTTCCCTTTCAGAGTTTTTCTTAGTGAAAATACTGATAACACCACCCACAGCATTTGATCCGTAGAGCGTTGCTCTGGGCGACTTCACAATCTCAATTTTTTCAATCAAAGAAATGGGTATATTTTGAACGGCAGATATTCCTGTAGCCAAATCATTGATGGCGACACCATCTACCAATACAAGAACATGATTACTGTTTGATCCCTGCATGAATATGGATGTGAGTTGACCAGCGCCCCCATTTTGAGAAACATTAATCCCACCAAGGCTATGCAGAAGATCTGAGACAGATCTAAATCCACTCTCAACAATTTCGCTTTCATTGATTATTATTGCTGATGCAATTACATCTTCTAATTTTTGCCCATCTTTTGATGCGCTGACTATGATGTTTTCAATCGTTGTATTTTCTTGGGCGATTGTTGAATTTATAAAAGATAAAAGCAGAACAAAAATAAAAAAATATTTTGACCGCATATCTAACTCCTTAAATAGCGGTAGATTGGAGAAATCAATTGAATTAAAGATGACTCGCACCCACCGTACATTATGTTTTCGATGAGTCGGTCTCCGGACTGACAAGAATACTCTGATCTTTACCTTCCCATCTAATTGACAGTGGTTGAGATTTTATCTCTAAAGATCAGT
>Ga0206683_10003152_pt1 | contig 10996 bp, 8 predicted proteins | sample M280m12015metaG_FD_155483 | JGI IMG/M metagenome (GOLD analysis project Ga0206683, IMG submission 155483) | Ammonia-oxidizing marine archaeal communities from Monterey Bay, California, United States - M2 80m 12015 | ecosystem: Environmental > Aquatic > Marine > Intertidal zone | place: USA...
ATCTTCCTCTACTAACATTCTGTCAAAACCTCCTGTAAATTTGACGTGCAAATTTTCTATTGGTGTTAGGATTAGCTGCGAGTTTGTAAAAGATCTATTTTCGGTTGATCGCCATTTCTTCATCTCTCTCTCTGCAACCATATTCCAGTTAGTATTCCATTGGTAGAAATCTCCAGTTTTGTAGCTCACACCGTTTACTGTAGTGTCATTTTCATATCGTACAGGCATATAAGGCATTGCTTGCGACATCGCTCTACCTAGCCCTCCACTCCAAGCCATACTTACTCGCTGATTGCGACCTTCGGACATGGAACCTGAAAAAATAAATTTTGCCCATGGTGACAAATCAACGTCAAGATTCATCCTTCCACTAATCCTAGTATAACTGTTACCGATCAAATAACTTTCATTTTCGTCATACGCAAATCCACTGTACATGCTCCAATTTTCACCTCCAGTTCTAGCACCGAAGCTGTGGGCATTCTTCATCCCCGTTCCAACTGTCTCGTCTACCCAATCCGTATCAGTTTGCATTGCTCTTAAGTAAGCTTCTCTTCTAGATTCGGGACTATCTGTTGCAGTACTCATATGAGGTAACCAAACATATCCTGTCCCTCCATCATTTTCCCAAGCTTCCTGTCTAATAGTTAGATATTCTTCAGTATTCATCATATTCGGGCGTGATGCTACATGTGAGAATCCTACTCTAGAGCTGTATTCAAATGAAGTTTTATTTGTTCCCCTTTTTGTTGTAATTAGGATTACTCCATTTGCGCCTCTAGACCCGTATATTCCAGTTGCAGCGGCGTCTTTGAGGATTTCGATAGATTCAATATCGTTTGGGTTAATGCTTGCAAGTGGATTGTTATTAAATCCACCACCATATCCTGCACGTCTATTTAAAAAGTACTCTTGTGTTATAGGAATTCCATCAACTACTACTAGAGGGTCGCCTGAACCTGAAATTGAGGCTATACCCCGTATGCGTATTAAAGAACCTGCACCTGCAGCACCAGAACTTTGACTTACTTGAACTCCGGCAGCTTGCCCTTGTATTGCGGCTTCAAAAGAAGGAGTCTGTATAGCTGTAATTTTTTTAGCGTCAATTTTTGTAATTGATCCTGTAACTTCTTTCTTTCTTTGTACGCCGTACCCAACTACTACCACGTCGTTAATTATAACAGCGTCCTCTTTAAGTTTTACGTTTAGAGTATTAAGACCGCTTTCTATTTCTATTTCCACAGATTTTTTCAAGTATCCTATAAAACTAAATTCTATCGTATGCTTACCTAATGAAAGACCTTCAAGTTTGTATCGCCCGTTGAAATCACAAAATGCTCCAGTTTCCCCATCAGCTAAGACTGAAGCCGACGGAAGGGTGTTTCCATCATAATCTTTGACGATGCCAGAAAGAGTTTGTGAGTAGACGGATATCGAAAACAGAAACACTGATATGAGAAGCGAATAAAGATGTTTCATTGCTTTTGGATAGTAGTTGTGAAGATCTTATTTTGGGAATCTATTTCTGCGATAATAATGATATTATATATTCCGGGACTCCAAGATTTAGAATCAAAAAGGAGTGTATTAGTTATTGTTGTGCCAGATGAAATGTTCTTACCTAATGAGTCAAATACTTTATACGAGAATTCCCCCTTTATTTCTGTGGGAATAACTATTTCAAACGAATTTGAGAATGGATTTGGAAAGGAGAGGAGTGTGTTTAATTCACTTTCTGTATCGGATTCAATTTCAAACACTGATGATGGATTAAAGATATTTGGGGTTGGTAAATCTACATCTATGTAGATATGGTATTCGCCTGGAGCAAATGGCAATGAGGCACTAGTATTTGATACAGATATTTCTTCTCCCGTTAAGTAGTCATACCATAGCCCCTCATGCTGAAAGTCAACAACCATATTAATGTTGCTTACATGAAAATTACCTACTACCACTATATTCATAGCCGAAGAACTTAAATGGAGGCGCTTTCCGAATCCTCCGGTGTCGAATCCGAAATTAGGAGTAGAAAATACAGGATAGTCCTTTTTCAATTTATTTAGGGAGGAGAATATATCATAGAGTCTATGTCTCATAGGATTTTCAAAGTAATCCCATCTCACGGGCTTGGCATCTATTCTACAAGATTCATCTACAGTTACGCCATCAGAGCAAGTGTTAATACTGTAATCGTATCCTAGTTCTTGAAATTGCCAAATCAACTTCGGACCTGGTAGTAATATATGGAAACAAGCAGTGAGTTCAATTCTTTTTAATGCTATTTCCAGCTCTTCAATGTCGTATCCTACAGCGCTATTTCCCCAATTTAAATTACTGTACATAAGCTTTTCTTCATCATGGCTTTCCATGTATGAAACCACATGTGGTTCGTTGTAACCATGATCTTGAAAATTTGCATAGCTCAAATTAGAAGAATATCCCAATGATGCTTCTGAATATTGGTGGGCAGTGTTTGCCCATAGCATAAAACCATCATTTGCAAGAAGTTGCTCCTCACTGTAGTCACACCAATGTTCCAGAATCATATATACACCTTCGTCCTGAGACCAAACATGATTGCCGTATTCCTGTAATATTGCTATCCTTTCTGAATCATAGCCCGATCCGCCGCCCGGGGTTTGGACTAATCCTTGGGTAAAATCCCACCTAAATCCATCAATATGAAAATTCTCAGTCCAGTGATCAAGATTTCTCTTAACAAATGCTTGAGTTGCATTGCTACTGTGATTCCAATCGTAAAACCAATTCATAGCGTGAGGGGCTTCAACGTTAAACCATGGATTATTGGGAGCGACCACCCAGTCATCCCAGTACATTGTAATAAACGGATTAGGCTGATCCGAATGGTTAAACACTATATCCAATATCACAGCAATACCTCTCTCATGGCACTCGTTAACTAAAGATTTAAGATCTTCTTTAGTTCCATATGCTTTATCTGGTGCGAAATAAAAAGTCGTATTGTAACCCCAACTATCATTTCCATTAAACTCCATAATAGGCATTAGTTCTATTGCAGTAACTCCCAGGTTTTCTAGGTAGTCCAGCGAATCCTCAATCATCTTATATGTACTTTGTTCAGAGAAATCCCTAACAAGAATTTCGTAGATAACAAGGTTTTCCTGTTCAGGTCTTACAAATTCTTCATCAGACCAAATATATTCATCTTCTCCAAGTACAAATACACTAACAGGATTACTATTAGTGAACTCTTGAGGGTAGGGGATCATATCTGGATATGTGTTCTCAGGAATCCATGGGTCATTCCATTTATCTAGTTGAATTTCTGCATAAGCATCAGCGACCCTGATGTCATCTGGTAAAATGTGGTACTGAAACCTATAAGGTAGATCTTCTTCAAGCCCAGACAGTTCTATCCAATATCTCTGGTAGTCAGGAGTTCTATTCATTAGTGCAGAGCTATTCATTTCCCACCCATTAAAATCACCTATAGCAAAAACGAAATCTTTATAAGGAGCAAAAACTTGCAAAATGACAGAGCTATCGTTCACATAATTTATTCCATCTATCGTGCCTGAAGGAGGCCAGGCAATATTTGGCGCATCTGGTAATGCAGTAATTACGACGGCTTTTTCGTCTTCATCATCTGTAGCTGAAATGCCGTTAACGTAGATTTCATAATCTCCAGCTACATCTAAAGTTAAGATGTGCTCAATCTCAACTCCTTCAATACTAGCGACCTCTATTCCGTTTATGCTTAAAATAAGTTCACCCCAATCCGAGGAAATCGCTTGAATATTAACATCTTCACCGACATTCATTAGATTGAAGTCTAGAGGAGGGTTCACAAAATCAACTTCGTACTGACCGTTACTTACAGACACGAAAATATCACTTTCGTCAGCGTTCTTGCCTACAACAGTTCCTATTACATCCCGAAATACAAAAGCGAGCTGTTCAATCTGCTCTCCCTCGTCTATTCCATAGTATTCAGCCAAAGTGAGTCCCCCAAAATTGAATGAATGGACAAGTTCATCAACGGGCAATAGCACATTTCCCAAATTTGCTTCACTTAAATTATTTGGGGAAGTTGATGGCCAAGGGTTATGAACGTGATACCAGTTTGATGGTGATGAACTCTCAGAAGTAATGACTCCAGTATGAGCATACACATATGGACACCCTGGGCATGGCTCACTCAAGTCTATTAAAGCACCATTTCCTTCAGAGACATCGTAATATAAAGTAACGATGTCATCTTGAGTTGGAAAGGCAGGTTCCGTCCAAACTACCTGGGCATTAACTATTCCATATAATAGAAATATGCAAACTAGAGATATTAGAGTGTTAAGGCTCTGCATCAATTTATTGCTCTAGGATTGAATGAGAATAATTGAGCAGGTTTATGAAATACACCTTTCTGTTTTTCATCAAGAGGTACGACATGTTCCATGCGTTTTACGTTTTTTCTAAAATTTCGCTTATCGAGCTTTTTATCCAAAACAAGTTCGTGAAGGTGTTGGAGTTGACTAAGTGTGAACTTTTTAGGGAGTAATTCAAAACCTATGTGATGAGGTTTTAATTGTTCTCTTAAAGTGTCAATTGCAAAGTTTAAAATATGGTTGTGGTCAAATGCTAAATCAGGTACATCTTTAACCTGTACCCATTGTGTTTTCCCAGCAAATGAAGATGGCGAAGGAGTGTAATCATGAAGTGACACAAGAGCGTAATAAGCTATTGTTATTACTCTTTTGTTCGGGAATTCTCGAAAGGTTTGAAGCCATTCCTGATCCTTATCTCCTCGGACTCTGTTTGGGTTTCCAAAGCTGTGAAATTGTTTGAGAAAAATGTCTTCAATGCTAGTCAGTTCTAACATAACTCTAGATGCACAATCGTCTATTGCCTCTTCGGAATGTACTAAATCTCCTGGTAGAGCCATTTGAATATGACTTTCTCTTAATGGACCACCATCAATTGTCTTTTGTTCAATTAAAAGTACCTTAATAGCTTCACCATCATAGCCAAACAATACACAGTCAACACTTACATCCAATTGATTTGTTGATTTCATTCTCGAAATATACATGGGAAAGTGTAATTTTTACACTTATTGTTGTTTTTGTTGTTATCATCTACGAAAGTTGTTGTTAATTTGCCAATTGAAATAATTTTGATAATGAAAAGAATTGCAGTACTAACTTCAGGAGGTGACTCGCCAGGAATGAATGCAGCAATACGTGCAGTTGTAAGATCTGCTGTTTTTCATGATATTGATGTGTTAGGGGTGTTTAAAGGATATCAAGGTCTAGTAGAAGGAGACTTTAAGAAACTTCATGTGCGCTCAGTCGCGAAAATTCTAGGAAGAGGCGGCACCATTCTTAAGTCAGCAAGATGTGAGGAGTTTATGACAGAAGGAGGAAGGGCGAAAGCTATAGAAAATCTTAGAAATAACAATGTTGACGGGCTTGTGGTAATTGGCGGTAACGGAACCTTCACAGGAGCATTGAAACTATTTAATGAGTACGGTTTTCCAGTTATTGGATTACCTGGAACTATAGACAATGATCTAGACGGAACGGATAATACAATAGGTTTTGATACAGCTACAAATAATGTTATCGAAGCAGTAGACAAAATAAGGGATACTGCGGATAGTCATAATCGCCTATTCTTCGTTGAAGTTATGGGTCGTGATAATGGTTTCATTGCTCTAAGAACTGGTATTGCTACAGGTGCTATTGCGGTAATGACACCTGAAACAGAGATATCTGTAGATGGTTTGGTTCAAGTCTTGGCAGAAGGCCAAAAGAATAAGAAATCAAGTTCAATCGTGATTGTGGCTGAGGGTAATTCATCTGGAGGGGCCTATAAACTTGCTCAAGAAGTGAAAAAACGAACAGACCAATACGACATTAGGATTACGGTTCTAGGTCATTTACAAAGAGGAGGAAGTCCTTCTTGTTCAGATAGAGTCCTAGCTTCTCGATTAGGTATTGAGGCAGTAGAAGCTCTGAAAAATGGTGTTACCAATTCAATGGTGGGTGTTGTTAATGACAACCTAATTCACACTCCTTTTGAAGATGCAATAGCAAACAAAACACACACTTTAAAAGACGAAGTTAGGATTGCTCGCATTCTGTCAATATAGCTTTTATTTGTAAGCCCTTCTTAATTAAAATAATAAACTGATAATGTCAAAAAAACTCATAGCTATTAATGGTTTCGGTCGAATTGGTCGTCTTGTTTTTAGAATTATTCAAGAACGAGATGATTTAGAAATTGTTGGCATAAATGATTTAACAGATGTTGAGACACTTGCTCACCTCTTAAAGTTTGATAGCTCTCATGGTAGATTTAATAGTGATGTGAAAGTTGAAGGAGGTAATATTATTATCGACGGCTCTCAAATAAAGGTGTTCAGTGAACGCGAACCATCTAAATTGCCTTGGGGATCAATGAATGTTGATGTTGTGATAGAATCTACAGGTGTGTTTAGGTCTGCGGAATCGGCATCTGCTCACATTAATGCTGGAGCAAAAAAAGTTATAATTACTGCTCCTGGATCTGGGGATATGAAGACTGTAGTTATTGGTGTAAACGATGAGATATTAGACGGTTCTGAGGTTATTGTAAGTAATGCATCTTGTACTACGAACTGTATTGCACCTATGGTTAAAGTATTGGATAATGAGTTTGGTTTAGAAAGTGGCTTAATGACAACAGTCCATTCATATACTTCAGATCAAAGATTACAAGATGCTCCTCATTCTGATCTTAGAAGATCTCGTGCTGCAGCAGTAAGTATTATTCCTACATCAACAGGCGCTGCAGCTGCAGTTGGTATTGTTTTGCCTAAGCTAAAAGGGAAACTAGATGGACTTGCACTTCGCGTTCCTACTATCACAGGCTCAATAACGGATCTGACAGCAGTATTGAAAAAAGAGGTGACAGTGGAAGAAGTTAATGCCGCGATGAAAAAAGCAGCTGAAGGGTCTTTAAAAGGGATATTACAATATTGTGAAGACCCTATAGTAAGTGCTGATATTGTTGGAGACCCCCATAGTTGTATTTTTGATTCTGAATTAACAAGAGTTTCTAAAAACAACGTGAAAATTTTTGGATGGTATGACAATGAATATGGTTATGCAAACAGAGTTGTAGATCTAGCAGAACGAATTTATTCATCATCCTAATGTCTTTTTAACAACAGATCGAACTTAATTATCACTCCATGATTATTTTAATAGCAGATAGCGGTTCTACAAAATGTGATTGGCTTGCAATCAATGAAGATGGAGTTGAGCTAAGACAATTTAGTACTATGGGTTTTAACCCCTATTTTCACACATCGGAGATAGTTGAAGCAGAGCTTAATAAAAACACCGAAATAATAGATTTAGCTCCAACTGTAGGACGTATTTTCTTTTATGGTGCTGGTTCTAGTTCTACGGAAATGTGTGCTATTATTGAAAATGGTCTGAGAAATGTAATGCCTCAAGCAGATATTTGCGTAGGTCACGATTTGGAAGGCGCTGCTTTTTCTACATGGTCGGGTACTCCGGCCATTACTTGTATTTTAGGTACAGGCTCAAATTCTTGTTACTTCGATGGCGACTCTGTCTATGAGGAGGTGCCTTCTTTGGCTTATATCTTGGGAGATGAGGGTAGTGGTAGCTGGTTTGGTAAACGACTTTTACAAGCATTCTTTTACAAGCAACTACCTAAGGATATGCATAATGACTTTGTGTCCATCTTTAATCTATCAGTTACAGATGTAACAAGGGTGGTATATACAGAGCCAAACCCAAATGTCTATCTAGCAAGTTTCATGAAATTTATTGCTAGACATAAGCATACAGACATTGTAAAAGATTGGCTACAGGACGGGTTTGGGGCGTTTTTAGATGCTCATGTTGCATGCTATACGAATTATAAAAATGTGCCAGTGCATTTTATCGGAAGTGTGGCGTATCATTTTCAAGACCAGTTAGTAATTGCATGTGAGAAGAGAGGAATTCAAGTTGGTGATTTTATTAAGAAGCCTATAGAAGGGTTAGCTAAATATCATCTTGATTGTATCCTGAAATAAAGTGGGATTTACCTCTGTGAAATAGAGATATATCTTTATGTTTAATCGGCCCAAGTGCTGTTTGCCGATCCCGGACTCCCTCCTAGAGCATTTGATGGCAGCCATGAACTTGGAAAAATGTTATCGTAGTTAGGGCCGCGCCACTCTAAAGATGCTCCTCCACCGTCTGGCTCAGAAGGCCATTCTCCATAGTCACTATAACTAACTCGGTCGGATTCGGTCCCATCAGATCTTAAAAGTCTAATGGTTTCACCACTATTGTGTAAGCTTGAACTACCAGAAAAAGGAAAGATCAGTGTATAGGGTGGTATTACTTGAGAACATGCTGCTGTATCAATTGCAAAAACTATGTACTCTCCAGCATTGAGCCAAGTGTTAGCGGGGATTAGGGCATTCACAGCTTCAGCTAGCCGCCATTCACTTACATCAAGACCAAAGGGATGGGGATTATACAATTCGACAAATTCCCACTGACTATCAGTTCCTTGTTGGGTAGATGGGTTGTAGTGTATTTCAGAAATGGAAGGTTCGTAAGTCGGTAAACCATCACATGACATCCCATAAGTAGTTAATAATTCTAACAGATCCTCACCATCGACAATGCCATTTCCATTTATATCATTTGGACATTGAGAGTAGGTGTTCGGGTTGATTAAAAGATAAAATGAAAAGAATAACGATAAAGGCAGTAATAATGGGTGCTTCATAAAATTTTTTAAGCAAAGAAGCATCTATATGCCAGCAACATTTGCTTAAATTTTATATGCGAATACTAAGAATTTGCTGGCGAAAATATTTCAATTCCCACAGGGCAGTGATCTGATCCCATTACTTCATTGAGTATAAATGTGTCTGAAATATCAGACAAGATTCTGTTACTAGCCAGCATGTAATCTAGTCGCCATCCGACATTTTTCTCTCTTGCTCCACCACGATAACTCCACCAACTGTATTTGGTTCTGTCAGGGTTATCATGTCGCCAAGTATCAGTAAATCCAGCTTCTATATGTCCAGACATCCCATCAATTTCTTTTTGGGTATACCCCGGTGTCTTATTGTAGTTTGGGGCAGGTCTAGCGAGGTCAATAGGTTGATGAGCTACGTTGAGGTCCCCACAGCAAATAACTGGTTTGTCGGTGTCTAATTCTTTTAGAAAATCTCTAAAGGCAATATCCCATGTCTCTCTAAACGGAAGTCTTTTTAGACCAGAAGAGGAGTTAGGGGTGTAGACAGTGACAAAATGAAAATCATTGAATTCTGCATGAAGAACTCTGCCTTCAGTATCGAGATTTGGTATGCCGATGCCAGCACTAACTTTTACTGGCGCAATCCTAGTAATAATAGCCGTTCCAGAATAGCCTTTCTTTATTGCAGAAGAGCTAAATACTTCATAATCTTCTAATGAATGAAGCCCGAAAAGGGCCTCGCGAACTTGATCATCCTGAGCTTTTGTTTCTTGAATCCCCAGAACATCAACATTTAAGTTTGACATAATAGTGTCAAAATCCTTTTTCACAATTGCTCTTATGCCATTTACATTCCAACTTATTAATCTCATGCGGGTGGCAAGTAGTTTGGTTTAGAGCGCCAAGCTTTAATTTGATTTAAAAGAGCATCAATGGTTCCATGTTCTAAAATAACATCTCCAATTTGATAAAGATGACTTAAGTACAGAGCAGAATTAGAGAACTCCTTAGATGCTTCAAGATTTAGGAACTGAGGGCCGTCAGGACATGGGTGAATTCTGAAAAGTGAATAAGCCTTTTCTTCGGTAGAGTAGGCAGCAATCATCATTCCGCCCAAATCATGTCCCATTTCAATTGGTGCAGGGGATCGCATGAAATAAGCATTCCAAGGCCCCATATATCCCATGCTGAAGTAAGGATATAACCATGATTTATGTGGAATATTCTCCTTTTCTAAGATGTGAATTAACTTTTGGGTAGCAGAACGAACGTCATGCCCAAGTGTCTCAGTTGGATTGAATTTTTCAAATTTTGCCCAACGCTTTGCAGGAGTATAATACTCCATTTTGCCAAGTTGTAATTTGTAATCGAAAGACGAGTCTTTATCGAGGATGTAGCCTGGATAGAACCACCTTCTTTCAGAAGCAATACCAAACTCTATTTCTTTCAACATAGTCAACTTGCCGAGACTCCACTCAGAATACTGTTCGTCGTACAAACCGAGTAAGCTAGCCATGCTAGTCTCACCTAAATCAAAATAGCTAACGGCAATTAATTTATCACCGTCATAGATACAAACTTCACGTGTGTCAAAAACGGTGTTTTGAAAGCCTGCATTTAGATATTCTTCTAAAGTACCATGAATAAACCCTTTGAATTTGTGCTTATGCGAGGCATATAAAACTTCTTTTTCAGGAGTTGGATTGGCAGTTCCGTAGCAAATTTTGAATTTATTTTCAGCTTTACGGAGTAATTTTCTTTGTCCCTTTCTAAAATTAAATTTATCTAAGTTTAGACGAATATTAACTATAGAGAAAAGATCATTATCAATACAAAGCAAGTCCATTTTATAGAGCATTACTGCTCCTCTAAACCACCCCGAAGCTAGGTACTGATCGTACCGCACTCTTGAGAGTTGTCTAGGGAAATGTGTTTGAACGAGCATATTCTATTAAATTAAAACCATTTTCTTACTAACCTCGAAAATCTTAATCCACGACCATTAAATGGGGGGAAGGTAAGAGGAAGAGCGTTAAATCGAGAGGTTTGTACTACAAAACTTCTCAGGTTTGAAAAGGAATCAAAGCTATACTTACCCGATGTTCGCCCTATTCCACTAGTTTGGATCCCACCAAATGGCAACTCGCAATTTGCTACCTGGATAATGACTTCATTTACAGCAGTACTCCCAGCTTTAGTGTGGTCAATAAACCAATCTGTACTTTTTCTATTGTTA
>Ga0206683_10003158_pt1 | contig 10989 bp, 15 predicted proteins | sample M280m12015metaG_FD_155483 | JGI IMG/M metagenome (GOLD analysis project Ga0206683, IMG submission 155483) | Ammonia-oxidizing marine archaeal communities from Monterey Bay, California, United States - M2 80m 12015 | ecosystem: Environmental > Aquatic > Marine > Intertidal zone | place: USA...
AAAGCCTTCTGTAAAGAACAGAGGTATTGATGTTAAAACAGGTAAAGAAGTTAATATGATTAAAGCAGGTATTATAGATCCTGTTTTAGTTACTAAGTCGGCTCTTAAAAACGCCGTGAGTGTAGTGACAACTATTATTTCTGCGGATTGTGTAATCAGTAATAAAAGATTAGCATAATGAAAGCAATTAATTATTACATAGTCATAGACAAGATAAAGGAGGCTCCTAAAAAAGTTGGGGGTATTGAATTAACTGAAAAGCAGGATAGCGACATTAGGTACTTAAAGGGCAAAGTTATAAGTGCTGGTGATAAAGTTACAGGAATTAAAGAAGGCGATATCATTAGATACGATAAGCATGCTGGATTTGGCATAGAGTGGAAAGATAATTTTCATGTTGTTATAACTGTCAAAGATGTTGTTATTGTTGAATGAGACTAACAGGAGAAGATCTTAGGGAAATAAATTTATTTAAGTATTACAGGCTCGTCAGAAGATGGGCTTGTAAAACTTATAATCTTAAAGACGCCGATCTTGAATTGCTTGTATACCTAGATTGCAAAAAGCTATTTACACGTAATGATTTTATTAATGGTGTATACACCTACAGCTGGGATAAAAACCGGTGGGAAAGACTACGAAGGAACGGTTGGATCGATGTCTTTAAAGAACGCAACAGGACTACTTCTAAGTATGCTGTTTACAAAGTTTCTTCAAAGTCAAAAAGATTAATAAATAGAATATACAGAATACTGCTAGCAGAAGAGGATCTACCTACGGCTACAACAAGTGTTTTTTATAATAACAAATCATATACGGATAAAGTTTTTAATAAAGCAATTGATGATATGATTAACGACAAAGATAGATAATGGGATTTAGATTAAAAGAATTTTCAGACCTTGTTGGAATAGACAAAGAAACCTCTACTTATAATACGCCTGTTTTTAAGAAAACATTAGAAGGTGGAATTTTAGGTGAAGCTAATAACGATGGCACTATTTTTATAGACAAATCATTAGAAGGGAAAAAAAAGAAAGAGGCTGTAGATCACGAAAAAGTACATTTAGATCAAATGGCTCAAGGTAGATTGCAGTATGATGACAACACTGTTACTTGGAAAAAAGATACTAAATCACCAGCTAGAGTTTATAAAAGAATAAATGGACAATTAATAGATGAAAAAACCGGTAAAGGCGCTGAAGAAGGTGGTGACTTTGAATGGGAAAGAGAAGCATATAAAAATTCATAATTATGGCATATAAAGCAAAATCAATAACAAGTAAAGCGTCTAGCGCATGTAAGATGAACATGGGTCTAGTTTATGGAGCGGCGGATGTCGCAGGCTCTAAAAAGTTTGTAGATCATGGTAAAGGCATGGCTGAGAAGTTTTCCAGCGGAGGCGGAGGAGCAGTTGAAAGTAAAGGTGCAGCTCTTGACAAAAAAGACGAAGAAGAAAAAACTAAAAAAGGTCAAGCAGACGCAGCGATAACTGTTGACGCAACTGAAACCCCAGAAGTATAAAAAAAACTAACTTAACTAAGATGCAAAAACCAATAACTAGCAGAGTAAAAAGATCACCTCTTTTAAAGTACTCTCCAGCAAAAGAAACAGAAGACGGAAACCTTGAGGCCATAGGGTCCAAAACTATCAAAGGTAAAGATAAGAAAGTAGAAGTAACGGAGACAAAAGAAAAAGAAACTGTCGGCGTATATCGCAGAGCTTGCGGTAGTAAAACAGATGGTTCTACCGGAACAGATCCTGTGACTGGCGAAACAAGAAAATGTTCACAAGCTCCAAAAGGCGAAGAGCCTAAGGAAACAGAAACTATTACAACCACCAAGATTGAGCCGGGAGAAGATAAAACAGTAGATACTAAACTTTACAGAAAAGACACACAAGATGTAAAAGAACCTTGGGAAGTGCGTAGATCTAATAGGTCTGCTAAAATTGCAGGTAGAGCACAAAGAAGAGCTCAAAATAAAGCAGATAAAGTAGCAAGGCAATTAAGTAAGTTGAGCGATGATGAAAAGAAGCCAGGCAACAAAAAATATGATAGATTAATGGCTAAGCAAACTGAGACAACTCAGGAGCTAGCCAATATGAAGCAAGGTTCTACCAATGTTGCTGAAAGCCGAAAATCTGGTAAGTTAGCAGGCAGTAGAGTTAGAAGAACAGAGGATGTTGTAAAAACGGCTGGAGATTATGAAGATCCAGAACAAATTAAACAAGCTGCGCGACGTCAAGAAATTGCTGCTGCATCAGGCATGACAACTAGTCAAGCTGAAGGTGCTCCAATGCCAGGGCAAACCCCTTTTTCTGGAATGATGGAAACAGCTAAAGAATTAGGTGAAGTTGATTTATATAAACCAGGTCAGTATTCCTCCGGTTTAACTATGAAGCCCTCCGCTTTTAAAATGAAAGCTAAAAGTCCCGCTGCAAAAAAACTACAAGGAGCACAAAATACATTACCTCAACATTTACAAGACGCAATTAAAGCAGCTCCAGGTAAAATGAGATCTGGGTTTAAAATGAAAGGTTACGGTAAAAAATAATAATTATGGCTTATAAACAAAACAATCCATTTTCAAATGCGAGTTGCGAATGTGATTCTCCATTAAAGAAAAAAGGTGACGCGCCTTCTCGTAAAAAGTCTTTAGGATATTACAATAAAGCTAATAAAACCGGAACAGGAGCAGCGGCTGGCGGCGGAATGACAGCTAAAGGCACTGCTGAATATAGAAGAAAAAACCCAGGTAGTAAGTTAAAAACAGCGGTTACAAAAGACCCTTCAAAACTTAAGCCAGGTGGTAAAGCAGCTAAAAGAAGAAAAGCTTTTTGTGCTAGATCCAAAAGCTGGACATCTGAAAGAGGTAGAGCGGCTAGGCGTAGATGGAACTGTTAATATTATGGAATCAAAAGGACTAGGCGACTCAATAGAAAAATTCACAAAAGCAACAGGTATAAAAAAACTAGCAGACAAAATACCAGGTGGCTGTGGCTGTAAAAAAAGAAAAGAAAAATTAAACGAAATATTCCCATATAAAAAATAAAACAATGGCTTACAAATCAAACGGTGGTTGCACCCCTATAACAGCAAAGATTAAAAGAACTACCAAAGGTGGCATTACGCAACCTCTACTAAACGTGGGAGCACCTGTGAAGATGAAAATGTCTTCTCCTGCTAAACAAACTAACGCGCAAGATTTTAGTTCACAGTATGAGGCGCAGCAAAAAGCAAAGGCTGACCAAAAAGCTAAAGCTATAAAAGCTAAAAAAGAAAAAGATGCAGCTAGCTATAACCAAAGACTAGATAGCTATAGAAGCAATGTGTTAAGTTTAGACAGCGATACTAAAAGAGCAGCAAGCAATAAAAACCCTAAAGAAATGGATATCTTAATGCGTGCGGCTAATAGAAAATCAAAAAATATTCAAAAGTTTGAAAAGAACTTATTTGATTACGATACAAAAAAGAATCCTAAATTAACAGAAGGGTATACAGCAAAGTCATACGCACTATCTAAAGCTAAAGGAGACACTAAAAAAATAAAAACTACAAGTGATAGCTCTACAAGTGATAGCTCTACAAGCGGCAGTTCTACAAGCGGCAGCACTAAGAAGTATAAGACTAGTATGAAAAACTTCAAGGTGGGTAGTCAGGCTCGTAGAGATGAATATACAAGGCGCGGATGGAAGCAAGATGAAACAACTAAGGTAGCTAAAAAGAAAGCAGAACCGGTTAGCACTATTACAACAAAACCCGTGTCTATAGACAATAAAGCTTCAGTAGATGTTGTGAAAGCCACTAAAAAAACAACTACTAAGAAAGACGCTAGAAAGAACAAGAGTATAGATAAGAAGCAAAATAAAGCTGATATCGCAAGAGCAAAAGGAAACGAAAAGAAAGCCTTAAGAAAAGAGAGAGCTATTGAGAAAAAGAAAGCTAGACTGTCAAAAAGAAAAGGCTCCAGTTATTCTCAATCAGCAAACGCAATTGATCCTTCATAAATGAAGAAGATACTACAATGGCTATCCGGTGGTGTTATCAAAGAGATTGGTAACGTCATTGACAAGCTTACCACAACCGAAGAAGAAAGGTTAGAAGTAAAGAAGCAGATACAGCAAATATTAGAAGACGCAGATACTAAAGCTCAATTAGAGGTTAGCAAGCGTTGGGAAGCAGACATGAAGTCTGATAGTTTTTTAAGCAAAAACATTAGACCAATGATCCTAATATATCTAACTGTAATCTTTACGTCTCTAGCTTTCTTTGATGGTAACATCGGGGAGTTTGCGTTAGCTAAAGAATATATACCAATATTTCAAACATTGCTAGTCACAGTTTACGGTGCTTATTTTGTAGGAAGATCTTGGGAAAAAGGAAAATCAATAATAAATAACAAAAAATAAATAATGGGACAATTTAACAATCAGCCAGACTTTGGAACAAACGCATTTCCAGTGGTTGCAGGAACTACAAATGTTAGAAACTGCGCTTTGTATTTAGGCAGCGGAGGCGACATAGAGGTTACTTTAATGGGCTCGCCTAATACTCCTGTAGTATTTAAAAACATTCCAAACGGTAGCTTTTTACCTTGCATAGTTAATACTATTGTAACAGGAGTTAACACTACGGTTGCGGATATTGTAGCTATTCAATAATGAATTGGTCTGCAATATTAAACGGTGTTTGGTGGCCAGATAGAAATGATACAGGTCTTCCTTGCAGCGCGGTAGCTTTACCAGGCGGGGCAGGTATAACAGATAATACTATAGCCTTGGATCCTTCTGGGGGGGTTATAACTATTATGTTTAATGCTCAAGGAGTTCCAGACAAGCTAGAAATAATTCATGGAAACGCCGCCGGGACAAAAGTTGCTACTTCTGGAATGACAACCCCTAATGCGGGTGGTTTTGATAACGTGTACGGTACTGTTTCTACTGGAGATCTCGTACCTACAACGAGCCAAACTTTAAGCATAGATCAATTTATAGGAACAAATAAAGGCGCTATTCCAACTAGAGCTAACGCTTATACTTTAGAAACAGGGAATGCAAACCCCTTAGTCGCTCCTTACCAACAGTTAGTTTGGTGGGTTTATACTACAGCAGATTATCAAACATTACCATTTGTTACTATTAGAGTAACAGGACCGCAAGGAACCGGTTGGGCATTCGAAAGATCCTGTGGGCCATAAAGTAGTTATTATACATAACACGTAATTAATAATATAAGTAATAACAATTAAATTAAATCAAATGTCAAAAAAATTAACACAAGAAGAATTAAAAGAATTGCAAGAAGCGGTTAACGCTATGAATAATTTACAATTGCAAATAGGTGGGTTAGAAGCTCAAAAGCATGAGGTATTGCATTCTATGGAAACCGCAAAAGCAACTTTATCTGAAGTGCAAAAAAAATTAGAGGATGTTTACGGTCAGGTGTCAGTAGATATTTCAACTGGAGACATAAAAGAAAATGAGTCTAGTACGGAAGATTAGTATAGGAAGAGACTATAAAAATGATGCCATGCACTATGCTGTTGGACAGGAAGTGTATGGTGGTCATACTATAGCTAATATAATAGAAGAAGAGAATAAGTATTCTATATATATAAAAAAAGGAGATGAGTTATTGCCGTGGAAAGATTTTAATAAAAATATGGCGATTGCAGTTGAATATGATTTGCAGTACTAATGAAAGCTTTATTTGACTTTATTATAGAGCCCGTGGGCGAAAGATATAATAATAAAAAAGGAGTAGAAGACTCAGAGCTTATTTTAAACACAGAACTTCATAATCATAATTACTCGAATAGAATAGCTAAAGTTATAGCTGTGCCCTCTGAGATAAAAACAGAAATTGAAGTAGGCGATAAAGTAATAGTGCATCATAATGTTTTTAGACGTTTTAAAGACATTAGAGGCGTTGAAAAAAACAGTAAGTCATATTATAAAGATAACATATATTTTGCAGGTGAAGACCAAGTATATGCTTATAAAAGATGTCGCAGCTGGATGGCCTGCAAAGGTTTTAACTTTGTTAAACCTATTAAAGAAACAAAAATGTTTTCAATTAACTTTGAAAAAGAAGGCATAGGGGTTTTATACGCAAAAGATCCAGAACTTAAAGAGTTATCAGAAGGCGACCTAGTAGGTTTTAAGCCAGGGGCAGAGTATGAATTTGTTATCGGTAAAGATAGAGTTTATAGAGTACCCACTAATTCAATTACAATTAAATATGAATATCAAGGAAACGAAGCTGAATATAATCCAAGCTGGACATAAAGCAGTTGAAGAATTAATAAAAGTGGCAGGCGAAAAGATCGTTGACTCAGGAGATGATATATCAGCTGACAGGCTTAAGAATGCTGCTGCTACAAAAAAGCTAGCTATATTTGATGCTTTTGAAATATTAAATAGGATTAAAGAAGAAGAAGATTTGTTAAATAACAAACCTAAAGAAGAAGTTGAAAAAAAAGCTTTTCAAGGGTTTGCTGAAAAACGATCTAAATAATGTACGAGCAATCGTTATATAGTATAGTAACCCCTATTAAATTAACCACAATATCCAGGTTAAATAAAACAAAAAAATGGGAGTACGGTTATAACAAGGAACACGATATAGTTGTTATAAGCAAGACGGGTCAAATAGGCGAAGTATATAATATACAAGGACTAAAAATAGCATTACCTAAAGCTCCGCTTAAAATAGACAAAACTAATAACAAATGGAAAGCCGAAGAATACCCTAAAGAATTAAAGCAAATACAAAGCGTATTTGAGTGGAGGGAATACCCTGAGGAATTTCAGAATAAATGGGAACCATATATAGATGAGCAATTCAAAAACAGAGACGAGGGCCATTGGTTCAATAATAAAGGCGTGGCTACTTACATTACTGGCACTCACTTTATGTACTTGCAGTGGAGTAAGATTGACGTTGGGAGACCAGACTTTAGGGAAGCCAATAGACTATTCTTTATCTTCTGGGAAGCTTGCAAAGCAGACAGCAGGTGTTACGGCATGTCTTATCTCAAGAACAGACGTTCAGGTTTTTCGTTTATGGCTTCAGGAGAGACGGTCAATATGGCCACAATATCAAGTGACGCACGGTTTGGGATATTGTCCAAATCTGGCTCCGATGCGAAGAAAATGTTCACGGATAAAGTCGTACCCATATCTGTCAATTATCCGTTCTTTTTCAAACCGATACAAGACGGTATGGACCGACCAAAGACCGAATTGGCCTACAGAATACCGGCCTCGAGGCTCACAAGAAAATCGATCCAAAACAAGCAAGACCAAGAACTACTTGAGGGTCTCGACACAACAATCGACTGGAAAAACACAGGGGACAACTCCTATGACGGGGAGAAACTAAAACTACTAGTACACGATGAAAGCGGGAAGTGGGAGAGGCCAGATAATATATTAAATAACTGGCGAGTAACAAAAACGTGTTTACGATTAGGTTCTAGAATTATTGGTAAGTGTATGATGGGATCAACATCAAACGCTTTAGACAAAGGAGGAGCTAATTTTAAAAAGTTATATGGAAATTCTAATGTAACAAAAAGAAACAGGAACGGGCAAACAGCGTCTGGTTTATATTCTTTATTTATTCCAATGGAATGGAATTACGAGGGTTTTATAGATGAATACGGCATGCCCGTATTTAACACACCTAAAGAAGAAACCCTGGGGCCTCACGGAGACGTTATAGACGTTGGAGTAATAGAACACTGGGATAATGAAGCAGATGGATTAAGAGGGGACCAGGATGCCTTAAATGAGTTTTACAGACAGTTTCCGCGTACAGAAGAACACGCTTTTAGAGATGAAACAAAAAATAGTATATTTAACTTAGTTAAGATATACGAACAAATAGATTACAACGAGGACCTTGGCAACACTAATGTATTAACCACAGGCAATTTTCAGTGGGCTAATGGAGTTAAGGATTCTACGGTTATATTTACGCCAAATCCAAGCGGAAGATTTAAAGTTTCTTGGGTGCCAGGCGTTGCTTTACAAAATAGACAAATAGTAAAGAACGGATTAAAAAGTCCAGGTAATGAACATATGGGTGCATTTGGTTGTGATAGTTATGATATATCAGGAACGACAGATGGGCAAGGTTCAAAAGGGGCTTTAGCGGGGTTAACTAAATTTAGCATGGAGGATGCTCCCGCTAATACATTCTTTTTAGAATATATAGCTAGACCACAAACTGCTGAAATGTTTTTTGAAGATGTATTAATGGCATGCGTTTTTTACGGAATGCCCATACTAGCTGAAAATAATAAGCCTAGGTTATTGTACTATTTCAAAAGAAGAGGCTACAGGGGTTATTCAATGAATCGTCCTGATAAAGTTTGGAATAAACTATCCGTAACTGAAAGAGAAATTGGAGGTATGCCTAACTCCAGTGAAGATATTAAACAAGCTCACGCAGCTGCTATTGAAAGCTATATAGACAGATACGTTGGTTTACAAGAAGATGGCAGCTACGGTACTATGTACTTTAATACCACTTTAAATGAATGGTCAAGATTTGATATAAACAAAAGAACAAAGTTTGATGCTGCAATTAGCTCAGGTTTAGCTATCATGGCTTGCAACAGACACTTATACCATCCTAGACCTACAGTAGAAAAAAATAAAATAAATTTAAAAATAGCTAAATACACCAATTCTGGTGGTTTATCAAAACTAATAGAAAAATAAAAATATGGCTGAGTCAGTTGTAACAAGTTATTTTCCGAGTCAAATTGCAAGCGATGCCGAGAAAATGTCAAAAGATTATGGTAACACCATTGGTAGAGCTATAGAAAATGAATGGTTTAGCTCCGATAACGGCAATAGTCGATTTAAAAGTAATCAAGCTACTTTTCACAACCTGAGATTATATGCTCGAGGAGAGCAAGGAATACAAAAGTATAAAGATGAGTTATCTATTAATGGTGATTTATCTTATTTGAATTTAGACTGGAAGCCGGTGCCAATTATACCAAAGTTTGTTGATATAGTTGTTAATGGTATTTCAGATAGACAATTTGATATAAAAGCATATTCACAAGATCCATACGGAGTTGAGAAACGAACTAAGTACATGGAAGCCATTATACGTGATATGCAGACAAAAGAACTTAATGAGTTTGCTCAAAAAGAGTTTGGCGTAAATTTATTTGAAAGCAACGTAGACGTATTACCTAAAAATAAAGAAGAGCTTGATCTGCATATGCAACTAAGCTATAAGCAACAAGTTGAATTAGCTGAAGAGCAAGCTATAACTGTTTTATTAGACGGCAACAATTACGATTTGATTAAGCGTAGATGCAATTATGATTTAACCACTATAGGTATTGGCGCGGTTAAAAATACATTTAGCAAGGCAGAAGGGGCAACTGTTGAATATGTTGACCCGGTAAATTTAGTTTGGTCATACACGGATTCTCCATATTTTGAGGATATATATTATGTAGGAGAGGTAAAAGCTGTTCACTTAAATGAGCTTAAAAAAGAATTCCCTTGGCTTACTAACGATGACCTTCAAAAAATAGCAGGCCAAAACACAAGCAACAATGGGTTTTATGACAGGACTCTTAGCAATTCGGATTATGACGATTCAAATACTGTGCAGGTTCTTTACTTCAATTATAAAACTTTTACAAACGAAGTTTACAAAGTTAAAGAAACAGCAACGGGAGCAGCTAAAATAATTCCTAAGACTGATGAGTTTAACCCGCCAGAAGAAATGTATGAAGAGTATGGCATATCTAAATTGTCAAAATCTCTAGAGGTTGTTTATGAAGGTGTAAAAATACTAGGCGGTGAATTACTTAAATGGGAATTAGCTAAAAATATGATACGCCCTAAGAGTGATTATACTAAAGTTAAAATGAACTATAGTATTGTAGCTCCAAGAATGTATAGAGGTAGGATTGAATCTATAGTAAGCCGTATAACTGGCTTTGCAGATATGATTCAACTTACGCATTTAAAGTTACAACAAGTTATGTCAAGAATGGTTCCAGATGGAGTTTATCTTGATGCTGACGGCTTAGCTGAGGTTGACTTAGGTAACGGAACAAACTACAATCCGCAAGAAGCATTAAATATGTTTTTTCAAACAGGATCTGTTATTGGTAGATCATTTACACAAGACGGTGATATGAACCCTGGTAAAGTGCCTATCCAAGAAATCACAACAGGAGCCGGTGGTCAAAAAATGCAGAGTTTAATTGCTAACTATAATTACTACATGCAAATGATCCGTGATGTAACGGGTCTGAATGAGGCTAGAGATGGTAGCACGCCGGATGCTAGAGCATTAGTTGGCGTTCAAAAACTTGCTGCAGCTAATTCAAATGTAGCAACACGACATATATTAGAGGGTAGTTTGTTTTTAACTGCAGATTTATGCGAGGGATTATCATTAAGAATATCAGATATATTAGAATACTCACCAACAAAAGAAGCGTTTATACATAAGATAGGTAATCAAAATGTAGCAGTGCTAGAGGAAATGAGCGATTTATATTTATATGACTTTGGTATATTTATTGAACTTCAACCAGATGAAGAAGAAAGAGCTGTATTAGAAAACAACATACAGGCAGCCGTTCAAAGTGGTCTTATTGATTTATCAGATGCTATTGACTTAAGGGAAGTCAAAAATATAAAATTAGCTAATCAATTACTTAAGATACGAAGAAACGAAAAGCAATTAAAAGATCAGCAAATACAACAACAAAATATACAAGCTCAAGCAGATGCTAACGCTCAAGCTCAACAAGTAGCAGCTCAGGCTGAGGTTCAAAAACAACAAGCTTTAATACAACAAAAAATTGCATTAGAGCAAGCTAAAGCTCAAATCGATTCACAAAAGCTAATACAAGAAGCTTCATTAAAGAAAGAATTAATGTCTTTAGAGTTTGAGATGAATATGCGTTTAAAAGGCATTGAGGTTAAAGGCAAGAAAGA
>Ga0206683_10003162_pt1 | contig 10984 bp, 13 predicted proteins | sample M280m12015metaG_FD_155483 | JGI IMG/M metagenome (GOLD analysis project Ga0206683, IMG submission 155483) | Ammonia-oxidizing marine archaeal communities from Monterey Bay, California, United States - M2 80m 12015 | ecosystem: Environmental > Aquatic > Marine > Intertidal zone | place: USA...
CCTTTCACACTCCCTGAAAAAATAGGTGTCCAAATGTCATCAACATTTTGAGTTTTTTCATATTCCGATTCTGCTGCTTCTTCACTAACCCAGTTCATCAGAGGGATTACTGTTACGAAGCAAATCAATAATGGAAGAAAAATTCTTTTAAATCTATGCTGCATCAGCGCATTCAAACCGCGCTTTTTCCAGACCATTGATGTAAAGAATCCACTGAGAAGAAAGAAAAGTTGCATACGAAAGCCATGGATTCCTAGTACAACCCACCAGAAGAACTCACTTCCAGCGCGAATGTCATTAACTGACCAAACACCACCGAGAAAAGACATAGCGGTATGAAGAACAATTCCAAGGAGCATTGCAAAACCCCTTAATGCATCAAGGTCGTGCCATCTTTTAGATGGATTTTCTTCTTGGGTTAAAACACTTTCAGAATTTTGCAAATTAATTACTCAAAATGTCGATTAATTACTCAAAATGTCGAGGACAGTTTTCCAGCCTTTATCTTTTTCATTGTTGCGGTAGAACTCACAAAATCCGCAATTTGTGCATGCGACGTAACCGAATTTGTGATTTTGCATATTCAGATACCGAGAAAAACCACCTCCTGTGGTTCGTATTTCCCCGGTTTCACCTTCGAGACCTCCACATTTTGAACATTTATAACTTAAATTTTTTATATTTTCAGATGACATAATGCTTTTCCTTTATTTTGCTTGAGAAACTTTATTAAAAGCTTAAACCAATTTAACCTTTAGCTAAGCACTAGTAGATTTTGTTTTATAGGAGTTGAGGATTCTATGGTTTCTTTAAGTGACAAACATTTGAGCGGATATAAACCTAAGGAGCGTATAGAAATTCCCCCTCTTTACTCGTGGCCACCGCGACCTGTGGCAGCAGTTAGATGGTTGATGTTTGATCTTCATTTTCCGTGGGGATTTTTTTTCATATTCCTGTCAGTTTTTTCTTGGAAATTTTTGTCTCCCACCCATGAAACGTTGAGAAGTTTGAATTTAAGTTGGATGGCAATGGTGTGGTTGAGAAATGCTGTCTTACTTTCAAGTGTCGCTGGAACTATTCATTGGGTGCTTTACATTCGACGCTTTCAAAAAAATGAATATAAGTTCGATGAACGTTGGCTTCAAAAAAACAGCAGAAAATTTTTTTGTGGAGATCAAGTAATAGACAATATTTTTTGGAGTTTGTTTAGTGGAGTGACGGTTTGGTCATTGTTTGAAACTCTTACTCTTTGGATGTGGGCTTCAGGTCGCATATCCAAAGTTAATTGGGGTTCAGACACGGTCTATTTGTCTTTTATGCTTGTGGCATTTTTTCTGTTATCTGGTGTTCATTTTTGGCTAATCCACTCACTGCTTCATTGGAGACCTTTATACAAATATGTACACAGACTTCATCACAGAAATGTAACCCCCGGCCCTTGGAGTGGTATTTCAATGCATCCGGTCGAACACATTTTATATTTTTCATTTTTTTTGGTGTGGTGGGTGCTACCAGTTCATCCTTTATTGATTCTACTAACAGGACTTTACAAGGGCATCGAACCAACTGTTTCCCACTCTGGTTTTCAAAAAATAACAATCGGAAAGAAGCTAAAAATTGAAGCTGGAGATTTTTTTCATCAACTTCATCATGGGCTTTTCGAAGTGAACTATGGAAATAATCTAGTCCCGCTTGACGCATTATTTGGAAACTGGCATGACGGAGAAAGTAGTAAAAGTTTGAAAGATGAATAACAACCAAGAAAAATATCAACTCGGTTTTATAGGTTTGGGGACAATGGGTAAACCGATGTGTAAACGTTTGTTAGAAGCCGGATATGAAGTAGTTGTTTATGACAAGAATCCAGATCCTGTAAATGATTTAGTAAATCAGGGAGCAACCGCGGCTAACGATCCAATTGAATGCGGATCTGCTTCGCAGATTCTTTTAACCTCTTTACCTCATCCACACCATGTCGAAACTTTGATGTTAGAAGAAGGGGTTTTAGCATCTTTAAAACCCGGATCTATTTGGGTTGATCTAACAACAAATCGTAAAGAACTAATTGAAAGCCTTGCTCATGATGCTCCAGAAGATGTCAGTGTCATTGATTCCCCAATAACTGGAGCAGTAGATGGGGCAAGAAACGGCCAGTTAACTCTTTTTGCAGGTGGACAGGAAGACGTAATTCAAGAAGTTTTGCCGATTTTACAGAACCTTGGAAGAGTAATTATTTGCGGCCCGCTTGGTACAGGAAACGTGGTGAAACTTGTTACTAATCAACTTTGGTTTATAGCAGCCGCTTCAATCGGGGAAGGTTTTGCTCTCGGGATGGCTAACGGAGTAGATTTAAGCGTCCTTTGGGACGCGATTAAAGATTCTGTTGGGGATTCTTTCGTAGCTCGGCATGACGCTCCTTCAATTTTCGCAGGTCATTATGACCCTTCCTTTTCTCTTGATCTGTGTTTAAAAGATCTGAATTTAATTCAAGATCTTTCGTCTGAAGTCAAAACTGAACTTCCCATGACTAAAACAGCGAACTCTGTTTTTGAAAAAGCAGCAGATCAATACGGTAGAGATGTTGGTGAAATGAATGTCACACGAATGCTTGAAGATCAAAGTGGTTTAAGTTTTCGTCTCGAGGGTGAATGGACGCCTCCTTGGGAACGCTAAGAAAGATTTAAATTTCATTCACTGGAATGTTTTTGACTAGATCTATAGGCTAAACTAACATTATTAGTACCATCAAAATTTTTAAGGACGAAAAATGGTAACACTTTCAGAAACAGCTACAAAAAAAGTCACTGAATTATTGGCTGAAGAAACTGAAGACATGGCTTTACGTGTTGCTGTGAAGCCAGGTGGCTGTTCGGGATTTAGCTATGAAATGTATTTTGATACAGATAAAGCTGCAGATGATGTTGAAAAGCTTTTTGATGAAGTTCGTGTCGTAGTTGATCCATCCAGTGCAGAATTATTGGTAGGTGCAACTCTTGATTTTAAAGACGGACTTAATGGAGCTGGCTTCGCAATTGATAATCCAAATGCTCAAAAAACCTGCGGATGCGGTAAATCTTTTTCTTGATTTTTCTTTAAATCACAGTTGATAAAGCTTCTGAAACCTCTTTAGTATCCATCGCGAAGTGGAGAATGCTTGTAATGACACCCTTACTATTTGCAACAATCAAGCTTGGTTCAAAAGTAAGGCCAAAAACTCCGACAACAGGTGCAAGTGAAAAGTCCTGATTTTCAGGTTCTTTAAACACTTCAGCGTGAATAATTGACAATTTCCCTTTAAGTAGTTCTGATTGTTTTATAAGGATTTCGAGAGCAGGTCCACAAACATCTGTTTGACAGAAACGTGGAGTAGATATAAGTAATGCTGTAGGAGTGGACCCAGATAGAGATTTATCAAGACTTACTTCGTGAAGAGGGCAAGGCCCCGAAGCTTTAGTGCAAATAGGATTTATTTGTAAGTTATTTTGCATCGTTGGGGTTTGAACGGAGCGCATTTCTTGACCAATTTGAATTAATTGAATATCTGATGGTTTAGCAACAAGTATTTGATGGTAACCATTTAAATCTTTGCCTTTAACCTTATATTCTCCAGGTCTAGGGGGATTAAAAACTAGAGGAAAGTATGGGATCATTCCAGGTTCACCATGTCGATGGATTTCTCCCTCAAAAATAGTTTCCTCAGAGTTGATTTCTGTTACAAGTAATTCAATTGAATTCGGAACTCCTTCAGAGAGAGGCCATCCTTCTTCACTTATTAATACATAAGGAGCACGTTGTGGAGAGCCGCTTGTAAAAACAGTTGGGGTTTGATACCCATCTGCGAAACGCGCTCCAAGCGATAGTGTTTTAGGATCTTTATCATTTCCACAGCTCGTAAGCACTAATCCACCTGTAAAACCAGCAATACTAATTAGCGCATGACGGCGGGATAGAAGAAACTTATTTGTAAACACAATTAGAGATTACTAGTTAGTTGTTTTAACGACTTACGGAGCATGGTCCTTTTATGAAAGATCAAAAAGAATTATCAATCAAAGTAGATGGAAAGGTCTTCGTTATTAATAACGAAGACCTTACATTATTAGATTTCCTCCGCAGTCAAGTTGGTATTACTTCGGTAAAAGATGGTTGCAGCCCTCAAGGGCAGTGCGGTTGTTGCACTGTTTTAGTAGATGGTCAAGCAAGAGTTTCGTGTGTGACTCCAGTCAGAAGAGTAATTGGTCGAGAAATTACGACTATGCAAGGCTTAGATGAAGAAATCAAAAACGAATGGGCAGAAGTTTTTTCTGAAGTTGGAGCTAGTCAATGCGGGTTTTGTACCCCTGGGATAATTATGAGATTCGCGGCTCTTCAAAAAGATGGAGAAGAGGTAGAGATCGAGAAAGTTAGACGTTCCTTACACGCTCACCTTTGCAGATGTACAGGTTGGCAAACAATTGTTGAAGCTTGGGAAAAATTTGGAAAATCAGAAGGAATTGTTGAAACAAAAGAAGCCTCTCAGAGGGCAAGTATTGAGGGTAGATCAACTCAAAAAATTGGTTTAGACATTGTTTTAGGTAAGGGTGGTTTTTCTGCTGATACAGCACCACCAAATTGTCTTGTGGCAGTACCAGATTCTTCTGGAGGGTGGTCTATAGGTGAGAATCTGACCGAAGCTCGAAATTTTGCTCAAAAAATTCAAGGTAGGCGAACAACAGTTAAAGCGATTTCTCCAATAGAGCTACCACCAGGAGATTGGGATGCAGTTCTTAAAACTAATTGGGTGGAACCAGGGTATTTAGAAACTGATTCTGCTTGGTGTGAACCAGGTGGCGAACCTTCAACCCCATTAGCCAATGGAGGTGCTTTCGGGTCAAAACTCGAATCATCGGCACCAGAAGCTGCAAGATCGTTAGCTAATAGGCATAAAAGACCTGTATTAGCAGTTTTATCGAGGGAGGATTCTGTTCGCTTAGGTCCGAAACGGCCACCAATTGCTGGTGGAGTCAATAAAAATGGACAAGGAGTTATAAGAGTCGCTCGAACTCCAGGAATAGTTGATGCTATTAATTGGGTTGCTCCAGAAATAGAGGTGCAAGAAGTTGATTTACGCGGACCTGCTACTTCTTCAAAGATAAGGGCAGCAGGTTGGGCAGAAGCTTATATTTTATTGTGTGGAGCTATTGGTGAAGTTGGAACAATCATCTCACCTGATGGCTCAGCAGCTTCAGCCGAAGTGGATGAGAAACAGATCAATATTTCGGTACGGTGCGGACAGCCATTAGATGAAAGAGTCTTGAGATCGTATTGCATAGGTGCAGCTCATATGGCTTGGAGTTGGGTCACTTCAGAATCACTGACAGTTGATGAAAATGGAGAAGTGCAGGATTTAACAGTTAGATCTTTTGGAATAGTTAGAGCTGGTGAAATGCCTGAAGTGCATGTCGAGATTGAATCTGATGAAGGTGAATCGGTTAATGGTTCTGATGCAGTATTTGCCGCAGTCGCTGCAGCAACATGGATACACAAAGGAACTTTGCCTGAATGGCCTACAGGATGATAAAAGTGTCATCATTAATTTTAAGTTAAGGAGAAAAATATGAGTAAGCCTGTGGGTCCTTATACTCCAGCAGTTCATGCAGGAGATTTTTTGATTATTAGTGGTCAAATAGGGCATGTAGACGGAATTCTTGTTAAAGGTGGTCTTGAATCGAAGCACCTCAAGCATTAGAAAATCTAAAAAAATTACTTGAAGTTGAAGGAGTTTCTCTTAATCAAGTTGTAAAGACAACTGTCTTTCTAACTGATATGGATGATTACAGTCAAATGAACGAAATTTATTGTTCAGTATTTGATGAACATAGACCCGCACGTTCTGCAGTAGCTGTAGCTGCTTTACCCTTAGGTGCGTGCATAGAGATCGAGGCATTCGTTTACAAAGGCTGAGACTGTTTTCTTTTAATCTTTTCTATTACTTAGATGTGTAAGTGTTTTTATGGTGGCAGAATGCATCTATGGGTGGAGCTGTGATTATGATCATCTTGCTTGTTGTGGTTATGCCTGTTGCAATTTTGTTGAGCGGGGCTTTAGCGGCAGCTTTAATTGGTGGATTGGTTAAAAAAGATGTTGATGAGAGCCATAAAGAATCTGAACTTTTTGAATTAAGCGAATCTAACCCTTGGGTACAAGAACAAACTTCTGATTAAATTAAGAACCCCAACGCGATTGACCAAATCTGTAACCAACAGATCTTACAGTTGATATTAGATTTGCATGTTCTTCGCCTAGCTTCGCTCTAAGTCGCCTTATGTGAACGTCGACTGTTCTGCCTCCGCCGTAATAGTCATAACCCCAGACTTGACTAAGAAGTGTTTCTCTTGTGAATACTTTTCCAGGTCGTGTCGCTAGAAAACGTAGCAACTCGTATTCCATATATGTCAGATCTAACGGTGAATCGTCGATAGTTGCTTGGTATGTTTCGATATTTAAAACAAGCGAACCGTATTTGATAAGCCCAGGTTGTAACCCTCTATCAAATTTGAAGAAAAGGTGATTAAGTCTTCTTTCCAATTCTTCGGGGTGAAAAGGCGTTATACAGAAGTCGTCAAAGAGATTTTCATTTATTTCGAATTTATTCAACTGTCCCTTGCTAATTAGTAAAAGAATTGGGACTAAAGGATTTTCCGTTTGTCGTAGTTGTTTGCAAAGCAACAGTGCTTCTTTCGGATCAGAGTCAGCAACAATGATTCCACCGCCCCAGCCAGTATCAGGTTGATCTTCAAGAGCTGAATTGGAATTGTTGATTGCTTTCCAAACCCACCCATTTTCATCAAGGCATTGTGATAGTTCCGGTGGCGGTGGTGCTGGGAAGACTAATAGTGTTTCAATCATTGAAATTTCTTACTACCAGTTTGGAAGGTATTGTTCGATTTCAAAAGGTGTTACCTGACGTTGATACTCATTCCACTCTGTTCTTTTATTTCTTAGAAACCATTCAAAAATATGATCTCCAAGTGTTTCTCTTACTAAATCTGATTCTTCCATTTCATCTAAAGCTTCAGAAAGATTTGCTGGCAGGCTATCGACACCTAACTTTTTTTGTTCCGCTCGACTCAGTTCATAGAGATTTGTTGTTGCTTCAGGTGGTAGATCATAACTTTCTTTAATTCCTTTTAAGCCAGCAGCAAGCATTACAGAAAACGCGAGATAGGGATTACAAGCAGGATCTATTGCTCTGTATTCAATTCTTGCTGAATCAGGTTTATCTTGTTTATGAGTAGGTATTCGAACTAGTGAGGATCTGTTATTTCGTGCCCAAGAAATATAACGTGGAGCTTCATAACCCTCATTAATTCTTTTATATGAGTTGACTAATTGATTTGTTACAGCAGTTATCTCTCGAGCATGATGTAGAAGCCCAGCTACAAATGATTGTCCAGTGGAGGAAAGACTCCCTGATTCTTCATAAAAAACATTTTTTCCTTCACTAAACAGCGAAAGGTGAGTGTGCATACCAGAACCTTGCACACCGTTAAGAGGCTTAGGCATAAAAGTTGCGTATACACCTCGGTCCATTGCTATTTTTTTAACAGCTAAACGCAAAGTCATAACTGAATCAGCCATGGTCAAAGCATCTGTGTATTGCAAATCTATTTCATGTTGGCTGGGGCTGTCTTCGTGGAAAGAGTATTCAACCGGAATGGAAAGAGCTTCGAGCATATGCAGTGTGTGTCGTCGAAGATCTGAAGCCACATCCATTGTTGTTAAATCAAAATATGAGGCTTGATCTAGTGGTATTGGCTTTATGTCATTTTCTTGGTTAGCGAAGTAGAAAAATTCGATTTCAGGAGCACAGAACATTTCATATCCGGTTTCTCGAGCTATGTCTATATTTCTTCGCAAAACTTGCCTCGGGTCACCTGCGAAGGGAGTTCCATCAAGATTTGTGATGTTGCAAAACATTGTTCCTGAAGCTTCATCGTTGGCTACCCATGGAAGCAATTCAAAAGTAGAAGGATCAGGTCGTGCTAAAACGTCACTTTCTTGAATTCTACTAAAACCGTCAATTGCTGAACCATCAAATTGGAGGCCTTCTTCGAAAACTGTTTCTAGTTCTGCGGGTGAGATCGCAACTGATTTGTGGCGACCTAGAACGTCGGTGAACCAAAGACGTATTAAACGAACTCCGCGTTCTTCTACAGTGCGAAAAACGTAGTCGAACTGTGCGTGATTACGATCGTCTTGAATTTTATTCATCTTCAAGGATGATCGAAAATTTGTCTAAGAGCAACCTATTTTTTTACGTTAATAATTTGTTAACAAATAACTAATAGCTTTGAAACTTATTCATGTGGTGTCAAGATGTTTTAACCACTTATCTAAGTAGCATTTTTAATACTAAAAATTGGAGAAAATTATGTCAATAAGGGCTGAATATATTTGGATCGATGGCACTGTTCCTTTGCCGTATATGCGTTCTAAGACAAAGATAGTTGATAACTCTAGTGATCTACCGATTTGGGGTTTTGATGGTTCAAGTACCAATCAGGCACCTGGTGATAATTCTGATTGTGTACTTAGACCAGTTTTTAATTGTCCCGATCCTATTAGAGGTGGTGATGATGTCCTTGTTTTGTGTGAGGTTTTACTCCCAGATGGAGATATGACTCCGCATGATACAAATACTCGCGCAGCTTGCGTGGAAGTTTTTGAAAAGTATAAAGACCAAGAGCCCCTGTTTGGGATTGAACAGGAGTACACCTTCTTTATGGAGGGAAGGCCGTTAGGTTGGCCTGTTGAAGGTTATCCAGCTCCACAAGGCCCGTATTATTGCGGTGTGGGCTCAATTGAAATTGCGGGCCGAGATATTGTTGAAGCGCATACTAAAGCTTGCATGGACGCTGGGTTAGATATTTGTGGCACAAATGCGGAAGTGATGCTTGGGCAATGGGAATTTCAGATTGGAACGGCCAACACGATAGATGTTGCTGATCAAATTTGGATGGCTCGTTATCTTCTCTATCGTGTTGCTGAAGATTTTGGAGTGGATGCTTCGGTAGATGCAAAACCCATAAAGGGTGATTGGAATGGAGCCGGAGCGCATACAAATTTTTCAACAAATGCTATGCGTGAAAATTATGAAGCAATTATCACTGCTTGTGAGTCATTGGGAGCTGAAGGAAAACCAGCTGAACATATTGCTGGCTATGGGCTTGGTTCTGAGGAGCGTTTAACCGGTGAACATGAAACCCAAAGATTCGATCAGTTCAGTTATGGGGTATCTGACCGTGGTGCTTCTATTCGTATTCCATGGCAAGTACATCTGGATCAAAAGGGTTATATAGAAGATCGACGACCAAATGCAAATATGGATCCATACGTGGTAACAAGATTAATTACAAATACTTGTTGTGCAGCCTTGGCTTGATCAGAAGATTTTATAAAATTAGTGATATAAACTCTTGATGCGTATTGCTGCTGTTCAGGATTCACCAGCTTTTCTTGACCGTTCAACTACTTTAAGCATCGTTGAGAAATGGATAATCGAAGCTGGTGAAGGTGATGCTGACCTGATTGCCTTCCCTGAAGTTTTTGTATCTGGTTACCCAGTGTGGATTGATTTAACTGACGCTTCAGTCTGGGAAAGTAAAACCCAACAAGAGGCTTTTGCTTATTATCTCGAACAATCTGTAGAAATTAATGGCTCTGAATTCGCTGGCGTTATTGAAGCGGTGCGTGAAGCTAATGCTTTTACTTACGTGGGTGTAGTGGAACGTTCGGCTTCGGGTGGATCCATATACTGTTCTTTGGTAGCTATCGATCCAAGAGACGGTATTGTTGGTGTCCACCGTAAACTCAAACCCACCTACGGAGAACGCTTGGTTTGGGCAGACGGAGATGGGGCAGGGCTAATTGCTCATGAACATCAAGGTGTCAAACTGACTGGTCTAAATTGTTGGGAGAATTGGATGCCATTGGCTCGCACAGCCATGTACAGTACCGGTACTCAAATTCACGTAGCGGCTTGGCCAGGTTCGGTCGGACTCACTGAGGACATTACCAGATTCATCGCTAAGGAAGGACGTTTATTCGTGGTCAGTGTCGGTGCTGTTTATGACTCGGAGATGATCCCTGAAGACTTCCCTTTAAAGGATCAGTTGCCTAATGGCGAACAGTATCATAACGGTGGTACTTGTATCGCTGGACCAGATGGACGATGGGTTGTTGAACCCGTTAGCAATAAGAAGGGTATTATTTGGGCTGATTTAGATCTTAGTGAAATAGCCCGACACCGGCAGAACTTCGATCCGACTGGACACTACAGCAGACCGGATGTTTTGGGCCTTACTGTTGAGAAGACTCGTCTCGCTCCATAATTTTTAGTCAATCGAAAGTTAAGTTTTGAAAGGTTTTCTTTCCAACGTGCATAAATAGATAAGAACACAAAAGTGACCTAGCCTAAAATAAGGAAGGAATCTTAATGAAGGATTCGATTATTAGATGGATCATCAGTTTTACAATATTAGCTGTTATCGCAGTAGCAGCAATTTTTGCAGTCGATAATGATGAAGAGGCTTCAGAGTTTGTTCAAGAAAGATTTCAAACTCTGGAAAATGAAGATGATAACCATACATTTTTAGATAAAGATGAACGTTTTGGTCCCAAGAGTGAATTCCAGAGAGATAAATCTAAAAAGAAATTTGACCGTAGAGACGAATTTAAGAAAAAGAAATCTAAAGACAAATTCGATCGAGTTGAACGTGGTAGTAAATCAAAGAAGGATAAATCAGGCATGTCTAAACCTTTACCTATGTCTAAACCTTTACCTCCGATGAGGGGTGAGATGGATGAATGGCATCGGAATTTGCATGATCACCATATGGCCGAATCGATGATGGGTGAGGGTTTCATGCCTCCGATGATGGGTGAGGGTTTCATGCCTCCGATGATGGGTGAGGGTTTCATGCCTCCGATGATGGGTGAGGGT
>Ga0206683_10003169_pt1 | contig 10969 bp, 7 predicted proteins | sample M280m12015metaG_FD_155483 | JGI IMG/M metagenome (GOLD analysis project Ga0206683, IMG submission 155483) | Ammonia-oxidizing marine archaeal communities from Monterey Bay, California, United States - M2 80m 12015 | ecosystem: Environmental > Aquatic > Marine > Intertidal zone | place: USA...
ATTTTTCTAAAACTATCTTTTCAACAGCCCCACATGCATGATCCACTTTATATGCATCAAGAGGAATCCCATTTCCTGTTACTGTTATCCCAATCTGACCTGTTGCTATAAATGAACTTTTTATTTTATTTTCCATTGCCCATTTATGAATTTCAAGACTTGTTGTCATTTTACCTACAGCCATATCAGTACCCACACACAAAATTCGCTTGTTATTTAATTTTGCAGCTTTTCCACTAGCTATTTCAGGAATAAATTGTGGGATCCTAACATCCCAAATCCATTGATTATCAGTAAGCTTGTTTTTATATTTTAAAGATAATAAATCATGAAGACCATTAATTATTGAGAGGTTCTTAGATATTGCTTCGTCGATTATTAAAAACCACGATTTTGGAATTTTTCCTCCAGAGGGTGCAATTCCTAAAACAAGGACTTCTGCTCCATTTGAAATAGCTAGATCTAGATTGCTAACTATAGGAACACTTCTTTTAATTGAGTTAAATTCATTTGTATTTTTACCATCGTTATCTGAATCAATAACAGCTACAATGGAATTGGGCAAATACCTTAAAACCCCTATACCCATTTTTCCATAATCTGTTGAAAAATGGCCTTCCAAGTAAATTGCAACTTTATGATGTTCTCTTAACATAAATTACGTTTTTAAATATGCTCCATGTCCATGGGCTATTCTCGGCATTGTAATTCCATTTATCATAGAAGCTCCAGAAGCTGGATCAGGATCCAAATTATAATGAGAGTCTAGATCAATATGATCAATTTGTCCAGAAATTGAAGCTCCTGCTGAAATTGAAATGGAAGATTCACTCATACAACCTATCATTGATTCTAATCCAAATGACTTTGCTGTTGACAAAATTCTTAGACCCTCTGTTATTCCTCCACATTTCATTAATTTTAAATTAACTCCATCAACATAATCGTAATATTTAATAATATCTTGAGAATAGCGACAAGATTCATCAACAAATATTGGAAGGGACCTACTTTTATATAGAGTCTTTAAATCTTTCTCCTTGCCTTCAACTATAGGTTGTTCAACATAATCACATTTTCTTTTAGATAACCAATCAATCATATACTTTGCTTCTTCCGTACTCCATCCTCCATTTGCATCAACTCTAAGTTTAATATCATAAGGTTTTATACTTTCCAGAACTTGGGTATACATAGCTTTATCAGCTTCTAATCCTTTATTAGATCCTAATTTTACTTTAAGGAATTTTGCTGAAGTCCCCTCAAATAAAAGAGGGATTCTCTCTTTAACAGAATTAGGACTCATTATTCCAATTGTAAGAGATGTCTTTGATTTTGGAAGAGGTAAACCTAATAGTTTATGTAGAGGCATTTTTGCTTTTTTAGCTTTTAAATCCCATAGTGCAATATCTAACCCGGCATATGCACAGGGAGATATTTTCATTTCACGGGAAATCTGCTCTATTTCATAGATTGATTTGTCTTCAATATTTATATCTATCAGCTGTTGAAGTTGTAAAATAACTTCATTAGTATTTGTTGCTCCTTCGCTTTTACCAGGGGCCGATTCACCCCAACCTACCAAATCGTTTTCTTCAACCCTAACAAAAACATTTGAGCTTTCTGATCTTACTCCTCTACTAATTTCTAGTGGAAATCTTTTTTTTAATAAAACTTCATGAAAACTAATCTTCATCAAACAAAAAATCTGTTAAATAAATTTAGATAAATATCTAAAAACTTTTACTTATATAATAAATATAATTTGTTTAATTAGTATTTCTCATTGCAATCTCCTTAATACTTGAAACAAAATGATCTAAATCTTGGAAATTAGTATAAATATTTGGACTAATTCTACACCCTTTTACATTTTCATGATTTATTGCAACAGTAAATATATTATAGTCATCAAATAATATTTTTTCCAATTTAGAAGGATCTAAACCTTTAATTCCAATATTAGCAATCCCACAACTCTTAAAAGACTCTAATGGTGTATTAATTATCACGTTTTTAAAATTTCTTAATTGATCTGACCAATATCTTTGAATCTTTCGAAGTCTTTCTTCCTTTCTCTTTATGCCAATCATCTCTATGTAATCAATGGCATTTTCTATTGCTAAATCAGTATGAACAGGATGGGTGCCGATATGATTAAGTCTTAAAATATTGTCTTTCTCATTAATATGAGATCCTAATAATGGCCAAATTTTGGACACTTTACTTTTGGAGACATAAAGCAACCCTGCACCTAAAGGAGTGCTAAGCCATTTATGTAGACTGGAACCATAATAATCACAATTTAATTCCGAAATATTCACATCAAAATGTCCAATACAATGAGCTCCATCAACCAATACTTCAACTCCATATTTATGGGCCATATCACATATTTTTCTTACAGGTAAAATATGCCCCGTAATATTGATCATATGGCTAACCATAATGAGTTTAGTCTTAGGAGTAATTTGATCTTCATAAATAGACACTATTTGTTCATCAGAAATTGGATGATTTGGTATTGAAACTATTTTGTTTAAAACCCCATGACGTTTTGATACAAGTTTAAACATTTGTTGCATAGCTCCATAATCTTGAGTAGCATAAATTGCTTCATCTCCTTTATTCCATCGGAAGCCACCAATTATCAAATCTAATGACTCAGTTGTATTTCTTGTAATTACAAGCTCGTCATCACTACATCCAACTAATTTTGCAAGACGACCTGCGACTCTTCTGTTATCAATTGTTCTTTTAGTTCTCATATAGTAAGAACCCTCAAAGTTTACAGTTTTTACATGTTCAATGAATTTTTTTAAAGTTGGATTTGGAATAATATTATAATATCCGTTTTCTAAATTGATATAATCTTTTTTAAGAGAATAATCTTTTCTGATTCTTTTCCAAAATTCATCATCATTAAGTAAAGTTCGGTCAGAATATAAATCATAGTCATGATTTTCTAAATCAAATGAAAAAAATGGTGAAAGCATTAAAGCATTACCAAAACTTTTTATAAATTTTCTTTTTTTCATAATACTAAATTTACAAAACTTTAATTCAATGTGATTGTTAGTTAAATTTTAACCAACCTCTTTTTTTCATTTCATTGTTAACGTTAGGAGCCAATATTAAAAGAGCTATCATATTAGGAATACACATTAAAGCAAAAGATATGTCAATAATTCCAATAACAACATCTACTGTAACTAAAGCTGAAATTATAATGCTTAATACATATATATAATTATAATATTTCCCCCAAGAAGGTTTTGTCAGAAAGCCAAGACATTTTACTCCATAATACGAATAAGTAAAAAGAGTTGAAATTCCAAAAACAAAAACCATTATCATAAGTAATACATCTCCAAATCCAAAAAACAGCGTTCTGAAAGCTTCTAATGTTAATGAAATTCCATTTAAATCACTTCCAATATAAGCTCCACTTATTAATACAATAAGCCCTGTAATTGTACAAACTAGGATAGTATCAAAAAAAGGTCCTAACATAGCAACTAAACCTTCATCAGTCCCTAGTTTTGTTTGAGATTGTCCGTGATACATTGGCGCATTCCCTACTCCACTTTCATTTGAAAACACCGCCCTTCTCACTCCTAAAATCAGAAGACCCCAAAATCCACCTGAAACTATAGCATTCAAATTAAATGCTTCATTAAAGATTAAAGAAAAAGTTGGAATAATTTTATCCACATTTATTATCAATATTGTAATTCCAATTGCCAAATATATTACCACCATTACTGGCACCAAACTAGAGCTTGCTTTAACAATTGAATTAAGTCCACCAAAAATGACAAATGATGTAATTACGGCAAGAAATATTCCGAAAATTAATTTCCAATTAAAATCTCCAATATTCAACAGTTCTCTAGAAGGATCTACAACACTTACAAAAGTTTCCGTTAATTGATTAGCAGTAAAAGCTGGTAATACTCCAAAAAGCCCTGCAATTGAAAACCATATAGCCATTGGTTTTCCCCATTTTTTTATTCCATTTGTCATATAGTACATTGGCCCTCCTAGAGGAGTGCCATCACTATTATAAGTCCTAATATTTACAGCTAAAGAACAAGAATAAAATTTAATTATAGAACCAATAATTGCTGTTAACCACATCCATACTAAAACTCCAGGTCCACCCATATGAATTGCAATAGCTACACCAGAAATATTTCCTAAACCAACAGTAGCGGCTAAAACAGCAGAAAGTGCTTGAAACCTAGAAATTCCAACATTATCATCTTTACTAAATAAAAGTCTAAAAGAATCTTTAATTTTTAATATAGGATAACCTCTTGAATAAATAGTTAAATAAATTCCCCCTCCAATAACTAGGAATAGCATAATCCACTCTAAAGGTGCTATAAGATTATCTAAAACTATTTGAAATTTTTCTAGAAATTTAACTGCCATAAATAGATTTTCTAATTATTATTTCTTGAAATAAAATTAATGATTTTTTGTTATGTAAATCTATACTTCACCCTTAATATAAACAATTGTCAATGAGTGAGGTGGTAGGTGGACGACACCATTTTTAAACTTTAGCTCCACCTCTTTTGGAGCTACGCGATTAGGGTGCTCAATATCATTGTAACTATCGGTTGATTCACCGGTGAGGATCTTTGCCTTATATGTGCCATTTAATAGTTTATTTCCCATTGTAACTTTACACTCGAGGTTGTCCGAAGGATGACGGTTCACCAATGAAATAGCCCAGTTTTCTCCTTTTTTGTCAACGGTGGCAATAGCATCAATTACAGAAACTGAATCTTTACCATCGGAAAGTTTGCTTCCTTTTATCTCTGCATTGCTGACATATTCTTCAAGTTCATTCGCGTACATCGCTATTGTATGGAAATGACTACGCTTGACAATTCCTTTAGGATGGACATAAAGAGGTCCGGTCTGGTTTACCAGCGGTGCAATATTAGCCATAGTAATATATTCAGAATGACGGAGGCATGAATTAAGAAATGAGGCGGAAAATAATGCGTCTGAGAGATTATAAATTGAAGGATTCAGACTTTTATCCCTGGATTTTATCAATTTTTTTATTTCTGGGTCGTTGTAATCCACTTTTTCAAAACGTTGAAACCCTGGATGATGCCATGAACGTAAGTTCCATTCGTCAAACGCAATTTTAATTTGCCCTTTATTAATATGTCCTTCTGTTTCTGCTGTTTGGATTTGATTTATTACCTTTTTAATATATAATTCCGGTTTCTCAGAAAGCATCATACATGACAAGTAGTTCGGTGTATAATGCTTTTGAAAGTTTTCAATCCAGTATTGATGCGCCGATATGTAATCCAAATATTCTCCCGCTGCTTCAAATAGATATGGATCTATACGAGAACTCCCATGAATCCCCGAGCAAGTTACAAGAATACTTGAATCTAACTCCTTCATTGCTAAACCTGCATCACGTACTTTATGAATATAATCGCGACCTGACCGTTCATTTCCGACACTCCATATCTTGACATTGAGTGGAACAGGATATCCATTTTTTTTGCGCATGTTGGCAAACTTACCTTCAGTTGCATTACTGTATTCAACCCAATCAGTCATTTCTTGAACATCCGCCAAACCATTATGGCAGATATAGGGTTCTGCATTTATTAGTCTGCAAAGCTCAACAAATTCATGGGTTCCAAACGTGTTTGGCTCAATTACTCCCCATCGAATATCATCTTTGGGTTGACGATTCTCACCAACTCCATTTATCCAATGATAGCTATCAACGAAACATCCTCCTGGCCAACGAATAACGGGTACTTTAAGTTCCTTTAATGCGTTAATGACATCAGTACGAAATCCGTTGTTATCTGATAGTGGAGAGCCAGGATCAAATACACCACCATAAATTTGCTTCCCAAAATGCTCAAGAAACCCTCCAAAAATCATAGGGTTGTAAGGTTTGGCAGTCGCATCAGTGTTAATCGTTACATTTGCCTTGATGGAAGTAGGTTGCCGTGTGTTACAGGATGAAACACAACACAGCAGGCTCAAGAGTATTATTATTGAATTCTTCATAATATTAATATATAAAATAATCAAAATTTTAATAAAAATATTGTTTGTTTGGATATTTACGATAATTTATTATGTTTACATGGTATGGGTACACGAAAATTAGTTTAATTAAACTGTTATGAAGGGAAAAAAAATATACTTTTTTATCATTTTTCTATTTTTTTCTCTATCCTGCAATTTAGTTAAAGACTGGAATTCACCTAATAAACCAAATATCCTATTTATCGCAGTTGATGATTTACGTCCTGAATTGGGAGTATATGGTAATAACGTAGTAAAAAGTCCCAATATTGATCAATTGGCTAAAGAGGGTAGCTATTTTACAAGACATTATGTACAAGTACCCACATGTGGAGCTTCTAGATTTAGTCTTATGACAGGTCTTAGACCAAAAAAAAGTATCCATATTAATAACCAAGTTTTTTATAAGGAGATGGCCAATAAAAGCGAAAAGCCAAAACCTGAATCTTTTGTTCATCAACTAAAAAGAAATGGTTACACCACTGTTGGAATTGGCAAATTAAGTCATTCGGTAGATGGCTTAGTCTACGAATATGAAGACGAACCTTCTGACATCAAAGAAATGCCTCATAGTTGGGATCGATTTATTTTTAATCCCGAAAAATGGAAAACTGGTTGGAATGCTTTTTTTGGTTATGCTAATGGTGAAAATCGTCAAAGTTTAAAAAAACAAGTGAGACCCTATGAAGCTGCTGATGTTTCTGATATAGGATATCCAGATGGTTTGATTCTTCAAAGTGCAATTAATGAATTGAAAGAATTAAAGCTACAAAAAAAGCCTTTCTTTCTTGGTGTAGGTTTTTTTAAACCTCATTTGCCATTCAACGCACCAAAGAAATATTGGGATCTTTATAAAAGGGACCAAATTCCTATAGCCTCCGATCCTTACATACCTGAGGGTATAAACAAAAAAAGCTTAGGGAGCATGGGTGAATTTTATAGTTACAAACTATCAGATGAAATTCCTAACCTAGAAAATTCTATTTCAGAAGCTTATGCAAAAAAACTTGTTCATGGTTATTATGCTTCGATAAGTTATGTAGATAGTTTAGTTGGTAAATTAATTGAAGAGCTTCGAATCCTTCAATTAGAGAAAAATACCATTATTTTTTTGTGGGGTGATCATGGGTGGCATTTAGGTAATGATAGAAAATGGGGAAAACACACCCTTTTTGAAAGATCTTTAAAAAGCGTGCTTATTATAAAAGTGCCAGGGATTAAAACAGTTCAAAAAAAAATCAATACAATAGTTGAGACTGTTGACATCTATCCTACCTTAATGGAGCTTTGTGGTTTAAAAAAACCCTACGAATTAGACGGTGAAAGTCTTCTCAGTCTAATACAAAATAAAAATTTTACCAAAAATCAAAAAGCTTTTAGTTTTTGGGAAGAAGGAGTCAGTATGAGAACAGATCACTATCGTCTTACCCAATTTTATAGAAATGAAAGTCCCAAAATAGAATTATACGATCATAGGAATGATCCAGAAGAAAATATCAATATTGCCGCAAAAAAAATGAAATTGGTTGATTCTTTACTTCCATTTATAGCTAAAATAAAACCTAATTTTTATAATTAAAACAATTTCAAAACTCATCAATCATATATTAAACAACATAGAATGAATCTAGCACTTAAAAATGTAATACTATTTTTTAATTATCCAAATAAAACTTTAATTTCTTATTGTTTAGTAGCCCTATAAAAAGATTTACGTCCTCCAATCACAGGGATCTTTAACGAAGTGGAATTAATGTCCACAGTTAGTATTGTACCCGGTTTAGGATGTAATGTAAATTCAGGATCGCTTGAAAAGATCATCAATCCTATTTGCTGACCTTTTTTTATAATTTGATCATCGGGTTGTAAATCAAAACTCATCGTATAAAATTTACCAGGGATTAAATTTGTACTCTCCGTCAATGATTTATAATTTTGAATATCTGCCCAACCTCGTGTTATTATATTGTCAGTTCTTTTGGCTTTCTGATCAGAATTCCAAGGGAGTGAAACTAGCCAAACTGATAAATTTGCAGCTTTTTTACTACTAGCTACTTTAATGGTTAGAGTTGATAATCCAGACAAATGAATGTCTTCTTTAAGAACAGGACTAAGATATAGAAGTCTATTTTCTGAGGTTTTAGCTTTAGCTAGAGAAGCTCCGTCATAAGAATAATCATCTGTTAGTATTTCTAGTGTTTTTATTTTGTTTTTCTTGAGAAATAAACCTCCTGTTCCTGGCGCTCCAGGATGAAGAGATAAAGTTACTAACGAGGCATCTGGATTTGGATATGCTTGGTAGGGGGTTGGTTTTTGTCGGGAATTATATTCTCTAACTATCCAGGCTTTAGGGTCTTTTTCTACGCCATTTTCTATCCCAAATAAGTAGCGAGTAAACCATCTATTCATCATTTTTAGTGGTGGTGGACCGCCATGTCCATCTTGATGATAATATATTTGTGTTGGAATTCCCATTTCTATTGCTTTTTTAGAGATACGATAACTATGTTCTGGCATAACATTCCAATCATTAAATCCATGAGCCATTAACAATGCTGCTTTCATAGGTTTCATTTGATTTAGATAATCTCTACCCTCCCAAAAATCGTTGTAGTCTCCTGTTATTCTATCCATTCCATTAATCATTTCAGTATCTCTTATCACCCTATTATTTCGAGCCCTATTTTCTTCTTTTCCACTGTGAATGTAATCATATAAAACATCTATATCTTCACCCAAATAACCTCCAGGTGATCGAACCAAACCATTAGATCTATAATAATGATAATATGATGTATTCGGTGCAATAGGAATGATAGCCTCTAATCCTTCCACTCCAGTTGTAGCTGCTGCTAATGGTAAGGTGCCATTATAAGAAGTCCCTGTCATTCCTACTTTTCCAGTAGACCAGTAAGCAACTACTTCTTTAGTCCCTTCTCTAGAAGTGTACCCCCTTGCTCTTCCGTTTAACCAATCTATTACAGCCTTTGGAGCCAGCGATTCATTTATTCCTCCCACCGTAGGAGCACCATCTGATAAACCTGTGCCCGGAGATGATGAGTGAACAACTACAAAACCTCTGGGAACCCAAGTTCTTATTTGTGAATTTGATATAATTGGACGTTTGCCTTTTCTAATTACCTCTACATGTTTTCTAGGTTTAGGCTGCTGACCTAACTCATGTTTTACATCCCAAAATAAGCCTGTTGCAAGTCCAGCAGTACCAGCATAATATGGGCTAGATTCATAAACTACTGGAAGTTTTAATCCATCTTCTGTTTGAGCAGGTCGAGTAACGTCAACATGCATTCGATCCATTTTTCCATCATCATCAGAGTCAAAAGATGTTTCAACCCAAAGATCATGACGTATCCACTTAGTTTCATCTTTAAATGATCCCACTACTTGAGCTTCACCATTTATAAAAAATGGAACAGACTTTTCTTGTGCATTTATAGCGATGAATATAAAAAGAGTTATTAGGTGAATTAATTTTTTCATAAGAGATATTTATTTAGATAAAAAAAAACAGATTCTTAAAAGTACAAAACCATTTGGATATGAAGCCTATTGAAAAATAGTGGATTTTATAAAAACATAAACTCTTGATTATCAAGATTTTATAAATTGCAGTCTAGACGGGACTCGAACACATTTTAGAACACACCCTTTTTTAAATATTTCCTTTTAAACATCTTGTAAAAAAAGGAAAATCATCACTAACCACATAATAATAAATTCCTTTAGGAAATTCAGATGTTACGCCATATCGCCCATTACATTGATCTAAATCTCCCAGACCATCAACATATTCATAATCTTGAGTAAACGCTCCCATTGGAATAGGTATATTTGGATTAGTTGTTCCTTGACCAGGACCTCCAGCTAAGCTAGTCAAAACCATAGGTCGATTGGTATCAGGTTGGCTTTTCAATCTATAGCTTGATTGTAACGCTATAACTTGACTAGCAGAATCATTAGCATCTGAAAAACCATACCTGGCATAAACAGGAAAACCATCAGCTGCCCATCCAACTAAGGTCATGCCTTCATTATCTCCAAGAAACTCTATCAATAGTTCAGGCATTCCATGATAATGATATTCTCCATTTGGCTGTACGTGGGCATGATTCATATCATCACCAAAATTAAATGTATCATGACCTAAAGCTTCAATATTCCAATTCCCTTGACCTTGTGCTAAGCTACATTCACCTAAATCATTACATCTTCCTGCCGTTCCTGGATCAAATTTGACACTATTTATTGCATAAGCAATCGCTAAAGCTGGACCTACTATCTCTAAACCGCTTTCAGAGATGATTTCTGGACACAAAGTAAATCGCTTATTTACATTTAGTTCTCTTATAGTATTGGGATTATTATTGTTAGGAAATGTTCCAACCTCGTGATTTGGAATTCCATTTCCGCTTAAAATTCTCTGAGACCCATTAGATGTCCAAGAGTATCTGCTGTAAGTATTAACTGATTCATCATTATTAAATGTTTCTGAATTTATATTTGTCAGAATATTTTCAGTTGAATAATCTCCTGAGCAATTAACTTCCTCCTCTATATTTTCAGTTCCTTTGCATGAAAAAATCAATAAACAAACGTATAAGTAATATATATATTTCGTAATTCAATATTATTAGTAATTAAGACAATACAAAATTACTTTAGTTTAAAAATTAAATATAAAATGTTGATTAGCAAGGTTTATGAAACAAAAAATCCCCCAAATTGGAGGATGATTTTGCGGTCTGGACGGGACTCGAACCCGCGACCCCCTGCGTGACAGGCAGGTATTCTAACCAGCTGAACTACCAGACCTAGATTAGCGAGAGCAAATATACACTGCATTTTTAATTCTACAAACAAATAG
>Ga0206683_10003171_pt1 | contig 10967 bp, 16 predicted proteins | sample M280m12015metaG_FD_155483 | JGI IMG/M metagenome (GOLD analysis project Ga0206683, IMG submission 155483) | Ammonia-oxidizing marine archaeal communities from Monterey Bay, California, United States - M2 80m 12015 | ecosystem: Environmental > Aquatic > Marine > Intertidal zone | place: USA...
TCGCTGCTGCTGGGTCTGATGGTGGCCGACATCGTTTTGGCGTCTGCTTTAGCAGCGGTAGTGCTGCTTTTAGGTTTCGCCGTCGGCGTCAGCTTTGGAACGGGAATCTCTGGTTTAGCGGTGTTTGTGCTTCTCGCCATGGCGTGGAGCCTTGCCTTCACAGGTTTCCCTTATACGGTCGCATTGCGGACCGGTAACCCCGCTGCGGTTAATTCAGCTTTTCTGATCTTTTTCCCGTTTGCGTTTTTGACGCCGAGCATGTTGCCGCGAGATTTAATGAGCGGATGGTTGAAAACGGTGGCGGCGTGGAACCCGGTTACGTACCTGCTTGAGGGTATGCGTTCAGTTCTGTCGGAAGGATGGGACCCAACGATGCTCCTTAAAGCAATGGCCGCGATAGTGGGGTTGGGGTTGGTGACGTTCACCATGGCTTTTCGTTCTCTAGCCCGTCGCGTCGCGACCGGCTAGTTGCCTACCAGCCTCGGTCGACCCATTCTTGGAGTTGAGGAGCCTCGCTACCGATGGTGGTGTCATCTCCATGACCGGGAAGAACGACAGTGTCAGAAGAAAACTTTGAGAACATTCGCTCGTCGATACTTTTGATGATGGTGTCAAAATCGCCGCCCTCAAAGTCCGTAGCGCCAGGACCACCAGGGAAAAGGGTGTCGCCTGAAAACAGCAGCGGTGTGTCTTCAACATAGAAACTCATCGAGCCTGGAGTGTGCCCAGGGTTGTGAATGGTGCGAATACGCAGACGACCGACCTCAATCACCGAATCATCTTCCAATATGAAGTCGTAGCTAGGCAGCATGGTTGCATCCTCAGCAGCGACGCCCACTTCGTATCCGGCATCTCGAATCGCAGGGATCGCTTGGATATGGTCCCAGTGGCCGTGAGTTTCGACCACAGTGCGCACTCCTAGGCTTTGGCAAAGTTCTAAAAGCTGTTCGTGTTCGTTGGCGGCATCAATGAGAAGAGCGTCGCCTGTCTCGGTGCACCTGACAGTGAACACATTGTTTTCGTAAGGCCCGACGACAACCTTGTGAACTTCGACGCCAGTCCCTTTCCAGTGAAGAGTCATATGTCAAGTTTACGGCCTTGTGTTCTAAGCCATCGGGATGATCAGTTTCCGGTACTTATACGTTGTCGCGTAACGAATGCAAAAGGCCGATGACGAAAGGCTCGAGTTGAGCGTCGTCTGTCGCGACTTCTGAGAAAGCGACTCTGCTGGTTTGGTCACCAGAATCGCTTGGTACCCGAAACGTCATGCCATATCGGTCCACTCCGACCATTTCAGCTTCCTTAGCACTTGGTATGCCACCGCGTTCCTGAACAAAAATAAGGTTTGCATCAGCATGGTCGTCATTCATGTGTTCAATAGCGCCGAGCGCATTCTCGTAAAAAGGATCTACTTCTGCGCTGGAGTAATCTTCAACTGTCATCCAGCTCATATGTCCGAAGCCACCAACGAAGCGGCAGCGTTCGACCATGAGTTTCCAATAATTGAAGTCCTTGAAATTCACGTAATCGGCAGCGTAAGGATGCTTGGCTAAGTACTCGGCTTCCAAGTCATCTGAAGCCTTCAGCAGGTGCATTTGTCCGATCAATGTCAGTCTTGCCCCAACAAGGGGATCCCCTTCAACGGCGTCAGATGTATCCACCAGAAGGCTGGCCCGACTATCAAGGCGTGCATTCTTGGTGTGTTCTGCGAGGTCTGAAATAAGAATGACTGGGTTTCCCTCACCATCAACAATGTGAGAAACAAGACTGCCATAGGGATATCCCTCGGTGGTGAGGGTCGATAAAACTCCTGTCGCGCTTGATGCCATCAACGAACGAGATAGTTCTGCATCGCTAGGGAAGGAGTGAACGTCGCCCACCGGTGATACGTCGTATCCGTCTCCGTGTTCAAGTTCTGGAGTGTCGGCCATTAGCTAGGTCCTATGCATCGATAAGTAGTGACAGTGCTTACTGAGGTCGTTGTTTGTAATCCCCAATAATAGTGAAGCATTAATTCTGTCTCGAGTAGTGGTGACCCGTTGTGGGCGGGTCCGCCCGACGCCGTTGGAGGGTTTTGCCTGAGGCAGGCAAAGGAGCGTTGGCAAGGAGGGGAATCCCCACCAGGCCGGACCCGACCCACAACTCGCCTCAGCACGAAGAGGCGAGGGATCCAAAGATCCGCAGGTACGTTGCTAAAGTGTTTAACATAAAATAGTAAGCATGCCAAACATAAATGAGGATGAAGTCTCATTGCGGCGAAATATCGTGCAAACCTAACTCTATGAGCGCCAGGGCTACCCTCCGCGAGGATTGTTGACGCACGTTATTGAGATCCATCCAGCTGTTAGTGGTCACATTTTTGTAGAGGTTCAAAGAAGTTACAAGTAAAGGTTGATAATTGATATTAAGACGCCTTATCATGCGAGTGTTATTCCCCTTCTAATGTTCTTATGGAGATACCAAACATGAAACGTTCGTCCGTGCTCAAATTGTTTGGACTGGTCTTTGCGTTCGCTCTCGTCGCCGCCTCATGTGGCGATGACGGAGCATCAGTTCGTGAGGTCGGTTCAGCTAGTTCTTCTAGCGGTTCTGGTTCCGGTAGCGGGTCTGCCTCCGCGAGTGCATCTGGCTCTGCTAGCGGCAGTTCCTCTGGAAGTGCTTCGGCGTCTTCTAGTGCACCCGCAAAAGCGGATGCTGAAGTTACCGATGATGCGACAGCAGGAGAGGGTGGTTACGACTACGCCTCAAATGTTGATAATCACCGCCTGTTAGTGCTCGACATGTGCGAAATGAACGAGCTCCTCGGCGCTAGTCCCATCGACTTCGGGGCTGTTGCCGATATATACAACAACGGCAAGAACGCCGAAAAGAGCGACGGATCGTTCCGAACTCTTGGAGGCTTCGCCTCAGCAGAGGGTAAGAAGCACCCCCACGACACCTATTACGGCGCTCCGGGTTCTCTTGACGTGTTCATTACCTCAGCACTCGAAGGCAGCGGGATGTTTGCAGGTGAATCTGATGGCGTAAGAAAACAAGGCGTCCAAAAAGGCATGCAAAACCAAGCCCTACTTGCATACGTAACCCACGAGGTGAGCTCCGCTGTCGGGAAAGCTGGCGACGGCAACTGGGAAGGTGCTGTGCACAACTGGGATGAAGGTTGGGCCTTCTACCACGGGGCCAACGGAAGCTGTGGGCCATATGGGACAGCCAACAAGCGCGGCGGTAACTTCGGAACCATGGGCTCGGACGGTGAGACCGCCCAAGCTAACGAAGCCATCCTCAGTGCAATGATCGCCGGTCGAGATGCACTAATCAGAGGTAATGCTGGCGGAGCCGAAGCAGCGGTTTCCCTGGTTAAGCGTGGTGTGGTCATCACCTATTCGCAGGCAGTGATTCGTTACGCAGTGAAGGTCGAAGCCGACCTAGCAGCGGGCGACATGGATAAGGCCCGCATCCACCAGGCTGAGGGCTACGCCTTCTGGAGAGTCCTAGAGCCAGAACTGGCGGCCACCGGCTACTTTGCCGAGACCATCGAGACGTTGAATAGCGCTTATCATCTTGACAACGAACCAGGATCAGGTCCGTCTTCAGATGACATTCGTACCGCTCTCTACCCGGTATGGGGTCTCTTGGAAATCAGCCAAGACGATATCGGAAGCTTGCAGTAGAACTACCACCACGATCGGTGGGTTTGTCTAAGGACAAGTAGATCCAGCCGTCGTTCTCACTGGGTGCAAATCCAATGGAGAACGACGGCTGCTGTCGTTTTGGTTAGATACGTACTCGCAAGAAGTGATGCACCCTTTGGTGGAAATATCAGAGCGCTGTTCAAAGATATACACCTGCCCCTCCAATCGTCCATCGGCGAAGAATAGGTATCCGCATTTCAAGAATTGGTGATTGGCTCCTGGGTTGATGCGACATTGAACCCCAGTCCCAAAGCAGCTGGAATCTGATGACTATCAAAAGTCAGATACGTCAATGGCTGAGGAAGTCGATCAGCTGCTGCCAGATGTAGAGCGTCTACGGTTCCGAGCTGAAAAGTTGCCCCAATCTCTACAGCCCGTGCCAAGCAACGCTGATCAACTGGGACTACAGCGACACGGGCCCAGTCCTCCCGGAAGGCAGACCAAAGTTTTTGTTGCTCAGTAGGTCCTGAAGCAACACGATGTAGTGCCAGATGAACTTCAGTTCTAGCTAACACCGATGCGCACCAGACCGAATCTTCTTCCAAATATTGGTTCACCAACTCGTGACCAGGTTCAGAGAGGTAGCGTTTCAACAGAGCAGAACTGTCCAGAGCAATAGTCATTACCGGCCTCTAATTTCACGAAGAGCACGTTCACTCGACAGTCCAGCAGGGAGATCAAAGATCACCTCAGGCCCTTGCCTATTGGAATTACTAGGCGCCTCAACTAGTCCAGAAGCAATGAGTGCCTCAACAGAAGGATTTTCAGCCACGTTACCCACAGGCCCCAGCTGGGCGACCACCTTCCCATCGACGGTCACGAAAATGGTGTGACCTGCTTCAGCGGCACGGAGGTAGTGGGCGAGGTTGGCGCGAAGATCGCGAGTCCCGACATGGTGGACAGAAAATGAATCACTCATCATCAACTCAAGGTTCAGAAATGTGTACATCAGCGTACACAGTTTGATTGGCGTATCTCCGCCGAACGAGCTAAAACAAGACTCCCAACAACTTGTCGAAAAGGTAACCACCGTGAACTTTGCATTCACCGAAGAACAAGAAGAACTTCGTAGCTTCATCCGCTCCTTCATGGAGGAAAAATCTGCAGAAGCCACCGTGCGAGAACTTATGGAAACAGACGACGGATACGACTCCGCTGTGTGGAGCCAAATGGCCGAACAACTCGGACTCCAAAGCATGATCATCCCCGAGGAGTACGGAGGCCAAGGATTCGGCTACGTCGAATTGGGTATCGCGCTCGAAGAAATGGGACGAAGCCTGTTATGCGCACCGTTCTTCAGCACCGTGGTGCTCGCAGGCAACGCCATCATCCACTCAGGGAACGAAGACGCAAAGACAGCATTGCTCCCAGGTATCGCTGATGGCAGCACCATCGCAACCATGGCCCTCGCAGAAGCCAGTGGACGCTGGGACGCAGAAGGCATCACTGTCGAAGCGACTGGAACCAGCGAGGGAGCAACAATCACCGGTGAGAAGATGTTTGTCACCGACGGAGGAACCGCAAACTTGTTTGTGGTAGCAGCCCGAGCTGAGGGAGGAATCCACCTCTACACGGTGGATGGTGATGCCACCGGCCTAAGCCGCGAGAACCTCTCGACGATGGACCAAACACGCAAACAAGCCCGAATCACTTTTGACGGCACCCCAGCGAGCCACCTGTGCGACACCGACGATTTCTCCTACATTGCTCAAATCCTTGACCTAGCAGCAGTGGCACTGGCAAATGAACAGGTAGGGGGCGCACAATTTGTTATGGATATGGCCGTCCAATATGCCAAAGACCGAGTCCAATTTGGTCGTCCCATCGGCTCGTTCCAAGCCATCAAGCACAAGTGCGCAGACATGCTCCTAGAGGTTGAGTCAGCTAAGTCAGCCGCCTATTACGGCGCCTGGTGTGCATCAGAAATGAACGACGAACTACCTTCAGTCGCATCTCTAGCCAAGGCATATTGTTCCGAGGCTTATTTCCACTGTGCCGCTGAGAATATTCAAATTCACGGCGGAATCGGTTTCACATGGGAACATCCTGCACACCTCTACTTCAAACGAGCAAAAAGCTCTGAACTGATGTTTGGTGACCCGGCCTACCACCGAGAGCTCTTAGCCCAACGAATTGGGCTTTAGAACTTCTCTTTCTCCGTGAGGGGAATTAGCACAACATGCTTGGACTTGTAGTAGCAGTCTCACTGGTAATCGGGTTCGTCGTTGCTGCCGCCGTTATCGGCCGTGAGACACGACGATTAAGTCAGCAACCTCGCCAGCCGGTATGGCGGCTCGAAGAGGCCGCAGCCTTCGTAGAAGCCGAAATATCCTTCGAGGTCGCTGCAAAGACCGACCCAGAAACTTTGAGGCAACTCTTAGGACTCCACCTCAACGAACTCCAATTCAATTCTGAACCTGACGGCGCCCAAGACATCGCTGACAGTTCAACTGCAGTACAAAATTTGTATCGACGGGCGCGATCCGACGACATAGAAGTAACTCGACCGACCGTAGACGCAATTATGGATGCTCACTTGCAGTATCTAAAGCTGATTGGTGCACTCGGTCCAACTCAAAGCCCGACCTGAGGCAAGATAGACCTTATGGAAGCACCCAAAGAACTAGAAGGTCACAGATACGTCGGTGATAAACGAATCCAAAAGGTCCATGACCTAGAAAGCTGCGCCCACGAAGAGGCAGTGAAAGCATTATGCGACGCCAAGGCGTACGCGACCTTCGGGCCCGATGAACTGCGCGAGGCACGAAATCGCGGTTACAAACCAGCGACCTGCTGTTAGAAATAGCGACCTCAACATTGTCGGTCACGATCACTGAAACCCGTATAGAAGGAACACCTCAGCTCGAAGCTTTTCTCGTTCACCCAGAACGTTCCTCAGATCAAGCACCAGCCCTGCTTCTATGTCACGGCTTCCCATCAACGCAACGACCTGGTGTGCCTAGTAGGTCGTATGAACAATTCGCTGAACGGGTCGCTGAAGAACAAGGCTGGGTTGTCTTAGCAGTGAGTCTTCGCGGGTGTGGCCAATCTGAAGGCCAATTTTCAATGGTCGGTTGGCTTGATGACGTAGCTCGGTCGGTACGACGACTCCGTGAAGAAGGATCCAAACAAATATGGCTCGTGGGCTCCACAACAGGCGGATCGCTGGCAATTATGGCAGCGGCTCAAGACCCCGAAATTCGGGGAGTTGCAGCGATGGCGCCGCGAGCCGACTTCGACGATTGGGCAGCTGACCCACGTCGCTTCGTACAGCATTGTCGAAATGTCGGAGTCATCGATGATGACGACTATCCCGATTCGATAAACCGATGGTCAGACGAACTCCGACAACACAGAGCCATCGACTCAATGAAGGCGATGGGTGAACGCCCCCTCCTCATCCTTCATGGCACCAATGATCGCCAAGTTCCACCTGATGATGCCCAATTATTAGCGGATCTTCATCCTGCACCAGAACTCAGGCTTGTCAACGGGGCAGACCACCGAATCCGACATGACCCCCGAGCTCTTGCAGTTCTATTGGGTTGGCTCGAACGCCAAGCAGGAGAACGACTCGATTAGTTCGAAGAATCTTTCTTCGCTATCAACATGGTTCCGACTGTCCGAAGTGCCACCTCGTCGTTCTGGTTAATCATTTCGCTGCTGAGTTCAACGAACCCAAGATTGGGCTTTGATCCACTCTCTCGCTTACCCAATATCCCCAGTTGCAAGGTCAGGACATCGCCTACCCGTACAGGTGCAGGCCACGACAGCTCCGAAAGTCCGGCAGCGCCCAAGCAGTGCTCACCTAAAAACCCCTCTGCGGTTAGCCGCATCATTAATGACCCGGTATGCCACCCCGACGCGATCAACCCGCCGTACATAGTTTGAGCAGCGGCTTCTGGATCGACGTGAAAACGTTGAGGATCGAATTGAGTTGCGAAAGCGAGCATCTCTTCTTCGACCATTTCAACGCTGCCCAAGATAAACGATTCACCGATCGAAAAATCTTCGTAACAACGGTCTTTCACGGGAACGTTTGACGTCACTTTGATTTCCTCGCTTCTGCTCTTTGTGTTCGTAATTTCGATAAGGCTTCGGGTGAATCAAGGTCAGCTACCGAATGAAAACCGGAATCAGCGTAATGACCGGCAACGTCTTTCCAACCGCGAGGAGTTACACCGAACCTTTTAGCGAGCAATGCCACAAAGATCTGTACCTTCTTCTCGCCGAAACCAGGAAGTGCCAACAATCTCTTCCGTAGCTCTGACGCATCAGAGATATTTGTCCAGACCTCACCCGGATTTCCGTTGTAATGCTCAACCAGATAGTTGCAGAGGGCATGGGTTCTTTCAGCCATCGACTTCGGAAACCGATGTAACGCAGGCTTTTCGGAAAAAAATTGGATTAAGTCCTCAACAGAGAACTTCGCCAAAGCTGTTGCCTCCAGTTCAAAATCAAGGCGTTGCTGCAAGCGATGGGGCGCGAGAAAGGCCCGTTCGATAGGAAATTGTTGATCTAGCAGCATCCCAATGAACAAAGCCAGAAAATTGTTGTTTAACAAGTCGTCAGCATCGCGATCCCCCGTGAAGCGCAAAGAACTAGACATTTTGCCTACTCGCAAAACCCACAATCAGTCCCCAACAATCTTGAGAAGGGACGTCACAAATCGTGTGATCAGACACCCCATCGCAGTGAATCTATCCTTGCTTATAGAGGGCATGTGTATGGGAAGTACGTGTTTTGGTGACATCTGTGATGTATGAAGTACAGCAATGACCACCGACGTATTTACTGATGGCGCGTGCTTGGGTAACCCAGGACCCGGGGGATGGGCATTCGTCGTTGACCAGGGGCCATGGTCGTCGGGATTCGAATCTCACACCACTAACCAACGAATGGAACTGACTGCGGCCAGCGCAGCAGTTCAAGCACTAGAGGGCCCGTTACGGGTTCATAGCGATTCGACCTACGTAGTCAATTGTTTTCGTCAGGAGTGGTGGAAGGGATGGCTAAAACGTGGATGGAAAAATTCGAAAAAAGAGCCCGTTGCCAACCGCGATTTGTGGGAACCCTTCATTGAACTTGTTAACGCTCGAGGCGATGTGGAGTTCGAATGGGTCAAAGGGCATGCGGGTCACCGGCTTAACGAAGCAGCAGATCAGCTAGCCACAACTGCCGCAGCTGAACAAGCAAGCAGAACAGGTGGCATATACACCGACGCGATCGTGAGAGGACTTGACGCGGACAGCGTTGAGGCAGCCACGAAGCCAGACAACGACGCGGCGCACAGTATTGCTGTATTCGGCCATCGCCCAACTGAACTAGGCGGCTACGGAGAAAACAGCACAACGTTGGCAGTGCGGCGTCGTCTCATCGAAGTACTAAGAGCAAAGCTCGAACTGCACTCCGACATCCAAGTACTGACCGGACTTGGGTTGGGCGCAGAAATGCTGGCTGCCGAAGCTGCATCAGCCACTGCCATTCCCTACGCCGTAGTGCTCGCTTTCGACGGCGTGGAGCTTAGATGGCCTGACGCGACACAAAAACGATTCCATGAACTCTTGGCTGGAGCACGCGCCGTAACTACCGTTAACGCCGAAACACCGAAAACCAGTGCCGAATTCGGCAAAGCAATGGGACGCCGCGACGACGCAATTCTTCGACGTGCCACCGAAGCCGTACTAGTTCGGAATTCCAACGACCGAACGTTGGGGGAACTGCAAAAAAAGTTGGAACGCCAATTCGAAGACGACGTCTGGGTCATCGAACCAGAATAAAATCAGCCAGATCGGTGGGTGACCTGTCCTCTAACTAGAGCCAAGTTATGGGCAGTAACTACGCAAAGAACCTTTCGATCCTCCTTCCAAGAGCGTTCGCTCGGAGCGTAACCAGTGATAGCCATATGAACCGGATCAAAGACATGCCCTGTCGCGTTACGAAAGCGGTCGAGACAGCCAGTTTTCGCGACTTGTGCTACCGCAGCAGCACCAGGCCAATCGGTGTCAGCGAGATCAAAAATCGCGAAGACCTCAGCCTGATGGTCCTCATCACAAGGAACGGCATCAACTGCTTCGATTTCATCTGGACCAACAAGAAAACAATCACCAGGAACTAAGCGAAGCACACCGACACTTCCAGCGGCCGTTATATCTCCAGAGGGACTTCGCACTGAACTGTCAAGGAGAGATAACTTGGCGGGTTCGCTGCAACCGAATCCGACAAAAACAATGAACCAACAGCAAGCCAAGAATCTCACTCGGTTGTCAACTCAACTAAACCAGCAAGTCGCAGCAGCGTTCGTTCCATATTTTTGTTGTGTCGACGGGGGTACCCCAGAATTTCAATCACGAGAGGTAAACGCGACGTGGACCAATCGAAAGTCTCGGTCACTAGCGTCTGGTCACCTACCTCCTCTAACTCATACCTCCAAATATGGCCACCCAAATGTCCCCACGCGATCAACCGGCTCTCCTCAAACTCCAAAACCCGACTTTTGATGCGGTAGGGAATACCAAAGCGCATCTTCATAGCGAAAGTACTCCCAAGAGATAACCGAGATTGTTTACCAACGTGGCCCTGAACAGTCCCAGAACCATCAATCGCAGCATGTTGAGCAGGATCAGCTAACACATCAAAAATGACTGACGCAGGAGCTGACATAAGTCGTTCGCGACTAGTTACGCGGGGAGACATATCCAAAACCTAGCTGCCCCTCATGGCGTGTAACGATCAACCTAATTTGAATAGCTCCTCAGGCAGTGCCCCGCGTCCTCGGGTAACTCGCCCATCAAGGTCGAAGAGAATCCAAGCTGGCTGGGAAGAGATACCGAAATAGTTCCAAAGAGCCTCATTGGCATCTTCGAAATGAGGCAAGTGACTCAGGTCATGACGCTCAATGAACGCGATATAGCTCTGGGTGTCATCTCGACCGGGTAGTCCGACAATAGCCACATCACTTTGGTTACTTAATGCGGCGACCGCCGCTGCTTCAGCGTTACAAGCACCTCACCACGGAGCCCAGAACCATAAGAGCACCTCACGCCCAGCCAAAGATGAGGGAACGAATGCATCTCCCGAAATAGTTGAACGTTCTAGAACAGTCAAAGCAACGGGTATTCCGGCACCAACCTTCTCAACCAGCACAGAAGTCTCAACACTTGCACTTTTTGGTTGAGTGACGGTTGTAAGCACCGGATTACTCAAAACCTCTGCTTGATTTGCGGTTGAACATGAAGCCGACAAAACCAAAGTGGCCGCTACAACGACGTTAGGGAA
>Ga0206683_10003174_pt1 | contig 10963 bp, 11 predicted proteins | sample M280m12015metaG_FD_155483 | JGI IMG/M metagenome (GOLD analysis project Ga0206683, IMG submission 155483) | Ammonia-oxidizing marine archaeal communities from Monterey Bay, California, United States - M2 80m 12015 | ecosystem: Environmental > Aquatic > Marine > Intertidal zone | place: USA...
ACTTTATACCTTCAGTGTATAAAAAATCAATATTAGATAAACCACCTCCAAGAATTATAGCATCAGGATCTAAAATATCAATTACATTTGCAAGACCATAACCAAAATTTTCTAAAAATTCATATTTCCATTGTTCACCAATAGCATAATCAAAATTATTAATAATTTCAGGCATAGATTGAGTTAATCCAGTTAAATGATTCCAGCGTTTTTCCAAAGAGGGTCCACTAATGTATGTCTCCACACAACCAGATTGACCACAATAGCAAGAATTACCATTTTGATGTAAAGTATGGTGTCCCCATTCACCAGCAATATTGGTTCTACCACAATGAAGAATATCATTAATTACAATCCCTCCACCAACCCCAGTACCTAAAATTACACCAAAAACTAAATCAAATCCAATCCCAGCACCCATTTTAGATTCAGATAAAGCAAAACAATTTGCATCATTTTCAAGAGAGATAGTTTTTTGGAGTTTATTTTCTAAATCTTTTTTTAAAGATTTACCAATTAAACATTGAGTATTACTATTTTTAATTAATCCAGTCTGTTTTGAAATTGCACCAGGACAACAAATTCCTAAAGAAAAATCAGAAATATTTTGAGATACGTCTAAAACCAAAGTTTCAATTGTATTAAGAATTTCATTATAATTATTTTGAGGAGTAATTTCTCTCTTTCTTTCTAAAACAGTTAGATTTTCATCAAGAACAATAATTTCTGTTTTGGTTCCACCTAAATCTACACCAATTTTATACAATAATAATTTATGAAAAGTAGTATGCTTAAGTTTTGACTAAATTTATCCCATTGGTGGCATACCGCCACCGCCACCTGGACCACCAGATATAGCAATTACATCATCAATTCTAAGAATCATACATGCTGCCTCTGTTGCAGATTTAATTATCTGTTCTTTAACTACAATTGGTTCTACAACATTAATTGCCATCATGTCAGCAATTTTTGTATTTCTTGCATCTATTCCAGTCCACTTTTGACCTTGATTTTGTTTTGATCTTAAAGTAGCCATGGTATCAATTGGATCCATTCCAGCATTTTCAGAAATTGTTAATGGTATGATCTCTAATGCTTCAGCATATTTTTTAATTGCAAGTTGTTCTCTACCACTAAAATTATCTGCCCATTCTTTGAGTTGAGATGCTGCAAATGCTTCTGGAGCACCGCCACCTGCAACAATTTCTGGCTTTTCAATTACATCTTTTACTACCATCAATGAATCATGAATAGAACGATCAACTTCATCGATCACTCTTTGAGTTCCTCCACGAATTAGTAATGTAACAGATTGTGGATGTTTACAACCTTCAATGAATATCCATTTATCGGATTCAACTTTCTTTTGATGAGCCAAATCAGCAGAACCAAGATCTTTTTCAGATAAATCATCCAAGTTACTAATTACACGTCCATCTGTAGCTTTAGCAAGTTTAATCATATCACTTTCTTTGACACGACGAATTGCCATGATGCCATGTTTTGCAAGATAGTGTTGTGCAATGTCATCAATTCCCTTTTGACAAACCAAAACATTAGCGCCAACATCATGTAATTTATCAACCATTGTTTTTAGCATTCTATTTTCTTCTTCCAAAAACATTTGCATTTGTGTTGGATCAGTAATCCTAATTTCTGCACTCATTTCAGTTTTTTCAATTTCTAATGCAGAATTAATTAATGCAATATTTGCTTTTTCAATTTTAGTAGGCATTCCACTATGAACAATTTCTTTATCTAAAACAATACCTTTTACAATTTGTGTATCTTCAATTGAGCCACCTGGTTTCTTTTCAACTTTAATGTTTTCTAGATCAACAAAATATTGATCTCCTTTTTTTGTTGCAATACTAAGAACTGCATCAACTACAATTTTTGATAAACTAGAACTATCTTCAGAAATTAGTTTTGATTGCATACTTGTTGAAGCAATTTTAAGAAGTGATGCTTTATCATCAGGTTGAATTTTTTTGGATAACTGTGAATAAATTTCAAGAACCTTTTCAGATGCTGCTTGAAAACCTTCAATAATTGTTGAAGAATGAACATCTTTTTTCAAAAGATCTTCTGCTCTTGCTAATAATGCACCACCGAAAACAACAGAAGAAGTTGTTCCATCACCTACTTCATTATCTACAGTTTTAGAAATTTCAACGATCATTTTTGCTGCTGGGTGTTGAACATCAATTTCTTTAAGAATAGTAGCACCATCATTTGTAATTGTAACGTCGCCTAAGGAATCAACTAACATTTTATCTAAGCCACGAGGTCCAAGACTACTTTTAACTAATTCTGCAACTAATTTTGCTGCAGCAATATTGTTTTGTTGAGCATCTTTACCTTTTTGTTGTAATGCACTTTCTTTAAGAACTAGTACAGGTCCATTGGGTCCTTGTTGAATTGATGCCATTTAGATTCATTTTCAATTCTCAAAATCCCCCTTTTTAACATTGCCTAATTGATTGGTGAAATGTAAGATCGTTTTTTGATATCAATAATTCCACCTGCAAGAATTCTTACAGAAGGTAAGGCTAGAAAAGGCAAGAACAGAGGAATCAAGTGAGGTTTACTGAATTTACATCCTAAATCTACAATAGAATTATTGATCTTGTTAAAATTAGATGAAACAGTTTCAAAAGAATCAGTTGAAACAATTCCACCAAATTGCAGAGGTAATGAAGCAATGATTTTTCCAGACTTAACTACGACTAACCCTCCCTGATTTTTAATTAAATGATTTGATGCTATTGCCATATCAGAATCATTTGAACCAAGTACAATCAAATCATTTTCATGAAAACTCCAAGTTGAAGCAAATGCACCTATATCAGCACCAAAATTTTCAAGAAATCCAATAGAATGTTGGTTTGTTCCATGAATTCTATCAAATGCTGCAATTTTCCAAATATCAGAATCTAAGGATGCAGAAACATGACCATCCTTAGAATTAAGTTCGGATGTTCCCAATTTAGTAATTATTTCATTTTGCATAAAAATTGTATTTGCTATTACATGATCTTTTTTAGATTTAATTAGAAAATCATTTTTTGAGAATTTTTTTAATTTAACCGTTTTTTTAATCCATGGAGAAATTATATTTTTTCTAATACGGGCTACAAAAGAACCATTAGAAACTACAAGTTGGCCTCCAACAAAAACATGTTTTGGTTTAAAAGATTTTAAATTATCAAAAACTAAAATATCAGCTAATTTTCCAGGTGCAATACCACCAAGATCTTTTCCCATATTATAATAATCAAAATTATTTTTTGACGCCATAGTAACTGCATCTATTGGTTCTAAACCAAGTTTAATGGATTCACGAATACAATAATCAATATGACCAAATTTAGAAATGTCTAATGGATCAAGACCATCAGAACAAAACATTAATCTATCAAGATATGTTCCATGCGATAATACACGTGGAATAATTTCTCTTAGATCACGACGAATAGAGCCTTCTCTAATCATTATCCACATTCCAAGACGTAGTCTTTCTAACACTTGATCAAAATTAATTGGTTCATGACAAGAAAGAATACCAGAGGAAACATATGCATTAAGTTTTTTATCGCTTGCACCTGCAGTATGTCCATTAATTATACAATTACATTCCAACATTGTTGAGAGTGATTTCATTGTTTTAGGTTCACGTAAAATTACTTTAGTCCATGAGAAAACTTCTCCCATTCCAATTACATGCGGATGTTTTATTGCAGTTTTTTCTTGAGATAGAGTTAAAGATTTACTATTACTAAATTTTGCATCTACGGGAAGTCCTCCAGGAACTACTTGAAATATTCTAATTGGTAAATTTTCTCCTAGTTTAAGAAATTCTTGAAAACCTTTGTAACCTCCAACACTAACAATGTCAATTGGATCTGAAAAAAGAGAAGTTACACCACAAAGAAGAGCTTGTTTTGCAAATTCCGATGGTAGTACAAATTGATCAATATGTAAGTGAGGATCTGCAAATCCAGGACTTACGAATTTATCATGAATGTCAATAACTTTTGTTTTTGGGCCTATCGTATGGGTTGCATCAGGACCAACATATGCAATACGATCATTAATTATTGCGATCTGACTTTTTGGAATGATTTCCCTAGTGTAAACTGATAGTAAATTACAATTTTTTAAGACAAGATTAGCTTTTTTTTCTCCAAGTGCTACCGAATTTAGGGAGTTTATAGAATTAGATAGGCTTGAATTCATGATGATAAATGAAATTTATGATTATTATAGGTTCAATGCTTAAATTACGGTTGAAGAGGTTTTGTTGATATGAACATTCCAAAGGTGATCAGAAAGTTTTGTGCAAAATGTAATGCACATACTGAACAAAAGGTCTCCATTTACAAGGCTGGAAAAAGACGTGGTTCTGCTAGAGGTGAACGTCGTCACGCTGAACGTAAACAAGGTTATGGTGGACAAAAATTCCCAAAACTTGCAAAACCAGCTAAAGTTACAAAGAAAGTTACTCCTATTATGACATGTACTGTATGTAAAAAGAAATACAATAAAAAAGGTGTTAGAATTAAGAAATTTGAGTTGATAGCAGCATGAAAAAAGATCATATCGAAATTCCAAAACCATCAAGTAAGTTTCAAAAAGTTAATTGTGATGAATGTGGTGAATTACAAGTAGTGTATTCTCATGCATCAACAATTATTGCATGCAATTCTTGTGGTAATACAATTTCAGAACCAACAGGTTCTAAAGCTAAAATAAACGGCAAAGTTTCAGGTAGTGCTGAGTAATTCATAATCCTGTTTTGTGTTTAAATTAAATGCAATTCGTTTATCATCAATTATAATATAATTTTCATCTAAGTTTTTAGATGAATTAATTTTATTTGAATTAATTAAAGAAATTCCAGTATAGTGGCATGTTTGATTACTATAATCTATAGAATAATCAGATTCTAATCCAAGTTTAGTTAAAAATTTATTAGTAACAAGTATACTTGTCCATATTTTTTTAGGATCATAATGTTTAACAATTTTTTTTATAATTTCTTTATCTAATAATGGTAAATCACCTGAAGTAACTAAAACAGAATCATTTGTAGATTGTAGTATCAAACTTAAATCTTCAGCATATCCAATTCCATTAGTATTAAAAATTTCAATATTATTTTCTTGTAATAATTTTTTTGTCTTTGGAGAATTAGAGCTAGTTAATGCTAAAATTTTTGAAAAACAATTTGAATCTTTTAAGGAATCAGTTACATGAAGAATTATTGATTTTTTATATTTGAGCAATAATTTTTCATTGTCTAAATTCATACGTGTACCTTTACCACCAGCCATCACCAAACCAATCATAGTGATACAAATACCATCAATGATGCTAAACGAGTTAATTCATTAGTTGAACCAAGAACATCACCAGTTATTCCACCAAAACTACGACTAGATATTAGCAAAATTATCAATGTTACAATAATAGTTACACCAAGCATAACAAGTCCAGTAGTTTCACCAAGTAAAGCAATAGGGATTATCATAATTATAAAAGCTGCCATTAATTTTTTCTTATCTTTCATAATTTTCATAAAAGGGGAATTTGAGCCTATTGATGCTGAATTTCCTAAACTTGCCAATAAAACCATTGAAAATTTTGCTAAAATTTCACTAATCAAAATTGCCTTAAACAAATCAAATCCAGTTGTAAGTGAAATTGTAACAACTAGTCCAATTAGATATAAAATAATTGCAACTACTCCTGCAGATCCTGTAGAAAGATCCTTCATTGCATTAAGTTTTTTTTCTTTACTACCTTTTACCATAAGACCATCTGCAAAATCAGCTAAACCATCTGCATGATGAATTCCAGTTATAATTACAATTGATGTAACTACAAGAAAACTAACTAAAATTGGATCTAAAAGAAAAGATAAACCAAAACCAAATGAACCAACTAAAATTCCAATAATAATTCCAACAATAGGAAATAGATACATGTATTTTGCAATATCATCTAATGTAGAATTTGATGATGATGGTAAAATTGTTAAAAAAGAAAAAATTGATCCAATTTCTTTAAACATAAAGCCACCATCCAATAAAAGATAAAATTAAAATTATAGGGACTGTAATAATTCCAAAGAAAAGAATTGATGTTAATTTCATAATCTTAATTGCAGATATGACATGATATTTTGTTAGTATAATTTCACCATCACCTAATTTGTAATGATTTATTTTTTCAAATTTAGTTTCTAAAGCTCCAGCTAATGCTGCCATAGGATAACCAGCATTAGGACTTTCAGTTGTTTTACCATCTCTAATCATTATTTTGTAAGAATTTCTCCAATTATTTTGTAAAATAGCTGCTGAAATAATCATCATTAATCCTGTAAGTCTGGATGGAATATAATTTAAAATTGTATCACAAGTAGCAGTAAACCATCCTAAATTTTTAAAAATATTATTTTTGTACCCAATCATTGAATCTGCGGTATTGATAACTCGATACACAAATGCACCAAATAAGCCAAAAAAAGCATAATAAAACATTGGTCCAGTTATACCATCAACAGTATTCTCACTAATACTTTCCAATACGCCTGAAAGTACGTGATTTTTATCCAAATTTGTGGTATTTCGTTTTACAATCATAGATAAATAATTTCTTGCCATATCTAGATTATCACTCTCCAGAGATTCCAATACGCTAATTGCATGTTTTTCCATTCCCCGAATAGCAATAGTTGTTTTAAGCAATAATGCTCCAATAATTACAGAAACAATCAGTGAAACATAATCAATAGAAATTAAAGATATTCCAAAATTAAGACTGGATAATAATAATACAATAATACTAGAAATAATTATTATAATTAAAATACCACCAATTTTTTCAAATATAGAATTTTGATGTTTTGCAATAGGAGTCAATTTTGCAATCAATGTTCCTATCCAAGCTGTTGGATGATAACGATTTTTTGGATCACCAAATATTAAATCAATTAAAATTGCAAACCCAATAATAGATATAGATTCAAGAATCATTGCAACATTTTCTCAATTGAACTAATATCAATATTAGATTTAACAATTTTTGATAATTTATTTAATTCATCATCAATTTTTGAAATATTTTTTTTACTCCAAATAATATCTTTAGGTTTTGCATTAAGAGAATCTTCTTCAGGTAAATTTAATGACATTAATGGAATAGTTCCAAAAGTAGGAATTTTTGTAATATTTTTTAATTTTTTGAATCCAGGTTTTAATATTTTAATATCGCCACGAAATTTATTAAAAATAAATCCTTTGACAAGTTTTTGGTATTTTTTATCAATTAAATTCATGGTTCCAACTAAACTTGCAAAAGATCCTCCTCGATCAATATCAGTTACCAATAATACATCTGCATTTGCTTTTTTAGCAATTTTCATATTTGCAATATCATATTTCTGTAAATTAATTTCTGCAGGAGAACCTGCACCTTCCATAATTACTAGATCAAAATTTTTCTGTAAAGTCTTCAGTGATTTTGTAGCTATTTTCATACCATCAATATTCACAAATTTTTCATAATATTCTTGAGCATGCATTTTTTTGAAACGCTTACCGTTCAAATATACAATACTAGAATAATTTCCAATTGGTTTTAATAAAATAGGATTCAAATCAGGCGTGATATCACAACGTGCACCAAAAGCTTGAATTGCTTGAGCACGAGAAATTTCAAAATCAGGCGTGATATAAGCAAAATTAGACATATTTTGAGATTTAAACGGAGCAACACTGTAACCTTTATCAGAAAAAATTCTACACAAGGCTGCAACTAATGTTGTTTTGCCAGCACCAGAGGAAGTTCCCTGAATCATTAATGATTTCATTGTATTTTCTCCAATGCAGTTATTAATTTTACATTATCTTTGTGAGATTTTACTGCAATTCGAATATAATGATTATCTAAACCTCTAAAATTTTTGCAATCACGAATTAAAATTTTATTTTTTAATAATTTTGTTTGCAACTTTGTGGAATTATATTTTGTTTTAATTAAAATAAAATTAGTAGATGAAGAGATACATTCAAATCCATTTAAAATAGAAATATTATCCTCTAAATATTTTGATTCTTTTTGAATTATCATATTAGATTTTTTTATATGAGAAATATTTTTAATTACAATATTTGCTGCATCTTGTGCTAAAGAATTTACACTCCAAGGAATTTTTATTTTTTGTAAAATTTTAATTATTTCTTTAGAACCACATGCATATCCAATTCTTAATCCAGGTAAACCAAATGATTTTGTTAAAGATCTTAAAATAAATAAATTATCATATTTTTTTACATAAGAAATTACAGATTCATTAGATGTTGGAACTAATTCAATAAAACATTCATCAATAAAGACAATAGTTTTCAAATTTTTTGCAGTAATTATTATTGATAATAATTCTTTTTTTGATAATAATTCTCCCGTAGGATTATTAGGATTACAAAGAAAAATACATCCATTTTTTGGAATCTGTAAAATAAATGAATCAATATCTTTAGATAAATTTAAGGATTTAAAATATAAAATTTTAGAATTATTTAATTTCGCTGCAGTTTCATATTCTTGAAATGTTGGTACATGAATTAACACTTTAGTTGTTTTAGATAAAAATGCAAAACAAAAATTATAAAGAATTTCAATTGCACCGTTTCCAACAATAATATTTGATTTAGATAAATGCGTGTATTTTGCTAAACTTGAAATCAGAGTCTCCGAATTTGGATCAGGATAAAATTGAACATTATCTAAATTTTGTTTAATTATTGATTTAACAAAATGAGGAATTCCAAGAGGAGTAATATTAGAACTAAAATCAATAATATTTTGATCGCGATTTTTTAAAGGAAATTTTCCACCATGGATAACAGGCGTATGTTGACGAATAGACGATTTTATGGTTATTTTCACAGTTACAAGTAGAATTGGCTAATTTAGTATCTTGTGGTAATCGGAAAACGATTATTAATTGAAACCGATCTGATTACACATTATGGGAAAGAAAAAAGTTGCAATAATTGGGGTTACAGGTTCTGTAGGCCAAGAATTTGTACTATCATTAAATAATCACCCATGGTTTGAAGTTACTCAAATTGCAGCATCAGAACGTTCAGCAGGGAAAAATTATCTAGATGCAATAAAAGATACTAGCGGAATTATAGCATGGGATGTAAGTGGAGAAATTCCAGAATATATCAAAAATATGACAGTTAAATCAGTGGATCAATTAGATATTTCCCAATTAGATTTGATATTTTCTGCAGTTGAATCTGAAGCTGCAAGAGATATAGAAACTAAAATGGCTGCAGAATTACCAGTGATCTCAACTAGTTCAGCTTATAGATATGAAGATGATGTTCCAATACTAATTCCAGGAATTAATGATGAACAAATAGAATTACTTGAAATTCAAAAGAAAAATAGAAACTGGAAAGGGTGGGTAGCTCCTTTACCAAATTGTACTACTACGGGTTTAGCAATTACATTAAAACCATTACTTGACAAATATGGGGCAAAAAAAGTCATGATGACTTCAATGCAAGCAATATCAGGTGGAGGAAAATCAGGGGTATCTGCAATGGGAATCACAGATAACATTATTCCATATATTCCAAAAGAAGAGGGAAAAGTGAAATTAGAAACAAGAAAAATTTTGGGAAAACTAAAAGATGGAAAAATTGAAGATGCAGATATCAAAATTAGTTGTACTTGTACCAGAGTTCCAGTAATAGATGGTCATACTGAATCAGTTTTTGTAGAGACTACAAAAGAAATTGATCCACAAAAAGCAAAGGAAACTTACAATCAAAGTAACAAAGACATTTCAGTTATAGGATTACCATCAGCTCCAAAAGATTACTATGCATTTCATGAAGATCCAACTAGACCACAACCAAGAATGGAAAGAACAGTAGGAGATGGAATGACTACAACAATTGGAAGAGTAGAAAATGAAGAATTGTTTGATAATGGATTAAAATACATGTTATTTTCACATAATAAAAAAATGGGTTCAGCAAAAGGTGCTGTCTTGTTGGCAGAGATGTTATACAAAAAAGATAAGATTTAGTTAATTATTTGTAATTTTTACAATAATAACTTTATAAGAACCAGAAATCTTCATCGATTTGGGTGTTTTAGACGACAAAAGTAGATGATTTAGATTTACAAATTTTATCAGAATTATCAAATGATGCCTCAATTTCAGTTCCACGATTATCAAAAAAAATAAACGTAAATTCTTCAGTAGTTTATTCAAGAATAAAAAGACTAGTTAAAAGAAAATTAATTGAACGTTTTACAATAGTTGTCAACGATGCTGAACTTGGCTATGAAGTTAAAGCATTAACAGGAATTAATATCGATACAAAGCAACGGGATAATGTTATTGAACAATTATTCAATATTGATGGAGTTAGAGAAGTTGCAGAAGTTACAGGTAGATTTGACATACTAGTTACAATGTATTCAAGATCATTAGATCAAATGCATACGATGGTTTCAGAAAAAATTGGTAGAGTAGAAGGAATTCAATCATCAGAGTCATTTATTGAAATGAAATCAAGAACGAAAGCAATGCCATATATGCCATCAAATAGTGGTGACTAGTATTGCAAAAACAAACAACCAGTTCAAGAGTAGCAGTTTATTATGAATTAACAAAACCAAAAATTTGGTATTTACTTGTATTTACTGCATTTGGAGCTGCATTAACAGCATCAAATATTTACAATATTCCAATTTCTGTAGAAACTTGGATTCTAATGTTATTTTCAGTAGCATCAGGTTCTGCAGCAGCTAATACTTTGACAAATTATCATGATAGGGATATTGATGCAATTATGGAAAGAACTAAAGACAGACCCCTTCCTTCAAAGAGAATTTATCCTGCAGTTAAAGCAAGAAACTTTGGATT
>Ga0206683_10003175_pt1 | contig 10959 bp, 9 predicted proteins | sample M280m12015metaG_FD_155483 | JGI IMG/M metagenome (GOLD analysis project Ga0206683, IMG submission 155483) | Ammonia-oxidizing marine archaeal communities from Monterey Bay, California, United States - M2 80m 12015 | ecosystem: Environmental > Aquatic > Marine > Intertidal zone | place: USA...
ATAGCTAAATTTAGAATTCAAATTTATTAATTTTTATATTAAAACAACAAAAATCGAAAGAGACCTATGGAACAATACTTATTACTAATTTTAAAAATTCTTGTAGCCACTTCAATATTTTTTGTTTGGGTAATTAGATATGATAATATAATTAAAGAATTTGAAAATTATAATTATCCGGACTGGTTAAGAGATCTCGTAGGTATATTAAAACTTTCCTTTGGTCTTATGTTAATTTTGGATGATAGACTTATCATCTTAACTGGTGCAACAGGTTTAGTGTTTCTTATGGTAGCAGCAGTAGGGACTCATATTAAAGTTAAAAATAACTTAAACCATGCTTTGCCTGCAATTTCACAAATTTTTATGAATGGATTAATCTTTTATTTAACTTATTAATATAAAAGATATCTAATTATGATTACTATTTTATCACCTGCTAAAAAATTATCTAAAGATTGCTTTGAGCATGAATATGATTCTACCCAACCTGAACATTTAAAGTATTCAGAAAAATTAATTTCAATTCTTAAGAGTTTTGAACCTCCAACCTTAATGGAAGTAATGGGTATAAGTGAAAATCTTTCTCTATTAAATTGGGAACGATTTCAAAATTGGGAGACTCCTTTCTCTAGTAATAATTCACGTCAAGCAATTTTTACTTTTCAAGGTGATACTTATGCAGGTTTAGATGCTGATACTTTAAGTGAAAATGAAATATTATTTGCACAAAAACACTCGCGTATTTTATCCGGCCTGTATGGATTATTAAAGCCACTCGATTTAATTATGCCTTATCGTTTAGAAATGGGTACGAAATTAAAAAATGATAGCGGTGAAAATCTTTATGCTTTCTGGGGTGATGAATTATCTAAATCTTTAAGTCTTGAGTTAAAAAGTCATGATGAAAAGTTTATCGTTAACTGTGCTTCAGTTGAATATTTTAAATCAGTAAATAATGAAGCATTAACTACTGAAATCATAACTCCTATTTTTAAAGAGATTAAAAATGGTAAAGTCAGAATTATATCAATTTTTGCAAAAAAAGCACGTGGTATGATGGCACGCTTTATCATAAAAAATCAAATCAACAACCCCAATGATATTTTACATTTTAATTATGGTGGCTATACTTATGACAAATCTTTATCTAGTATTAATTCACCAGTGTTTACACGGCAACAACCTTAAAATTATGTAAAATTTTCAATTAAGCTTTTAGTGTCGCCAATTATTTCTAAAGCACCATTTGAAGATTTGCCTTCAGCAATAATTTTATTCCCTTTTTTTAATTTAAACCTAATTTTTGCATCAAGATTTTCTGCCACTTTTTCTTTCATGTCGAATTTATCGGGAGCAAATAATATGCCGGTTTTTGACCCTTTGTAAAGTTGAATTTGAAGATCAAGATCAGCTTGTTTAAAGTGACAAGAAAATTCATTTTCATTATATGTTACTAAATCAACTTTAGATCCTCTATAAGGAGTAAATCGATATAAAAAATCATTTACTTGAAGACCAACAATGAAACCTGAAAATTCTGATTTACGCCAAGGAATTGTTGCTATTGATACTGAAAGACTTATTCCGGGCAACTCAAAATGATTAGATTGAGCCCAAACCCAATTTTTTGGAAAATTCGTACCCCAATCTTTTTCAATATATCCTCTTCCATTGTCAAACAAATATGATTTACCATTAATATCAATTTCACCTTTTAAATGATGATCCATACTTAAAATCCCATGAAAACATTCCATTGTTGGTACATAAGCATACCAACCCATGCATCCAGGTTCTAAAATTGACACTGGCCAAGGTTTTATATTTTGATTTTGAACATGTCCTTTAGCTACAATTGTGTCAGTGTTAATATTTAAAATGATTTCATTTAATGAGAAAAAATTAGCGCCTAATTGCAATTCATATTTATTTGGGTGGCAGATAAATTCTTCTGGAGAAAATGTTATATAATCCACATTTCCATTTTGTCCATTAAAGATCATGATGAAGGCAGTTTCATAATCTATTAAACCACTTTTATAAATTCCAGGTATTAAAACAATCGATTGACCATTTGGCATAGATATTTTATGATACCAACCTTCAAAAAAAGGTCTTTTATTTAAAGTGCCATGATATTGAGCAGGGTTTTTTATGAACATAGATAATTATTAATTAATTTTTTTCAATCAAAACATTTACATTAAATATTGGCTTAAATTTAGCACTATGGCTGAATCATTTGCTTTAATTCTTGCAGCTTTTTTAACCTCAGCGTTATCTGCTATTATTGGAATGGGAGGTGGTATTACGTTGCTAGGTATAATGGCAATTATAATGCCAGATGGATATTTAGTAGTAGCATATCATGGAATTATTCAACTGGTAAGTAATGTTACTAGATTAACAGTTTATCGTGAGCACATTGAAAAAAAGATTATAAAGAAGTATTTTTTTGGCATTGTTCCAGGTTTATTAATTGCTGGAATGATTATATATTTCTTAACTATTTTTTTTAAAGTTTCTTCTGCTGATCAAATTCAAATAGATTATTTAAAATCGTTAATAGGTATCTATATAATTTGGTTTCTCTATATCAGAAAGAAAGGTAAAGCTATTTCTAAAAGTGCTTTTATTTGGATGGGAGGACTAAGTGGATTAGTCACTGTCTTTGTAGGAGCCGCTGGTCCTTTAATTGCGCCACTATTTATAAATTCAAATTTAAAGAAGCATTCTGTGATTGCTACAAAAGCTGTATGTCAAGCATTTGGTCACTTAGGGAAAATACCTATTTTCATTTTTTTATTTAATGTCAATTATGTATCTGATTGGAAAATAATTATTCCATTAGTTATTGCAGTTTACTTTGGAACAAAATTTGGAAAAAAAATGTTGGGTAAACTTCCTGAATCAATATTTCAAACTATTTTTCGTGTTGCATTAACCATAATTGCATTAAGGTTAATAAGTATTGAGTTGATATCTCTATTATGAAACTTTTTGTTTTATTAATTATTGTTTTCTTTGGATGTGATAATAATTACAAAAATGATTTCAAGTTATTAGAAAAAATATTTATGTCGATGAAGAAAGATTTCCCTGAAATTGTTTCACAGCCTGACTTATATCGAATTCAAATAATCTATACTCAAATTGATAGAGCCACTAATCAGCAACCTTACTTTACAACATTTGAATATGGAGTTGATCCAAACAAATATTTTTATCCTGCTAGTACTGTAAAATTTCCTTCTACAGTATTGGCTTTAGAAAAACTCAAAACCTATTCTTCAAAAAATATTAAGATTAATAAGGATACATATTTAACCATTGGAAATGGCTATGGAGAGATGACAAAAGTTGAAGAGGACATAACTTCTATTAACAGTAAAGCATCTATAGGTCATTATATTAAAAAAATTCTAGTAATATCAGATGATGATGCTTTTAATCGTATTTATGAATTTTTAGGTCAAGAATACTTCAATAAACGTATGTGGAATATCGGTTATAATGATTTTAGAGTAAGGCATCGATTGTCTATTGCATTATCAACTGAGGAAAATCAATATACAAATCCATTCTATTTTTATAATAATTTAGGTGAAATGATTTTCAATCAACCAATGCAGCACTCAAAACTTAAATTTAAAATATCCACGGTGGATAATTTTATTGGAAAAGGATATTACAAAAATAGTAAAAAGTATGACCAACCTATGGATTTTACGGAAAAAAATTATTTTAGACTTTCAGATCAGCAAAAATTTTTACGACAGATAATTTTTCCAGATATAGTGAATGATGATAAAAAAATAAATTTAAGTACATCAGATTACTATTTTTTATATGAATGGATGCAAAAATTGCCAAGGGAAAGTATTTACCCAAGCTATAATGACTATTCTAGATATAGTGATGGTTACTGTAAATTTTTTATTTTTGGTGATACACCTAATAAAGTTCCTGAAAACATCCATATTTTTAATAGTGTAGGCTGGGCATATGGTTTTCTAATAGATAATGCTTACATAATTGATACTGAAAATGATGTAGAGTTTTTTCTTTCTGCTGTTATTTATATTAATGAAAATGAGATATTAAATGATGACCAATATCAGTACTCTAAATTAGGACTTCCGTTTTTAAGCAAACTTGGTAAAAATATATATAATTATGAATTAAATAGAAAAAAGGAAGTGAAACCTGACTTTACTCGATTTTTACATAATTAACTGAACATTTTTTATTTGACTATTTAGATTCTTTATATCAATTATATTGACCAAATTCGTTGGCTTTATTTGAAGCTAAATTCACTGATTGAAAGAAAATAATAATGAGAAAAAATAATTTTAGAAATATTGCTATCATTGCACACGTTGATCATGGAAAAACAACTCTTGTGGACGGACTTTTAGGTCAGTCTGGCACTTTTAAGGCACACCAAGAGATTGAAAGTCGTATTATGGATTCTATGGATCTTGAAAAAGAACGTGGTATTACAATTACAGCCAAGAATACAGCTATCCATTATGAAGGTATTAAAATAAATATCATGGATACACCAGGGCACGCTGACTTTGGAGGTGAGGTAGAAAGAAGTTTGAATTTAGTTGATGGTGCTCTATTGCTAGTAGATGCGAGTGAAGGGCCCTTACCTCAGACAAGATTTGTACTTAAAAAGACCCTAGAAAGAAACTTACCAGTTATTCTTGTTATTAATAAAATTGATAGATCAGACGCTCGTATTGAAGAAGTTGTTAATGAAGTTTATGATTTATTTATAGACCTTGATGCCAATGATGAGCAAATAGATTTTTCAATACTTTACACTATTGCTAAAGATGGAATAGCCCATGAAGATTTAAATGATGGCTCAACCACTCTTAAGCCTTTATTCGATTCTATTTTAAATAATATAAAAGGCCCTGTAGCTGATGATAATCAAACGCCTCAATTTTTAGTTACCAATTTAGACTACGACCCATATGTTGGTCAGGTTGCGATTGGAAGATTAAACCATGGTACTTTATCCATGAATCAATCTTATTCGCTTTGCGGTGAAGATGAAATTCGTAATAATCAAAAATTTTCTGCTTTATATACTTTTGAGGGACTTAAAAAAGTTCAAGTTGAAAAACTTGAAGCAGGAGATATTATTGCTGTAGCTGGTATTGAAGATGTTACAATAGGTGATACTATATCATCCAATGAAAGTCCAAAACCGTTACCACGGATCATGATTGATGAGCCAACTGTTTCAATGCTATTTTATGTAAATAATGGACCTTTTGCAGGTAAAGAAGGAAAGTACCTTACTTCTAGAAACATAAGTGAACGTTTAGATAGAGAAATATTAGGAAATGTTTCTTTGCAAGTTCATAAAACGGATCGAACTGATGTATTTGAAGTTCGTGGGAGAGGTGAATTGCAGATGGCCGTACTGATTGAAACAATGCGAAGGGAAGGTTATGAGTTTATGGTTTCAAAACCACGTGTCATTACTCATGAAAAAGATGGCAAGACGATGGAGCCAATGGAAAAAGTTTTTCTTGATATACCAGAAGATAAAGTCGGAGTAATTACAGAGAAATTGTCTATTCGTAAAGGAAGAATGGACAATTTGGTAAATCATGGTCATGGAAGAGTTTCAATGGATTTTATTATACCTTCAAGAGGATTAATTGGCTTTAGAAGTCAATTTTTAACTGATACTCAAGGCGCTGGTATAATGAATAAGCTTTTTGATGGTTATGCACCATGGTTTGGTCCAATTCCTCAACGAATAAGTGGTGCCATGATTTCTGATAGAAAAGGAAAAGTAACAACTTATGCTTGCCTAGGTATGGTTGATAGGGGTGAGCTTTTTATTGAGGTTGGTACAGAAGTTTATGATGGAATGATAATTGGTGTGAGAAATAGGACTGAAGATCTTTCTGTAAATATCACTAGAGAAAAGAAACTTACAAATATGAGAGCAGCTTCTTCAGATTCAACTGTAGTTTTACGTCCTCCAAAGAAATTGTCTTTAGATCAATCTATAGAGTTTATTGCTGAGGATGAGCTAGTTGAAGTTACTCCAGATTCAATAAGACTACGTAAAATGGAATTAGATGCCAATAAAAGAGCATCAGATCATAGAAAAGCAAAGTATGCCAGTTAATTCTTTTTGACTTAACTAATTGTCCTTTATCTTCAAGCATGAGGAAGTGGGAAAAAATAACCAAATTCATCCTGATTCAAATATTTGTCAGTTTGCTTTTCAGTCAAAAAAATGCCTCCCCTAATATTGTTTTCTTATTTGCTGATGATGCTGGTTATGCGGATTTTGGCTTTCAAGGTAGTGCCAAATTTGATACTCCAAACTTAGATGCACTTGCCAGTAAGAGCGTTAAATTTACTCAAGCATACACAACAGCAGCAGTTTGCGGCCCTTCTAGAGCTGGACTAATGACTGGTCGATATCAACAGCGTTTTGGAGTAGAAGAGAACAATGTGCCCTCCTATATGAGCCCCGCTGGTCTTACTGGTGCTGATATGGGTTTACCTTTAGATCAGAGAACTATTGCAGATCATCTTGAAAAAGCTGGATATAAATCAATTTATTTAGGTAAATGGCACTTGGGTGGTGCTGATCGTTATCATCCTTTAAAGCGCGGTTTTGATGAATTCTATGGTTTTCGTGGAGGTGCACGTTCTTATTGGCCCTATGAATCACCACCAACTGATCCGCTGAGAAAGTGGGAAAGAGATTATAAAAACTTTAATGAGCATGAAGGCTATTTAACCGATGCTATTGCAGACGAAGCTTTGGAGGCTATTGAAAGGCATCAGGATAATCCATTTTTTTTATTTGTATCTTTTAATGCAGTCCATACCCCGATGGATTACCTAGAAGATGATCTTCCAAATACTAATATCCAACTTTCTCAAAAACGTCAGCAACTTTATGCAATGACGAAAGCAATGGATAGGGCATGTGGCCAAATTATTGATAAATTAGAAGAATTGGGACTAGTTGAAAATACTTTAATCGTTTTTTCAAATGACAATGGAGGTGCATGGATTAACGATTCTTCGAACTATCCGCTAAGCGGCGTAAAAGGCACTCATTTAGAAGGAGGGATTCGTGTACCTTTATTATTACGATATGGCAATAGGTTTGAAGGAGGTACCACTTTTGATGATCCAGTTAGCACATTTGATCTTTTACCTACATTTGTTGATGTAGCAAGAGGCGATAAAAAAGATTTAAAAAACGTAGATGGTGTAAGTCTAATTCCTTTTCTTAATGGAAAGAAAAATTATCGTCCACACAAAACACTTTATTGGAAAAAAGAAACTAGGGCCGCAATTCGTGATGGTGATTGGAAATTGATTCGGTTGCCCGATCGTCCTGCAATGCTTTTTAATATTGCCAAAGACCCCATCGAAGCATTTGACTTGGCAAGTAAACGCCCTGAAAAAGTCAAAAAATTGTATAAAAAACTTTTTAATTGGGAAGTTACCTTAAAGCGTTCATTATGGATGACAAAACGTCAAAATAGTAAGCGAGCTATTGAAACATTTGATAAATATAGATAATCATGTATAGATTTAAACAAATTATATTATATTCAATAATATATGTACTTAGCACTATATTTATCTCATGTGATAAATTAAAAGAGAAACCTAATATTATTTATATCTTGGCAGATGATTTGGGCTATGGTGAATTAGGAGTTTTTGGCCAAAAAATAATAGAAACGCCTAATATAGATGCTTTGGCAAATAATGGAATGATTTTTACAGATCATTATTCTGGTTCGCCAGTGTGTGCCCCTTCAAGATCAGTCTTCATAACTGGTCAACATACAGGCCATACCCCAATTCGAGGAAATGATGAGTGGAAAGAAAGAGGTGATACATGGAATTATCAGGCAATGTTTGATAATCCATTTTTAGAAGGACAACGCCCCATTCCTGATAGCACAATCACCATTGCTGAAGTATTTAAGTCTGCTGGATACGTAACAGGCATGGTTGGTAAGTGGGGACTTGGAGCACCAACAACTGAGGGGCTACCTAATCGTCAGGGCTTTGATTTTTTCTACGGTTATAACTGTCAACGACAAGCGCATACACTTTTCCCTATGCATTTATGGAGAAATGAAGAAAGACACTTGCTAAATAATAAAAATATTCCTCCTCATGCAAATCTCAAAGATGGTGTAAATCCCAACGATGAATCTAGCTATGCTGATTTTCATTTGAATGATTATGCACCTGAGTTAATGCATAATGAAGCATTAACTTTTTTAGAGGATAATAAAGATAATCCATTCTTCCTTTATTATGCATCACCTCTTCCTCATGTACCACTTCAGGCGCCGAAAAAATGGGTTAATTACTATAAAAAAAAGTTAGGAGATGAAGAGCCTTATACTGGAAAATCATATTTTCCAAATCAGACACCAAGAGCAACTTATGCGGCAATGATTTCTTATTTAGATGAACAAGTAGGGGACTTAATAAATAAATTAAAAGAAATTGGCCAATTCAATAATACGCTAATTATTTTTACTAGTGATAATGGTCCAACTTACACAGGAGGGGCAGATACTGAATTTTTTGAGAGTGCAAAACCTTTTAAAACAACTCTTGGATGGGCAAAAGGTTTTGTTAATGAGGGCGGAATAAGAGTTCCAATGATTGCAAGTTGGCCCGGAAAAATAAAGTCAGGATCAAAATCAAATCAAATATCCGCTTTTCAAGATATGATGCCAACTTTTTGTGATATAGTAGGCATTGACCCACCAGAGAATATTGATGGAATAAGCATAAAGGCTACTTTTCTTGGAGATTATCAAAAAGTCAAGCATGACTACCTTTATTGGGAATTTCCGGCATATAAAGGTCAGCAGGCTGTAAGGATGGGAAAGTGGAAAGGAATTCGAAAGAATATTTTTGAAGGTAATATGTCTATAGAGCTTTATAATTTAGATTTAGATCATCAAGAGCAAAACAATGTTGCTTTGAGTTATCCTGAAATAGTTGAAAAAATTTCAAATATCATGATTGAAGCTCATTATCCATCATCAATATTACGTTTCAAGTTTCCTCAGCTGGGAGATTAGTATGAAAAAATGGATTTCATATAAGCCTGAATTGCAAAATAAAAATTTTGATGTAATCATAATTGGTTCAGGAATGAGTGGTCTTACTACTGCAGTTTTACTAGCACAAAATAATTACAAGGTTTTGGTTCTGGAAAAACATTTTAAAGTAGGGGGTTTCACACATACTTTTAAAAGAAATCAATATGAATGGGATGTTGGTATCCACTACATTGGTGAAGTACATAATAAAAAGTCACACACACGTAAATTATTTGATAAAATAACAGGAGGAAAACTTGAGTGGTCCAAGATGGATAATAATTATGATCGCATAATTTTTCCTGATCAATCATATGATTTTATTGCCCCAAAAGAAAATTTCATTAAAAAATTATGTGAGTATTTTCCTGAGGAAAAATCTGCAATTAATAATTATATAAGTATTTTAAATGTGCAATCAAAAAATAGTAAAAAATTCTTTGCTAGTAAACTTTTACCTAAGTGGTTATATCCATTAGTTGGAAGAAAAATGACAAAAAATTTCTTCAAAAACTCTGACAAAACAACAAGCGAAGCCCTTGACGAAATAACTAATAATAAAAAACTGCAAAGTGTCCTTACTGGACAATGGGGTGATTATGGTTTACCCCCTAAACGCAGTAGTTTTGCTATGCATGCAATGGTTGCACGTCACTACTTAGATGGTGCTAACTATCCTATTGGAGGCTCAAGAATGATAGGTGAATATGCCACAGATCTTTTAGAATCTTTAGGAGGAAAAGTTGTTGTCAATGCTGATGTAAGCGAGATAATAGTTAAAAATAATAAAGCCATTGGAGTGAAGCTTGAGAATGGTAATGAACTAATGGCAAAAAAAGTAGTGAGTAGTGCAGGAGTTGTTAATACAATTAATACTTTTTTAAGAAATTATTCAAAAAGCAAAGAAAAAAAATTGCAATTAAATAAAGTTCAACCAACAGAAAGTTATGTTTGTCTCTACATTGGATTAAATAAAACTGCAGAAGAATTAAATCTTAAAACAACAAATCTTTGGATTTATCCTGGATATGACCATGACCAAAATGTTATTAATTACCAATCTGATCCTAATGGTGAATTCCCAGTCGTTTATATTTCATTTCCGTCAGCTAAAGACCCTGATTGGAATAAAAACCATCCTGGATGTGCGACAATGGAAGCTATTACACTTGGTCGATGGGATTGGTACAAAGAATGGGAACAAAAACCATGGAAAAAGCGTGGTGAGTCCTATGAAAAATTTAAAGAGTCAATTTCTAATAAAATATTGGATGTTGTTTATAAGAATGTTCCACAAATCAAAAATGCTATGGATTATTATGAATTATCAACGCCACTCTCAGTTAGAGATATGGCGCATTATCCTCAAGGAGAAATGTATGGTCTAGACCATACATCAAAAAGATTTAGACAAGATTGGTTAAGACCAAAATCTGGAATTAAAAACTTATTTGTAACAGGTCAAGATATAACAACTGTTGGTCTTACAAGTGCTCTCTTTTCTGGTTTATTAACAGCATCTGCTATAACAAATAAAAACCTGATGAAAAGTATCTAATTATATTTCTGATGAATATTTTACAATCATAATTTCTGACTTAAGATTTTCTAGGAGTTTCAATGTATAAAACAATTATTAGTATTCTTTTATTTATTTCAGCACTGCATGGTGATAATATTAAATCGCCTGCGGCTTTTTTAGGCTATGGGCTAGGAGAAAAATTTACTTTTCATCACAAAGTAGTTTCATATTTCAAACATGTTTCAGATGCTTCTCCAAATGTCAAATTAATTTCTTATGGAAAGACATATG
>Ga0206683_10003184_pt1 | contig 10943 bp, 9 predicted proteins | sample M280m12015metaG_FD_155483 | JGI IMG/M metagenome (GOLD analysis project Ga0206683, IMG submission 155483) | Ammonia-oxidizing marine archaeal communities from Monterey Bay, California, United States - M2 80m 12015 | ecosystem: Environmental > Aquatic > Marine > Intertidal zone | place: USA...
GCTGAATACAAAGAATGCAGAACAATAGTATTAGAAAAGCTAGTAGATGGAACCGAAGAATGAAACACCTCATACTTATATCAGCACTACTGTTCAGCTTTAATGGTTGGGCAGATGGAATTACTAAAACTTTTTATGATGGTGTAGTTGGACCTCTGAGTATTACCAAGGATGGTGTAGCAACATTACCAGTTCCATTAGAAAACAGAGAAATGTCATTACGGATTCTTTACCCAGATCAGGGTGGACCATACCCTATTATTGTCTTTTCGCATGGGACATTTTCTTCAAGTGAAAAATACAATTTGGTTGTCGAATTTTGGGCTGAACGCGGTTATGTAGTGATTCTACCCAATCATCTCGATGCCAACTACGGTATTGTTCCGAGAAAGACTGAAGACATGATTCGTATCATTGATACTCGAATCTCTGATATGTCGTTTATCCTTGATAACTTAGACGTTATCGAGCAGCAGAATCCAAGTTTAGAGGGTAAGTTAAATCAAGATATGATCATTGCAGCTGGCCATTCCATCGGCACCCAAGTGGTGCTGGTTAATACTGGGCAGAGAGTTCGAAACCCAACAAATAATTACGTCACCGAAAGCAGTGAAGATCGTTTCATGGCTGCAGTGATGTTAAGTGATCCAGGCAAAATGGCTATGATGCCTGATAATGCTTGGAAGGGTGCCACGGCTCCAACTTTTCTATCAACAGGTCCAGAGGATTACGGTTTAATGGGTGATGGTCGACGAGTAGCTGAATATCAGAACGAGATTCTAACACTTCCTAAAAAGTTGACAGAAGATAAATATCTATTATTGATTGAAGACGGTGATCACTATTTTGGCGGCCTGATCCATCGTGAGGTAGATAAGCTTCCAGATTATGATGGGCTAGCAATCTTTAATGCTGCATCTCTAGCTTTCATGGACGCATACACTCGTGACGCTAAATCTGCTTGGGCATTTCTTAAACCAAGCGTTCTCAGTTCAGCAACCGATGGTCGGTTCTTGCTAACAGTTGAATAATACAAAAGATTTGATACATGATACTTAAACAGATAAAAACACTTTATCTTTTTCTAATCTGGGTTTTTGGATTTTTTGTTTTGCTTTCTTTTGACTTGTTTATGGAAGGATTTGTATTTGAATGGTTAGACTGGAATGGAACCACAAAAAATGATTGGTTTTTCGCTTTATGGTGGGGGTTAGTAGTAGTGTGGTTTATCTATGGAATAGTTAGTCTATATGAAAAGCTAAAACCCAGTAAAAAATCTTAGGGAAAAAATATTATCAATTTAAAAACTATATATAAATAAATATAGTAAAATAAAACTATATAAGTAATAATAAAGTTAATGGAAGAAAAAATAACAATAACTAAAAGCGACATTCAGAAGGACAAAATAGGCCATTCTAAATGGCTTAAACATAAAGAATCCAGGTTTAATTCACTCTTTCCTAAGAGGCTTGAAAAAGTTTATTCAACCATTAGATCTCTTTCTAAATTGTCTAATAGAAACAACTATTATTATGAAAAAAGTAATATTTTTACGGCTTTATCATCAATAGTGTTTGAGTTGAGAGAACTAGCTGCATCTTATGGCTTAGAATCATCAGATATAAAAATTGATATTTATTCTCTATCTGGCCAACAAAAAAAACCTACGCTCAAAACAGATGATATAAAAAATAATGACGCAAAAGATTTTGCCTCTGAATTATTAGAATTAATAGAGCAGAAAATAAAAACAGAAGAAAAGCTCCATTCAGAAATCAATGCCTTAAAAAGAGAGTTAAGTTTTTTGAGAGATAAAGTAGAAAACCAACAATGGAGTAGTACCAGGAATTTTACTTAACGGTTCACTAGGGATCTTTACCAAAAAGATCATTAAAGGCGGGTGTCTTAAAACCCAACCTTTGCTTAGAGTATCAGTAAGGTATAATCTAAATTTCAAAGTAATGGAGAGGTGGCTGAGCGGCTTAAAGCGCTCCCCTGCTAAGGGAGTATACGTTTATAGCGTATCGAGGGTTCGAATCCCTCCCTCTCCGCCACTAGTCTATTGAAGATCTTCTATTGGGATGTATTCAAAATCGAAACCAAAGTGTTTTGGACCTATTAATTCAACTCCTTTTCTGTTTCTCCATTGTTCATGTGCTGGTAAACCAATCATTACGACTTCTTCATTCAAAGGATATCCACCATATCCAATACCACCTGTTATTGATTCTCCTGTTTTTGGATTTAAGTTGTAAATATAGTCGGGTGACATCACGTCTACTGCATCATCGAGCCAAGCAATAATATTTTCATTCTTCACGAAGATTTTATAGATGCTACCTTTATATTCATTGATACCTTCTATCTCCACATCGACCCAGTTAAAACCTCGATCGCCTCGTTCATCAGATTTTGTCACAATGCCTTGGAAAAGTTTGTAACCATTTGTTACTGCCAATAGAGCAGCTATTGGATCTTCACCTCTTTGTCGTGCTTCCCGAACAGTTTTGCCAAAGAGCATAGCCTCAGAAAGATTTCCAGGGATTGCGCCTTGTTTAATTTGTTCGCCTGACATGGGGGTCATAGTTATTGTAGCATCACCACCACTTGCCACTGCAATTGCTCGACTTAAATCCTCAACTCTGTATTCATCCACAGCGTCTTTAATAATGATCTCATCCCCCCAGCGGGTAATAATTGCTGTAGGAATTGAAGCAATTCCGTTTATCCATGGTATGGATTGTTGTACCTCGGGCACAGCTCGCCCTGTTATTCCTGCATCTATGGTTGGAATACCTTTGCTGGCAGCAACTAGAAGAGCTGTAGTGGTTGCACCTGCTGCTTCAGATCGAATCAGTGCTTTTACTTCCTGGCCCATATGCTCACTCAAGAGATCAACCACTCTGCTGTTAGCTTCTGATTCAGTTATGGTGGGAAGATTTTGTTTTTGGGTTCTTTCAATTACATGTTCCCATGCTCCTCCTCCACCAATTCCTTGAACAGCAACCACCATCCAATCATTTGGAAAGTTATCCGTTGAAATGAGTTTAAACTCTTCACCTTCACTAAGAGCCTTTGTTATTTGTTTAATGGATTCCTCTGTTTCGCATCCACGAGTTGACTGAATGCATGAGCCTACTATGATATCGATTAACTCCTGTTCATTGAGGATTCTAGTTTGTGGTTCATTTGCAAATGTTATAGTTGTTTTTGAAACTGGGATGATTAAGGTCACCAGAAGAAAAAAAGTAATCGAGCCCATCTTTGATCGAGTCATTTGTTGTGCCTCATAGCGTAATTTTTTATATCGTTAATGTAGTACAGATGTAGTACAAAGTGTAGAGTAGAGATTAATAAAATGAAGATAATCCACCTAGCTCTTATTATTATTCTCCTCCCAGATTTGGTTCTTAGTCAAGAAGTTAACCAAGTGAGAATATATGAAGCTCGAGAGATTGTAACTTTGGATAAGAATTATCCTATGGCTACTGCGGTGGCTATAAAAAAAGATAGAATTATCGGTGTAGGTGAGGTCGAACAATTAATAAACAAGTTTCCTAACGCTCAACTAGAGACAAGATTTTCTGAAGATGTTATGGTCCCCGGACTTATTGAGCATCATGTTCACCCGTTTCTTGCAGCAATCACCATGGAGTCCAACATTATAGCAATTGATGATTGGGATTTACCAGGGAATCAATCAAAAGGGGTCCGCGATAGAGAGGCGTATCTTAACCGTTTAAAGGCCGAGGAACGATTACTATCAGAACCTGATAAACCCTTAGTTACTTGGGGTTTCCACCATTATTTTCACGGGACATTAAGCCGACAAGACTTAGATAAAATTTCTATGACTAGACCCATTTTAGTGATTCACCGTTCTTTCCATGAGTTTATTCTAAATTCGAGTGCCCTTGATTTTTTTGGTATTACACAAGAGTTAGTGAATAATTTTGACGAGGAAGCAAAAGAGTATGCAAGCTTTAAGAAGGGTCATTTTTCTGAGCAGGGCATGGTCTCCATTCTTCCGTACTTGATGAAATATCTAGCCGCACCTGATCGGCTGATTAAAGGCCTTCAAACGACTGAGAAATATTTACATAGGAATGGGGTAACTTTGGTTGCTAACCCTGGTGCTTATTCCCTTAAACCAGTTCAAGACGCAAAGAATTTTGTTTTTGGTGATGAGGAGACACCATTTCGATCTTTCTACATACCCAGCGGTTTGCTATTAGCTGAACAATATCCGGCAGATGAGTTAGTTGAAACATCCAAGGAATTTTTGTCTTGGGGTAAAGGTAAAGTGGAATATTTGCCTTTACAGATAAAGTTATTTACTGACGGCGCCATGTACTCGCAAAACATGGTTATGAGAGACGGTTATCTAGACGGTCATCAGGGAGCGTGGTTAATGCAAGAAAAAATCTACCGTGAGGCCTTTCAAAGGTTTTGGGATGCAGGCTATCAGATTCATATCCATCAGAACGGCGATGCAGGTCTGGATCGTCTTTTAGATGTATTGGAAGACAATTTACAACGCAATCCCCGAGACGATCATCGAACAGTAATAGTGCATTTTGGGTATTCTAATTTTGACCAAGTAGAAAGAATTAAAAATCTAGGGGCTATTGTTAGTGCTAATCCATATTATGTTAACGCCTTATCCGATTTATACAGTCGCCTAGGTGTTGGCGCTACTCGTTCAAGAGATATGGTTAGATTAGGTGATGTTCATCGAGCAGGTATACCTATATCGCTCCACTCAGATATGCCAATGGCACCGGCAGCACCTTTATTGTTGATGCATGCAGCTGTTAATCGGGTTAATTTTGCCAATAAGGTGGCAGGACCTAATCAGCGTATTAGTCCAGAAGTTGCTCTTCGTGCAGTCACTTACAATGCGGCCTATGTTCTTGGTATGGAGCATGATTACGGAACCATTAGTTCAGGGAAATATGCTAATTTTACTTTGCTCTCTGATAATCCCTTGACCATAGACCCACTTAAAATCAAAGAGATTAAGATACGAGCTACTATGGTGGAAGGACAACATTATCCTATTCATTAAGTCCCGCAGAAGGTCTGATGAACTTTTTCATCATCTTTAGGTGGCAGGCTAAAATCTGCATCCACATCTTGTTTTATAAAAGGATTTTCTAGGGCCTTTGACAATTTCAACATATAGGAAAAGTCGTTGTCTTCAATAGCCAGTTTTATCGCTCTTTCCACCAAATGATTCCTCGGAATATAAAGGGGGTTAACTGAGTTCATCGAATTATAAATTTCATCTGTCTTATTGGTTTCCTTATTAAGCAAGGTCTTCCAAGCATTTAACCAATCTGAGATTAAATCCTTGTTAGCAAACTGAGATTTAAAAGCTTCCTCTTCATTATTAATCACATCACTCAAATGTCTGAAGGAGAGAGTGTAATCAGGTTTTTCCTCATGCATGATTTTAAGTAATTTTTTTAAATGCTCTGTGTGTTCTTTGTTTTTATGATTAAGACCAATTTTTCTTACCATTGTCTTTGATATAGCTTTATTAACCTTTGTTGAGAAGTCTGTTAATAGATCATTAATTTTTTCTTTGGCCTTAGTCTCATTCTCGTCAACTAAAGACAACAAACAACTGGCAAGACAGGCTAGATTCCATTGGGCAATTTGAGGTTGGTTGGCAAAAGCATATCGCCCATGATGATCAATCGAGCTAAACACTGATTGAGGGTTGTATTCATCCATAAATGCACACGGACCATAATCAATCGTTTCTCCAGCAACAGAGGTATTATCAGTGTTCATTACTCCATGAATAAAACCAATGCCCATCCATTTGCCTATTAGTTTGGATTGTTTCTCCGAAAAGGAATACAGCATTTCTAGGTATGGGTTATCTGCATTTAGGACTTCTGGGAAAAGTCTCTCAATGACATAGTCTGCAAGAATCTTAAGGTTTTGATGATCATTTTGTGCCATGAAATATTCAAAAGTGCCTATGCGTATATGACTTTTTGCCACTCGGGTGAATACGCCTCCAGGCAAAGATGTTTCTCTATACACATCTTCCCCACTTGTTACTGCTGCTAAGGCTCTGGTGGTGGGCACATTTAAGGCATGCATGGCTTCACTTAAGATGTATTCTCTTATCACCGGTCCCAGAGCAGAACGACCATCACCTTGCCTTGAAAATTTGGTCTTCCCGGAGCCTTTGAGTTGGATATCAAACCGTTCATTCTCTCCATTGATCACTTCTCCTAAGAGAACTGCTCGCCCATCCCCTAATTGATTAACAAAATGACCAAATTGATGTCCGGCATAGGCTAAAGCAATGGGACTTGATCCGTTGGGGATAAAGTTGCCAGAAAAGGTTTCTGCAAGTAACTCATTAGATTCTAGATTTTGAATGCCGAGAGAGTGACCTAAAGCTTGGTTAAAGGTAATTAATTGAGGTTGCTTTACAGGTTGTGGATTGACATTTTCATAGAAAATATCTGGAAGCCGAGAGTAGCTGTTATCGAAATTAAAGGTTATTTGATTAGGTGTCATGCCATCAAAGTATTAACGTGTTCATCAGGTTATTATATTTTGTTTGTAATTATGTATAGCATCTAAGCTTGTCGTCAATATTTATAGTAAACTAAATTAATAAAACATCCTCTTGATAAAACCATGGGAATAATCAGAGAAAAATTAAGCTTTTTTCAATTACCTAAAGAGGATCTTGGTTCATTAATTAAAGCCTTCTTTTTTTTCTACTTTGTGCTTTGTGCTTGGTATTCAATTAGACCTGTAAGAAACGAGATGGCTGTGCAAGCAGGGTTAGAAAATTTACCTGGTCTGTTGTCAATAGTTCTTCTGATTATGTTGATTGCAAATCCTATTTACTCATGGGTGGTTTCTAATATTGATCGTAACAGGGTGGTGATTTATACCTATCTATTTTTTGTTTTTAATCTCATTTGCTTTTTCCTTGGGTGGATTACATTAGATGATGAGGGCAGGGTGCTTATAGCTAAGGCCTTTTATATTTGGTGTAATGTGTTTTCTTTCTTTTTAGTGTCTATTTTCTGGGTATCCATGATTAATCATTTCACGAGCCAACAAGGAAAGATGTATTTTGGGATTATCAGTGCTGGAGGCTCATTAGGAGCATTCAGTGGTTCTTCGATAGCTCGCTATTTTTCAACGGAGGTGTGTGGTACCGCAACCATGTCGGATTGGGGACCATTTTCACTAATTCTAATTTCTATCATGGCCTTAATGGTCGCCATAGTTCTTAGCACAAACTTTCCATCAAGAATCGATACAGATGATTCGTTGTCCATGGATAATCAAAATGAGAATTCTGGTCTAATTGCTAAGTTAATCCCGCTCAAAGGCACTATTATTAAGAATTTAAGCATTTACATGATTCTTTGGACTGCCTTAATGACATTTGGATGGATGATAGCACTAGGTATTGTTCAGGATTGGTCAACAGACCCTTGTCAACGAACAGCCTTTTTTGCAAGGATAGAGCAAATCGTGACACCATTAACCTTGATTTTTCAATTCTTCCTCACCTCTTTAATCTTTAAACGACTCAGTGTCGGTATTGTTTTGGCAAGTTATGGGCTGATTTTATTTACAGCGCTTCTGTTCTATGAAGCCTACCCAGAAATCATGACTGTTTTGTTTGTTGTCTGTGTTCTAAGAACATTTGAATACGCTTTATGTAAACCCGCGAGAGAAACCTTATTTACATATTTAAAAACGCAACAACGTTATAAATCCACAGTCTTTATGGATACATTCTTAGCCAGAGCAGGGGAAGTAATGGGCAGTTGGTTTGCAGCTTCAGGCATGGTTCTATTGGGTTTATCGTCCTTAGCAGCAACTTTTTTCACGTTGCCGTTTGCAGGGCTTCTATCCTATACAGGTTATAGAGCTTACCAAGCATCCAAGAAATAAAATAAGTAAAAAAAAACAGAGCCGAAGCTCTGTCTTAAGTCGAGTCCTTGGGGTGTCTGAAGCGAAATTTTTTCTTCAGCTCCTTGCCCGACATTTCTTTTCGGACTTGGTGGGAATCGGTTCTTTTTTGTCGCTAGCTTATTCTTCTCCGATTCGCTTTCACCCTTGAGGTCTCTTTCTCTTTTTGACTCTTCTTTCTGTGTCTTAAGTCTACTTCTTGATCGGTCTTATAGAGATGATTAAGATATTACTTTCCATTAGACTTTTTTCAAGCAATTTTGATAGGGATAAATAATCTTTTTCCTATATTTATTTTTATGTCCTATTAAGTAAAAAATTTTAGTTTAAGAGATATTTCTAAGCCTATGAAATTCCATTATATTTATAAAATATTATTAAAAAATATGTCCTATTAGGTATTTTTATAAATATCCAATAAAGTTTTATTCTTTGTTCTACTTTGCGCAAAGTGTTTTATTTTTATTAATAAATATTTAACCATTTTCTTTAATCAACTTACTATTAAGTAACAATATCTAAGAAAATCTAGTTTCTATAATCAGTTACAATAAGAGAGCTATGAAGGCTATTCATTCAATCGATCTAAATGCAGATTTAGGTGAATTTAAAACTGAAGAAGAATTTAACAATGAAGTTGAACTCCTTCAATTGATCTCTTCATGCAACATTGCATCCGGAGGTCATATTGGTGATAAATCAAGTATCTCTAGAGTTATTGAGCATGCTAAAAAGCTCAATGTGGCTATTGGTATGCACCCCTCTTATCCGGATAAGCCAGGCTTTGGCAGAACACCTGTGGTGATCTCAGATAAGGAACTTATGATATCTCTGCGTCAACAAATTAATGATTTTATGGAGGTGGCGAGTCAGCACTCGATAACAGTTGGTCATATCAAATTGCATGGGCAACTTTATAATGATGCATCAAAGAGCAGGAAGTTATGTGAGATGATTCTGTCGATCATTAAAGAGTGTGACTTAACCCTTAATATTGTTGGTCAATGTAATTCAATGCTTGAAGAAGTATGCAACGAGCACACTCAACCCTTTATAGCAGAAGCATTTGTCGATCGACGGTACAACCCAGATTTGACATTGGTTCAACGATCAGAGGCCAATGCTATGATTAATTCAGTGAACGACCAAGTTCTTCAAGCAAGGCAAATTGTCATTGACCGCTCGATTATTGTTGATAACCGTCCAGTCGAAATTAGGGCTGAAACCTTATGTATTCACGGAGATCATCGAGGCGCATTAGCCGCATCAAGATCAATAAGATCAGCATTAGAAACAGAAGGCATTGAAATTAAATACTATGCTTGATCGTGTTGAATTCTCAGTAAATAATTTTGCAGAAGATCTGATACTGATCAAGTGTCCATCGGATGCCCTTAACCAAAACCCATTAATTTTTTGGCAACTTTCTAAAACCTTACTTGCCTCATTGACTGACATTGAGGTCATACCTGGTGAGGATTCATTGGCAGTAAAAATAAATAATTTAAAGAAAACAAGATTGCAACATCTCACGGATCTCAAAAATATATTGGGCGCTTTTCAGCCTGAATTTAATAAAGAATCCAGTAAGTTAATAACCGTACCTGTTTGTTATGACGATGAGTTTGCTCTTGATATGAATGACATCTCATTATCTAAAGGGTTATCAAAGGAAGAAGTGATTCATGCACATTGTGACATTGAATATCAAGTCAAAATGATTGGTTTTACACCTGGCTTCATCTATATCGGTGACTTATCGAATATATTGATGCTTCCAAGACTAAAGACACCTCGTGTTTTCGTGCCGTCAGGTTCAGTTGGTTTAGCCAATAAAAGAACTGGAATCTATTCTCTGGGTGGCCCTGGGGGCTGGCCAATCATTGGCAGAACCCCCACTAATTTCTTTGACCCAATGAAAGAAAGCCCATTGTCAATTCAACCCGGTATGAGACTCAGATTTGAATCGATTACGAAAGAAGAATTTAGCAACATGCTGAGCAATTAACATGAAAGGCCTTGAAGTTATTTCACCAGGATTGATGACCACCATCCAAGATCTAGGCAGAACCGGTTGGACACAGATGGGGGTGCCAGTGTCTGGTGCAGCAGATCAATTCTCCGCAGCTTTGGCAAACGTTCTTTTAGGCAAAGATATTAATTCGCCGGTTCTTGAATGCACACTCTCCGGACCCAAACTTAAATTACTGATTGATCAACAGATTGTGGTTACTGGTGCCAAAATGCAAGTCAAGATAAACAATGAGATTGTTCCTCATGACACAGTCATCGATGTTGATGCCGGAAGCACTATCGAAATTCAGTCAAATAACTGTGGTTGCCGTTGCTATGTTGCCTTTTCAAGTGATATGGAGGCCATTAACTTTCTAGGCAGCGTCTCAACCTATGAACCTGGTAAATTGGGAGGTATCAACGGAAGAGCTCTAAAGAAAGGGGGCTCAATTGGCTTTAATAGTCTTGATACAAATTTAATAAAATCAAGCCAGGGAACTTCGCAGCAATATGATAATTCTTGGTTAATAAGAGTAACTGAAGGCCCAGAGTTCAAACGACTGAGTTCACATGCAAAAGACAACATAGAAAACATCGAATACGTGATCAGTAATGATTCTAATCGCATGGGAATTAGACTTGAGGGACCAAGACTAGCGATCAATGAAAGCGGAGACATGATTAGTGGGCCTGTGTTCACAGGAACTATTCAATGCCCTGAAAATGGTCTACCAATTTTGTTGGGACCTGATGCCCAGACTTTGGGAGGCTACCCTAGAATTTTTCAAGTAGCTAAAGCTGATCGAACCTTGATTGGTCAAATGCGACCTGGGGATCAGCTAAAATTCCAGCGGATTAGCATAGAAGAAGCTGAAAAGCTTTGGCTAGATAGGGTGTTAAGTTTTCCATTTCTTTCTAAGATATAATGTGATTAGAGTGCGCCTGTAGCTCAGCTGGATAGA
>Ga0206683_10003186_pt1 | contig 10941 bp, 10 predicted proteins | sample M280m12015metaG_FD_155483 | JGI IMG/M metagenome (GOLD analysis project Ga0206683, IMG submission 155483) | Ammonia-oxidizing marine archaeal communities from Monterey Bay, California, United States - M2 80m 12015 | ecosystem: Environmental > Aquatic > Marine > Intertidal zone | place: USA...
CGGTGCGCGCTGTTAATCAGGTCGGAGGTACTCCGTGCGTAATCAAGAGCAATGAGGGTACACACGGCTCAGGAGTGTTCCTCGCTCACACCGAGCAACAGGCTCGCCAACTGGTCTACCAGATGCTCGAGCGTGACATGCGTCCGCTGGTTCAGGAATATATCCAGGAATCACACGGGCAGGACGTCAGAGCGCTCGTAGTCGGTGGCAAGGTCGTTGCTGCTATGCGTCGCAAGGCACATGGCTCCGAGTTCCGCTCCAACTTCCACCTCGGAGGCAGTGTAGAGCCAGTAGAGATCACTGATAGATTTGCCAAGATAGCCTGCACCGCTGCAAACAAGCTCGGTCTAGACCTCGCTGGCGTGGACATGCTAGAATCGCGCAACGGACCGCTGGTCCTTGAGGTCAACTCAAGTCCTGGTCTCGAAGGAATCGAATCTGTGGTCGGCAAGGGATTTGTGGCCGCTGAGGTGGCTCGCCTGCTCAACAGGAGGCTTGAGGAGTCCCGCATGGACTCCGAGGTATCAGACAGCACGGAGATGACGGGGGCCGGAAGTGAGGCTTCAGGAATCTACGACTGACGGCATTTCCTAAGGCTGTGTCAAACGGCGGTTCTCACCCCTTTGGAGAGAGAAGCATTCAAGTCTGATTACGATAACTTGGACCTGTCCGTAGGGACAGGGATGCACGGCCGTTCGCGGCCTTGAGGCGAGATAGTTGACTGAACAGAGGGAAAGAATTGCTAGTTCTTGGGCCAATGGTGGCCTAGTGGAACGCGAGCGGGCGAGGTTCGCGAATTTCGCTATTGAAGGGGATACTCCCCTCCCTTCGCGCCTCCAGAGCCTCTCTGAACTGCCTTGGTTCGACTGCTGGATGCAGAGGCTGCGAACTGAGAAGAAGAGTGAACACACAATCAGGGCATACACCGTAGCTGCACGCACCCTGAGTATCACTTCACTGCCAAGGGAGGCTTCGCTCGACTGGGAAGAGGCGAAGACACTCAGTGTTCGAGAATTCCACACAAGAGTCGATCCCAACAAGGGAAGAATGGATGCTTGGCTGAATAGTATCGGAGGGCTGAAGCCTGCCACCGTCAACGCCCGCATCGCAGCCGCTTCGCATCTCCTACAGTGGGTCGGGCACTCCATACCTGATTGGATTCAGAGGCCGAATCGCAGCCGCTCGCTACCTCGCACCCTTGGACGCAATGAGCTCGGTCGGGTGCGCACTGCGGCCACTCGGTCAGAGGATCCGCTAGCGCAGCCCGTAGTCACCATACTACTCGACACCGGACTGCGTGTCTCGGAGTTGTGCTCTCTCGACATCGACGACGTTGACACTGAGGACATGTCCGCGCTGGTCATCGGAGGAAAAGGAGAGAAAGACCGGACTGTGCTGTTCACCAAGGCCACCGTAGACGCCATCGAGGCTTGGGGCCCAATTCGGAACAGTCGGATTCAGATGTGTAACATAGAGAATGAGATGCGTTCTCTGCTGCTATCGAGTCGTGGACGTAGGATGAACCCCCGTTCGGTGCAGAAACTAATCGACAGGTTGGCCGATGCAGCAGAGATCCCCCGCTCGCGATTAAGTCCACACACCCTACGCCACACCTTTGCCACCGGATTGTTGGAACGCGGTGCCGACCTAGTCACGATTCAACGTCTTCTCGGTCACGCTAGTATCGCCACCACTCGAGTCTATCTCGAGATAGGTGATCAGACACTAAGAGAAATCTATCACCGCGCCCAACGGGAGCTCCCGGAGGCCGAGGTCATTGAAACTTCAGAAGAACTTCCTGCAATAGGCGAAGCGCCGTATCAAAGGCCGCGCTGACTACTTCTTGGCCGGGTTCTTCTTGTTGCCCCTCTTGTCCACTGTCTCCGGGCCCTGCCATTCACGCTCTGCTGGGATGACGTAGCCCGGATGAGAGGAGATTGGGCAATGCTTGCCCGCCCTACACCTGCTACAATTGTCTGAAGGTGGCGACTCGACTGTCTTCTGCAGTCTTCCGTACTTCCTACGCGGCACACGTAGTGCTTGATTCGGAGGGACTTAGCGGTTCCCACGTGCGCGCAACGTTCAACCCGTCTCGCGCACGCAGGGGAATTGTGAGTGCAGAGGATGAGGAGTGGGTCGGCTCGGATGCGAGTCGTACCGTGTTGTACGCACAAGTGCGCGACGGGCAACCGAAGATGGCCATCGACGAGGATGGATATCTGCGCCCCGAGGGCTGGCCGGACTCTGGAGGCAAAGTGTTCCTCGGTGACATCGCGCAGGCTGCGCTCAGGGCACTTGGTCCGCACGATCCTCCAAGATTCGCTGAGCAGCCCGGCTTCGACGAGCAACAGTGGACGCTCGGCTCCCGCGCCAACGAACTGGAAATGAAGATTTCAAGCAGCCCATACTGGGGCTTTGGGCTGCTGCCCAACTGCTTCTTGAACCGGATTGAGTTATCTGGCCCGTTGGGCCTTCGTGCGAGGTGCGTGCATGACCTCGTCGCCTTGCTGGGAAGGAACCCCTGGGAACCGAGTCGGTTGCGTCAGTTCGAGAAGGTCACCGGCTGCGAGGCTGCTCGACATAGGAGCGCATGGAAAGATCTCATCACGCGCGCCAGTGAGGACATGAGTGAAGAGATTGACCAGCTTGAGGACTCACTCAGAAGACTCAGGGGGTTGGATGCAGCAGTCTCAGGCATACTCGACGCTGCTGAGATGGCTATCAGTGAAGCACGTGCGGCTCTCGCTGACCGTAACGCACCCGCAGTGGAGCGTGCGTTGGGAAGGGCTACGAGCGCGCTCATCGAGGCAGACCCAGACACTGAGGTTCGCTCGTCGGAGACCAGTGCGCAGCGCGCGTCCCCTCGTACCAATACAGGGAATCAGGATGAAGTCAAAGCAGGGCACCTTCTCGACGAGGTTCCGTTCGTGGACCTCTCTGATGAGGATTAATCACAGGCCGAGTGTCGACCACATCCACGACCAGACGCCGTGATTCGCTAGGTAGATGCTCACTGAAAAGATTACACAGGCTGCGTAAATCATGCCCTTGGATATCTGTATGGCGTCCTCGGACTCCTCATCGAAGTAACGAATCAGTCCAGCTGCCTGCTGGATCCCACTGCCCTTCTTCTCCTTGGCCATCGGGCGTCGCACCTGCCTGCACTATTTCAATTCCGCGAGATGTCTAGATGCGACCCCTAAGGGGTCGATTAGGGGTCCAGTGTCTCGATGAGGACACAGCCACCGTCCAATTCCACTATCTTCGAGGCGGCGCTCATGGCAGTGTCTATCGAAGTGGTCATCAGAATCTCCCTGCGCTTGCCATTGTTGGACTCAAACACCAGTCTGTGACTAAGAGTGTCGAGGACCTCGCGGTCGACAATCTGCCATATCCAACTGTCTCGCTCGATGGTCACTAGAGCCTCGACCGGCACTAGGGGGCCCTGCTCCCTCCCCACTGCTCTGGCTCGTTCGACCAATTCGACTAATTTTCTAGTCGCACCGTTCAAATCGGTCTTCATTGGTTCCTCTGATTTACTAGCTATTCTCCTACGCAATCCTGTCATGTGCATCCCACGCGGCTCTCACCGCAGGAGTCGAGTGTTTCGCTGAGGGTTTAACCGTTTACGGTGCTGCTCACTCTGAAATCCGCAATACAGGATGGACGGTGCTCCGCCGGAGGAAAGAATCGCGCAGTTGATTGCTGTCGCTTTCACCCGCGGGTCGTGGGTCAGAGTGATGTACCTTGGAGTCTGATGGCTCAGAACAGTGTCCTGCTGCGTGCTGTCTCCCACTGGAGAAAGGATGCCGCGGGCTGGTTGAGTGGTTCCTTCGACAGGTTACCAGAGACGGTGCGGGTGAATCCGCTCAGAGCCGACTGCGACTGGACTGAGGACTGGCTCGAAAGCATAGGCTCGCAGCGAATCACTTGGTTCAGTGGGCCCGGCAGCGCATGGGCGATGCCGTTCGATCGAGGCTCTGCCCAAGGTGAGATCAAGGAGATTCTCAAAGCGCTGCACGAAACTGGACGACTGACTCGTCAGGAGGCGTCCTCGATGCTGCCGGTGCTGGCGCTTGGGGCCAAGCAGGGTGACGTCGTGCTCGACATGTGTGCCTCTCCCGGCTCCAAAACCACTCAGATTGCCGAGCATATGGGAGAGCGTGGACTTGTTCTCGCTAACGAAGTCGTAAACTCTAGAGTCAACATGCTGGTTACCAACGTCCAGAGGCATGGCTCAAGGACTGTGGCGGTGGTTCACCACGACGGCCGACACATCCCACGTGTTCCGGAGTCCGGATTCGATAGGATTCTAGTTGATGCGCCATGCACCGGCTCGGGTACAACTAGAAAGAATCCAGATGTTTGGGGCAAGTGGTTGCCTTCTGGAGGACGATCGTTGCATGACTTGCAACTCGCCCTCCTGAACAAGGCCTCAGCGCTGGTCAAACCCGGAGGTCGCGTGGTCTATTCGACCTGTTCACTCGACCCGGTCGAGGACGAAGCCGTCGTCGCTGAGATTTTACGCTCTAGCGATGTGATGAGTCTGCTTCCTGTCTCGCCACTCCTTGAGGGCGTCCCAGGGGAGAAAGGCCGCATGGACTGGCCTAACCTAAACGATGACGGAGAGCCTTCTGATGAGGATTTTCCCGAGTCTATGATGCCTCCGAAAGAGTCTGAAATCTCCGAGCAGCTCGCTCACTGTATGAGGGTCTGGAACGATAGCATCGATGGAGGTGGCTTCTTCCTCGCTGTGCTTGAGAAGTCCGCGGATGCTCCTCAGCGCCCTACTCCTGAGGTACATACGTTCCTCAGCCCGGAGGATGTAAAGCCTGATCCTGGAAACTCCCCTCAACCACTTTCTGAATCGATGGCATCCTCTATCGAATCGACCTGGGGTGCGCTACCAGACGATCTGTGGCTGCGCGGTAAACGCCTACTGCTTTCGACGCCTGAGGCGAGGGTGGTCTGGGAGTCGGGACGCAGTCGCCGAGGTGGCAGGGTGAGAATTCCTGGTAACCGCTGGCGACCCCTCAAAGTGATGCATCTCGGACTCAGTGCCGCCCAACTCCGTGCCGGCGAGGTGGAACGAGTGGTCGCAGGTGCGTCCCAGGTTCTGGGCCCCCATTTGCCCGGAGCATCCTGTGAAGTCGACAGTGCGCTCATCGACAGTCTGCTTGAGGATGGAGATGCCTTGATTGAGGAAAGACATGGGCTCGAAGGGATGAGGGGCGGGCGGATTCTTATTGACACTCAGAACGGTGACTGTGTTCCTGTATGGGTCGGTGGGAGAATCAGCCTGATGCTTGGCAGCGCCGAGCGTTTGTTGCTCACTCTACAGCGTGGCTTAACGATTAATCAGAATAACAACGAATAATTCGCTAATGATGAACGAACGAACAGGAAGTGTTTCGGGGCGCTAGCATATGTTCAATAGCCGGTTCGATAAATCCGTAACTCCCGGTGGAACTCATGTTGGATGACACGGACCGTCGCATACTCTCTGTGCTACAACGCGACGCTAGGGCATCGATGCGCAGGATATCCGAAGAGGCCGGGGTCTCTTTAGGGACAGTGAGTAATCGAGTGCGCCGCCTAGAAGAGTCGGGTGCCATCCGAGGTTACACTGTCATGCTCGACCCTGAGAAGGCTGGATGGGAGCTGACTGTAGTCATCGGTCTGCGCATACAGAAGGGTCGCCTGATTGAAATTCAGGAGAAGATAGCGAAGGACTCCAGAGTGTACGGTGTCTACGACGTGACTGGGGACTTCGATTCCATGGTGATAGCGCGAGCACGGGATCGCAGCGATCTCGACGACCTTTCGAAGAACGTAATGTCGGTCGACGGCGTGGAGCGTTCGGTCACCCACCTCGTTCTAAACACGGTCAAAGAGAGTTTTACGGTGCTACCTGAGTAGTTTTCAATTCGCTTCACGGAGAATCTCGTCAATCATCGGTACGAGTGTTCTTGAGTGAGGAGTTAGAGACTCGACGGTCCTGCCTTCAGGCTTCATCACCTTGAGCAGGACCTGTCGAAGCGCTTCGTCAACAGGGATATCAAGTGCCATCAACCTGTCTCTGAACCCGGTTTGAAGTCTCCCTCCAGTCCTGTCCCAGTCCATTAGAAGAATCAGGGAGGGGCCTCCGTCGACGATGTTTCGAGTCCCGTAGGTATCATGCAGATAGGCGACCATCCGAGAGCGATCCCATCCTCTGTTCACTTTCTCTATCACTCCGGAGAATCCGAGTGCCCTGAGGGCCTTCACGTCCTTGGTCCCCTCCACCAGCACCGGACAGTTCGGGGAATCTAGTGTGGGGCGATTCCTGATTATGCTCTGTGCTATCGCCTTAGCAGCGGCTCGAAAGCGAATCTCGCGGTCCGACGGACCCTCCTTGCGGGCATTCCGGTCCACCCAATCTGGAGGCATCTCAAAGTGCCTATGGAGAGCCTTGCCTTGAAGTCGTTTCTCGACTCTTCATAGCAGGCCTTACTGATATCCATTCCGCGATACTTATGAGGGTGTTTCGTGCGCATGTGAGTGAGAGATAGCGATGGCTGGAGTGACCCCGCTATACGATACCATCTGGGATGACTACATCCTGTGGTCGCTATTCGTCGGAGCCATCGCTTTCGGATGGCTCTACCATCATTCGTACTTCTACCGTTCAGAAGATGGTGAGAGCCCCAATATCGACAATCTGGAAGTGGGGGTTTTCCCCAAGGATTACGACAACCTGAGACTAGAGGTCACCTGGACTGTTCTGCCATTCATTCTCATCGTTTGGCTAACCTACATTTCGTGGGCTCCTCTCGATGCAGTTTGGAGTGAGACTGGTCCTGATGGATACCATGGGAGTGTGTGTGAGGATGGCGAATCATCCAACAACTGGATTGATCACGATGGATCTGAAGGCGCGCCCGACGCTGTTCGCTCCTCATGCTATCACGATATCGGCATTACTGGACAGCAATGGTTCTGGGAATTCGACTGTTACGAACTGTCAGAGGATATTTGCTCAACTGGCTACTCTACTGTTGAGGGTGAGTTGAAACCACTGTTGATGCTAAAGACGGGTGAGACTTATCTGGCTACGATGACTTCTATCGATGTCACTCACGCCGTGAAGAACCCGGGATTCGGGATGATGGAGGATGTGCAACCCGGCCAAATTACCTATCTCTGGATGCCGGCTGTCGAGGATACCTCATTCCTGATGTTGTGTGCCGAGTACTGTGGAGATAACCACGCCTACATGACGGCACAAATTCTCGTGGAGTGATTCGAAATGGAGAGGAGTACTGTCCCACGAAGGCTCGTCCTGATTTCTCTGCTAGCCATGGCCATGATTGTCGTTCCCGCCGTCACATCCCTGCCCTCCGGAATCTCTGGTGTCAAGGACACGGGGTGCAACTGTCACGGCACCGAAGCCAGTCCTTCTGTAACCGCATCAATCTCAGGGCTTCCTGAAACCTACAACGCCTCGGAGACCTATGCTGTGACTGTTTCATTTACTGGTGGACCAGCTACGGATGGGAATGCGAATCTAGGCGGATTCAACCTATGGGCCAGTGATGGCACGTTGACTACTTTGGATTCATCAGCGCAGGTCTGGGGCCCTAACGAAGCGAGTCATACAACCGAAGGTAACGATCAGCGCTCATGGGACCTTGAGTGGACTGCACCCGACAGTGGGCGTGATGTCGAGTTCATCCTCCACACAAACTCCGTGAATGGGAACGAGGGTGACAGTGGTTCCAGTGGCGACATGTGGGACCGAGCGCAGACGACGGTCTTGGGCTTCGGTCCGGAGGCCCTCCCCGAAGCGGATCCATTCAAGGTGCTCGCCACTCTGATTATTGTCTCCGCGGTGCTTCTGAGCATCGTCGTGTTATATGTCTTCTACCGCAATAATCCTGATGGTTTCGAGTGGAGTCGTTTCGCTCCTTGGATTACGGAGTGGCTCACCAGTACCGACCACAAGAAGATCGGGACACTGTACTTCGTGCAGGGGTTGTTCTTCCTAGGTGTGGGCGGGATAATGGCGCTGATGATTAGGGTCCAACTGTCGTCTCCTGGCAATGACTTCATCTCACAGGATTACTACAACCAGTTCTTCACGTTGCACGGCACTACCATGATCTTCCTCGCTGCGATGCCGTTGATTGCCGGCTTCGCAAACTGGATTGTACCTCTACAGATAGGAGCGCCGGACCTCGCTTTCCCACGCCTCAACGCACTCTCCTTTTGGCTACAGCCAGTGGCGGCTCTGCTGATATTCACGGGAGTATTTAGTGGGGCGGGAGCGGACACCGGATGGACCGGTTACGCGCCCTATGTCGTCTCTGAGAATACTCACGCTGGTGTGAGCATGTGGGCCGCCGGCCAGATTATGCTGGTAGCTTCGTCAACTCTGACAGGAATTAATTTCCTGACCACAATGGCAGTAATGCGGGCCCCTGGAATGGGTTGGTTCCAGATGCCGCTGTTTACCTGGTCGATACTAGTTGCCAACCTGATGCTCTTCCTATCTATTCCAGCCTTCGGCGTCGGTCTGATTCAAGTCTACCTAGATCGTACCATAGGGACCGCTTTCTACGATGTTGCAGCCGGGGGAGATCCTTTGCTGTGGAGTCACCTGTTCTGGTACTTCGGACACCCCGAGGTGTACGTTGTCATCGTCCCGGCCTTCGGTGTGATATCTGAAGTGATAGCGACCAGTGCGAGGCGTTCCATCTTCGGCTACAAATCAATGGTCTACGCTATGGCAGGAATCGGTCTCGTGTCTTTCATCGTCTACGGGCACCACATGTTCACTTCAGGCATGTCTCCGACATTGAGATTCGTCACCATGTTGACTACGATGCTGGTGGCAGTACCTACAGGAATCAAGATCTTCAACTGGCTCAAGACGATGCATGGCGGCTCGTTGGTCTATCGCACTCACACGCTGTGGACACTGGGCTTCCTAGTGACCTTCACACTGGGTGGGATCTCGGGGATGTTCTTCCCATCGATGGCAATGGATGTTCACCTGCACGAGACTTACTTCGTGGTTGCACACTTCCACTATGTACTGGTCGGCGGGACCGTTTTCGGTTTCTTCGCTGCTATCTACTACTGGTACCCAAAGATGACCGGCAGGATGCTGGACGAGAGGCTCGGAGTCTTGCATTTCCTAACAGCCTTCATCTCATACAATGCACTGTTCTGGCCGATGCACAGGCTCGGAGTCGTGGGAATGATTAGGAGAACTCACACTTACTACATCACTACAGATGATATCCAAGCCTTACCAGAATGGGCGGCTGACTGGAACATGCTGATCTCGGTATCCGCCTTCTTGTTCTTCGCCAGTAACCTTCTGATGGTAGTGAATATGGTCAAATCATTGGTACGGGGAGAGAAAGCTCCTGCCGATCCGTGGGGCGGCTGGTCCTTTGAGTGGATGACCAGTTCTCCTCCACCAACGCCAAGTTTCGATCCCCACAACCTACCTGAACTGAAGGACGCTAACGAGCATGTCGCAAACGAACCTGGAAGGTTTGGACAGATGTTTCGCAGGCTGATGGTGGATGATGATGCACCAGAGGAGGGATCGCATTGAGTGACGATTACGGTCATGATGACCACCCGAGTCCGTGGGGTCCGCACGACTGGGGTCACGGTGCCCCTCACAACTCGTACGCCCCGCTCATCCTATCGATAGGGTCTGGTCTTTTCCTGCTAATGCTAGGTGGTCTGTTCACGTTTGGAGAGTACGACGGAAGATATCTTCCAATGGTGTTCGTCGCTCTTGCGGTCATCGCTGTCTCAATCATCGTTTGGTGGCGCCAAGATATGTCGTTCGACGGCTCTTACGAGCCACTCTCTCGTGGAGTACCGTTCAAAAAAATCCAGATCCGTAAGGTCGGGGTGTGGGTCTTCCTGATGTCTGAGATGATGATTTTCAGTTCGTTGTTCTCGACCTACATCCGGTACCGGCAAGGCATACCACGTTGCGACACTATATTCGAGTCCGGAGACTGGGTTGAGGGGGTCGCAGTGACATGCTTCGAGCCCGCGAGCAAGCTCATTGCGTCGAGCTGGTGGCACATCGCACCCGGAGCCATCAACACGTTCGCTCTGATTATCTCGTCATTCACCATAGTGCAAGCACTGCGCTGGGCCCACAAACCCGTTGGCAGTGTCGACGAAGAGGTTCGCAGAAAGAGAGTCTACCGCTACCTAGGAGCAACTTGGTGCCTAGCCACTCTTTTCCTGACGATGAAGATGATTGAGTGGTTCATCGGCTTCCATGTGCCTGAAATTGGTTTCCTCGGAATCCACGAGCACGAGATACATTCGTTGTACAGTGAGGGTTATCTGATCAACAACGACCATTACCAGGCGCACCACTACATCGATGAGGCAACCGGAGCACACATGGTGGCCAACATTCAGGTCAGTGCGTCGCTGTTCTATGTCACCACTGGGACCCATGGATTACACGTATTCGGCGGCATCGTCGGACTGTCCTACCTTACCTACAAGGCTTGGACTGGTGCTTACAACCCGCAGAGTGCCGTGGGAATTGAGTACTTCGGCCTTTACTGGCATTTCGTGGACCTAGTCTGGGTCCTAGTCTTCCCATTCTTCTATCTATACTGAGGTAATAATATGTCAAAAACAATCATGGGAAGAGATGCGTACTGGATGAACTTCTTCGGACTCATGCTGCTCACCTTGATTGAAGTTGCAGCAGTAGGGGCAAATTTGGGGCCGACTGCAGTGGACTTTGATATGACAGAGAGGCAATTGACCCTGTGGATACTGACCATAATCGCGATTCCAAAGTTCATGATGATAGCAGCCATCTTCATGCACCTGTGGGGTGAGAGTGACTCTGGCATACTGACTCTGACTGCTCTATTCCCGGCCTTCTTCATCATCATCATGGTG
>Ga0206683_10003188_pt1 | contig 10926 bp, 7 predicted proteins | sample M280m12015metaG_FD_155483 | JGI IMG/M metagenome (GOLD analysis project Ga0206683, IMG submission 155483) | Ammonia-oxidizing marine archaeal communities from Monterey Bay, California, United States - M2 80m 12015 | ecosystem: Environmental > Aquatic > Marine > Intertidal zone | place: USA...
TTCGTGGAGCAGGTGACCTACTTGGAGCAGAACAAAGTGGATTTATTTCTGATATCGGATTTGAGATGTATCAACGCATTTTGGCCGATGCCGTGAAAGAATTGAAAGAGCAGCAGTTTAATGAACTCTTCGAGGAAGAAAGAAGAGAAACGGCTAAATATGTTGAAGAAACGATTCTTGAAACCGACTTCTCTATCTTAATCCCCGACAACTATGTTAGCGATATACCTGAACGTATTTCTCTTTATAGAGAACTAGACGGACTAGATAGTGAACTTGATTTAGAGGTCTTTAAGAATAAGCTTGAAGATCGTTTTGGATCTCTTCCAAAAGAAACAGAGGAGCTATTAATGACAATGAGATTAAGATGGGTTTCTCGAATCCTCGGAATGGAAAAGGTTATTCTGAAATCAGGGAAATTAATCGCGGCCTTCGTCAGTGAGGAAAATAGTCCATATTTCCAGGGCCCAATGTTCGCTCGGGTTCTGAACTATCTCAAAAACAACTCTCGTGATGCAAGTATGTACCAACGCAATGGAGCGCTTAGGCTTAAGATTGAAAATATCCATTCAATTCGATTAGTCCTCGGAATTTTTGAAGATATGGCCGGAATGAATGCTGCCGAAGCAGCGGATATGACAAGCGGGCGTAAAGCAGCTGAAAACGCAGTAAAACGCTCTAAAGGTGAGAAAATCGAACGTAAAAGCGTCTAAAATGACAAAAAACGTCACTTTTTGCACTTTAGACGACTTTCTCGAAGGACAGGTCTTGGTCGTCGACAAACCTCTACAATGGACTAGTTTCGATGTGGTAAATAAAATCCGTGGGACAATTCGTCACACTTTCAATATTCGAAAAATCAAGGTGGGCCACGCAGGCACACTCGACCCCCTCGCAACGGGAGTTCTCATAATTTGCACAGGTCGCAAAACAAAAACCATCGACCTACTTCAAGCCGAACAAAAAACCTACACCGGAACCATACGCCTCGGAGTTACAACTCCCTCATTCGATGCTGAAACAGATATCGATAGCTGGGGGGACCTATCCCAGATAGACGCCCTAGACATCGACTCCATCTCATCAGCCGCCTCAGAAAATCTCATTGGGCCATTAGACCAAATGCCCCCACAATTTTCAGCAAAAAAAGTCGATGGAGTGACGGCTTATAAAGCTGCTAGAAAGGGAAAGACCGTCGATCTCAAAACCAAACCTGTAACAGTAAACTCTTTTAAAATTACTTCGTACTCTGAAGTAAATATCAAGAATGAAAACGAAGACTCTCACAGAGTGGTTGATGTGAATTTCGAAGTCGTTTGTTCTAAAGGAACATACATCAGGGCACTAGCACGTGACCTTGGAAAGGTCTTAAAAGTAGGTGGAACTTTGAGGGCTCTTAAGCGCATAAAAAGCGGGGAATTTAAAGTGGAAAACGCTTGGGATTTAAGTGAATTACTCGATCATGTCAAGTCTTGCGCCCCTTCGATAAAAAATGAGTGAAAATACTTGACTTACATACCGTTTTTAATTAGTTTCGCGCGCCCATATTTACGCATCGTAAAAACTCTACTCTCATGGCCGCTCAACGTATGAAACTTTCGCACTTTAAGTTCGACCTTCCGGAAGATCAAATTGCTCAATACCCGCTAGAAAATCGTGACGACAGCCGCATGATGATCGTGGATAAAAAGACCGGTAAGTTTGAACACAAGATGTTCAAAGAATTAATCGACATGTACGATGAAGGAGACGTCTTCGTTGCAAACGACACTAAAGTTTTCCCAGCACGCTTATATGGAAATAAGGAAAAAACAGGGGCTGTAATAGAAGTGTTTTTGCTTCGTGAATTAAACGAAGAAAGTAGACTTTGGGATGTGCTAGTAGATCCTGCTCGTAAAATACGTATAGGCAATAAGCTATATTTCGGAGAACATGACGAGCTCGTTGCGGAAGTAATCGATAACACAACTTCTCGAGGCCGTACTCTTCGCTTCCTTTTCGAAGGCACGAAAGCTGAGTTTATGGAAAAAATCGTTTCATTAGGCGAGACACCCCTTCCCCGCTATATCGATCGTGGAACTGAAGACATCGATATTGAACGATTCCAAACTATTTTTGCAAAAACTGAGGGAGCCGTAGCGGCACCTACTGCCGGACTGCATTTCTCAAAGCAGCTTCTAAAACGATTGGAAATTAAGGGGATTGATATGTCATTTATCACACTCCATATAGGTCTCGGAACATTTAGAGAAGTTCAAGTCGAAGACATTACAAAACACAAAGTAGACAGTGAGCAACTCATCATAGGCGACACTTGTGTCAATCGAGTCAACCGCGCGAAGGCTGAAGGCCGAAAAATATGCGCTATCGGAACGACTTCAATGCGAGCTATGGAAACATCTGTTAGCACCACAAATACGCTCAAGCCATTCAAGGGGTGGACAAACAAGTTCATTTATCCCAAATACGACTTCAGTGTTTCGGATAGTTTACTTACGAACTTTCACACACCCCAATCAACGCTTCTTATGCTTCAGTCTGCATTCGCAGGTCACGAACTTATTATGGAAGCATATAATGAGGCTATTAAAGAGGGGTACCGTTTCTACGCATACGGTGACGCTCTACTTATTAAGTAATCTGATTCGGGGTTATCTTTAGCCCATGAAAAATTTCCTTTTTACTTTTCTCGCATCTACTATTTTTATTGTTTGCGGCTACGCCCAAACCCTAGACATTGGAGACCGCGCGCCGTCTACATCATACAAAATGATGAATATTGATGGCTCGCAAGTGTCTATAAATGATGTCAATGGAGAAAATGGCGCTTTAGTGATTTTCACTTGTAATTCATGCCCTTTCGTAGTAGGTCGAGGCGAAAACACAGAGGGTTGGGAAGGTCGATACAATGGGATAATCGAGTTAGCTGCAGAAAATGGGTTTGGGACGTTGCTAGTGAATTCAAATTCAGCAAGAAGAGATGGCACCGATAGTTTTGTAAAAATGAAAAATCGCGCTCTCGAAATGGGATATTTAGCACCATACGTTCTGGATGAAGAAAGTAAACTCGCAAACAATTTCGATGCTCTCACGACGCCTCACGTTTTCCTTTTTGACTCAGACATGGAGCTCATCTATAAAGGAGCTATAGACGACAGTGTAGATAGTGCTGAAGAAGTGGAAGAGCATTTTCTTGAAGATGCTATCACTCGCTCTGCCCTAGGAAAGCGAATCAAAACCAAATCCACGAAAGCTGTTGGATGCTCTATTAAAAGAGCTAAGAGTTAAACCTCACCAAGTAGTACTTTTTCTATAATGGTAAGTTCCCGTGCTTTTTGCGCGGTGCATTTCTAACCTTATTCTTGAGCATATCGAAGGAGCGAATAAGCTTTTCTCGTGTGTCAGAAGGTGTGATAACCTCATCGACATATCCTCTTGCGGCGGCATTAAATGGGTTTGCAAATAACTCCGCGTATTCAGCTTCTTTTTCTGCCAGTTTAGCGGCGGGGTCTTTGGCTGAGGAAATTTCTTTGCGGAATATTATCTCTGCCGCCCCTTTGGCTCCCATTACCGCAATCTCGGCTGTAGGCCAGCAATAGACCATGTCTGCTCCGATATTACGACTATTCATCACATCGTAAGCTCCTCCGTATGCCTTTCGAGTAATAACCGTAATTCGAGGAACCGTTGCTTCGGAAAAGGCGTAAAGCAATTTCGCCCCGTTAGTAATAATCCCGTTCCACTCTTGATCAGTTCCAGGTAAGAATCCCGGAACATCCTCTAATACGAGAAGGGGCACATTAAAGGCGTCACACGTTCTAACGAAGCGAGCTGCTTTTTTCGAGGCGTGAATATCTAAAACGCCCGCGAGGAATGCAGGCTGATTTGCAACAATTCCGATAGAACGACCAGCAAGACGAGCGAATCCGACGACAATATTTTCGGCGTAATCTTTTTGGACTTCAAGGAAGGAGTCCGCATCAGAAATTTCAAAAATCGCCTCACGAATATCATATGGTTGCTGAGAGCTATCTGGGATGAGGGCATTTAATTTGGTGCGTTTTTCATTGGACGGACTCTCATAAGTAAGATGAATTGGGTCCTCCTCACAATTCTGTGGGAGGAAACCTAGAATCTGCTTTGCCTGCTCTATCGCTGCCGCTTCGTGAGGAGCTGTAAAGTGGGTTACACCCGATTTGGTCGCATGAGTTTTTGCACCGCCTAATTCCTCCGAAGTAACCTCTTCGTGGGTCACGGCCTTCACAACGTTTGGCCCTGTAACAAACATATAAGACGATCCCTCTACCATACATGTAAAGTCAGTGAGAGCCGGAGAGTAGACCGCTCCTCCCGCACATGGGCCGAGGATAAGAGACAGCTGAGGCACTACGCCACTCGCCTGAACATTGCGGTAAAAAATATCGGCATATCCACCCAAGCTTACCACCCCTTCCTGAATCCTAGCTCCTCCACTGTCATTAAGCCCCACCACGGGCGCACCATTCTCCAGTGCGAGATCCATAATCTTACAAATCTTCTCGGCATGAGCTTCCGCAAGCGATCCTCCCAATACAGTAAAATCCTGACTGAAAACATATATCAGCCTACCATTTACCTTCCCGTACCCCGTCACTACTCCGTCCCCTAAAAACTTCTGTTTTTCTAGCCCAAAATTTGTAGACCTATGCGTGACGAGCATCCCCAGCTCCTCAAAAGTGCCTGTATCTAACAACAGGCTTATCCGCTCCCTCGCTGTGAGTTTACCCTTGGCATGTTGAGCCTCGATACGTTCCTCCCCTCCCCCTAAGAGAGCTTCGGTTCGCATACTCTCAAGTCGTTCAGTTGGCGTTTTTTGCTTGTCTTGCATGTCGCTAATTTACTGCATCGTCATGAAGATTGAATATGCTTGTTTATAAATACCTCGAGTTGCTCGCCATTCTCAATATTTAGAACAACGTTGATGAACCTAAAGCTACCCAGCTGAAACTTTATTGAAAGAGCTGAATTAAAATCTACTTACAACAAGGTATAAAAGCAATAGCGGTTTGGGTGTAAACTCAAATCACTTTTTGTGTTTAAATAGGTATATTACTCTCATAAAAGGAATGTATGAATAAAGACGAACGATTAAAAATAATAAAAGTCAGTTGGGAACTACATGACCAAGTCGAAACGAGTTGCTACTGTAAGTTTGGTTTCAACAAAACGAAAAAATAGAGTCGTCGTTAGCCACAATTAGAATGATGAAAAAACCGGCAAAAAGTGAAATAGATATATATCAAATTGATGCCTTCACCGAGAATTTGTTTGGCGGAAACCCCGCGGCAGTTTGTCCTTTAGACAATTGGCTTGAGGATGAAATCCTACAAAATATTGCGATTGAAAATAATCTAGCTGAGACAGCATTTTTTGTTCAATTAACGAATAATCATTTTCATTTAAGATGGTTTACTCCTGAATCCGAAATAGACTTATGTGGGCACGCAACTTTAGCCTCAGCATTTGTAATATTTGAAGAACTGAAATACAAGAATGATGAAATATTTTTTAAAACTCAAAGTGGGGTTTTAACCGTAAAAAAAGTTGATGACTATTATGAACTTGACTTTCCTTCAAGACCGCCCCAAAAATCTAGTTTACCAAAAATCATTAGTGATGGCTTAAATATTCAACCAATAGAAATATGGAAAGCACGTGACTATCTTTTGGTGTACAATTCTGAAAATGATATCAAAAGCATAAATCCAAATATTGCAATATTTAATCAAATAAATATTTACCCCGGAGGAATAATTGTAACGGCCAAAAGTCAATTGGAAAATGTTGATTTCGTTTCTAGATATTTCACACCTCAAGCCACTGTATTTGAAGATCCAGTAACAGGTTCTGCTCATTGTACATTAGTCCCTTTTTGGGCAAATAGACTAAATAAAACGGTATTAAGAGCTTTGCAAATTTCTAAACGTAGAGGTGAACTATTGTGCCAGTTGAATAAGGATAGAGTTACAATTAAAGGAAGGGCGGTTAAATATTTAGAAGGGGTAATTGAATTATGAATAAAGAGTTGAAAGGGTATTATCTAAAGATTGTACTTTAAGTAGAAATGAGAGCTGAACTCTAATTTAGACCTATGCAGATTGATAAAATACTGAAAGATGATTACCCATTAATAATAGATGGAGGCCTTTCAAATGTATTAGAAGAGCAAGGGTGCGATATTAATCACAAATTATGGACCGCAAGTTTATTGGAGAAGAATCCCGATGCTATAGTTCAAGCTCATCTTGATTATATTAAATCGGGTGCTCAATGTATTACTACATCTAGCTATCAAGCTTCTATCCCTGGGTTAATAGCCATTGGTTATAATCGGAATTCAGCTGAAAAACTCATCTTGAAATCAATTCAATTGGCTGAGATTGCAATTAAAGCCGCTTTGGATTCAGATGCTATTGATAAAAAACCTCTAATAGCTGCTAGTATAGGGCCTTATGGTGCGTATTTGGCTGATGGCTCAGAATATCATGGCAACTATGGTCTTCCTGATAAAACACTGAGGGATTTTCACCTTGATAGAATTAGAATATTAGATTGTTCAAATGCAGATATTCTGGCCTGTGAAACTATTCCGAGTTTTCAAGAAGCAAGAATACTTTCAGATATATTATTTCATGTAGATAAACCAGCCTGGATATCCTTCTCTTGTAAAAATGGGCAACATCTAAACGATGGATCAAAAATCAACGAATGTGTTGCGATCTTTAGAAATCATCCAAAAGTTTTTGCCGTTGGGGTAAATTGCACGAACCCGAAATATATCTCTGATCTAATACCGAATATAAAATCCAGCTGCGGGGACAATAAAATAATCGTCTATCCAAATTCGGGAGAAGTGTACAATGCAAAAAATAAAACTTGGGGAGGCTTGTCAGATCTAAAACATTTTGTTGAGATGTCAAAAGAATGGACGAAATTAGGAGCAGATATTATTGGCGGTTGCTGTAGGATCGGTCCTGAACACATTAGAAGAATTAGCAACATCTTGCTGAAACCGAATGAGAACAAAGCTTAAACTGCATTGAAGCGCAAATAACCACACCTTTGTGGGCCATAGTAAGAAAGAAAAAAGACATGACAAAAAGAAGCCTACTAACAATATTCCTGCTGACAATCACAACCGTTGTGCTAGGACAAAATCAATTCAAAGCAACAGTTCTAGATAGCTTGACAAGTGAGCCCCTAATAGGTGCTACAGTGGCTCTGAAAGGAACGACAAATGGCGCCATGACTGACCTGACTGGGAATGTGACAATATCTAACATCCCAAACGACAAGCAAACAATTTTGGTCTCATTTATAGGATACGAAACCATAGAGTTAACTTTTCAATTCCCGCTAAACCAGAAAGAACCTGAAAATATTTTACTCGCTCCATCTGAGTTAAAATTGGATGAAGTTGTAATCGAAGCCACACGAGCCAATAAATCAGTTGCCAACCTACCGACACGAACAGAAGTTTTGACCGAAGAAATTGACGAAGCCGCCTCAATGGAACCAAGTAGAATCGCTCATTTGATAACCCATAGTACAGGTATTCAGGTTCAAACTACTTCTGCTTCTTCTAACGGAGCTGTTGTAAGAATACAGGGTCTAAACGGACGCTATACCCAAATTCTGAAAGATGGCTTCCCACTTTATGGTGGCTTTTCGGGTAGTTTGGATGTATTGCAAATTCCTCCGCTAGACTTGAGGCAGGTGGAATATATAAAAGGTTCTGCTTCTACTTTATTTGGCGGAGGTGCAATTGGCGGACTTATCAATCTTCTAACGAAAAAAGCAACTCAGGACGAAACATTGTTACATATTAACTTCTCTCATATCGGGGCAAGGGACTTCAATGCTTTTGTTTCGCGGAGGTTTGGCAAGTTCGGATTTACCAATCTTGCTTCTCTTCATCTACATTCGGCTTATGATGTTGACAATGATGGATATTCAGACGTGCCTGAGATTTCAAAATTTAACTTTAATCCTAAACTTTTCTATTACCCAGATAACAACACAAAAATTTACTTTGGAGCCAACATCACCCAAGAAAATAGGTCTGGAGGAGATATGAAATTAATTGCTAATGAAATGCCCGATAGCACTCATTTTTATTTCGACAAGCAAAACAGCAGTCGCTTTTCCACACAGTTTTCTGCTAATAGGTCTTTTACAAAAGCGAGTACATTAACTTTAAAAAACAGTGTCAGTAGGTTTGATAGATTTATCCATATTAGGGAAAACATAGATGGGGAAAGTGCTCAATTCGGGGGGCAACAAATGAACTCATTCAGCGAACTTAATTTCAACCTCAATAAGTCAAACCATAACCTGAACACCGGCCTGAATGTTTACACCGATAATTTTTCGGAACAGCAACTTGACAGCGCCCCACTGAGAAATCAGGAGTACCTGACATTCGGCTTTTATATAAACCATCTGTGGGATATTAACAAGAAATTCGCTTTGGAAAGCGGCCTACGAACCGATTATGCTCAAGCAAGATCAAAAATAAGCGAGAATGAGGGGGAGAGTTTTGTGCTACCTAGATTAAGTGCCTTGTATAAACTTAATGACAATATAAGCCTTAGGCTAGGAGGAGGAATGGGTTACCGCATGCCTACCATTTTCAACGAAGAAGCCGAGCCATACGGATACAAAAACATAAAGCCAATTGACTTTGCAAACCTCAAAGCGGAACGTTCTTACGGAGGCAATTTTGACTTCAAGTATAGATCCTCTTTCGGTTCCGACAACGTGTTATTCACGTTTAACCAAATGTTTTTCTATAATCTCATTGACAACCCCATACTATTGAATACAGATGATTTGGGGAGCATGTTCTACGAAAACAATAGCGACGATTATATAAATAGCCAGGGATTTGAGTCACAAGTGAAACTTACCGTTTGGAAATTCACTTGGTTTTTTGGTTACACCTACACAGACGCTTTCTTAAAAAATGGCGATTCTGAAAGGGCTCTGATTTTGACACCACAGCACAGTATTAAAGGAGACCTTCTTTTCGTCGAGGATAACAAATGGCGAATCGGTTGGGACTATGAATACAAATCAGGACAATTACTATCAAACGAACTGGAATCACGTTCGCTGTTCACGACTGGAATTGTTGTAGAAAGGACAATTGACAATTTTGTGATTTTCCTTAACGCCGAGAACTTTACGGACACCAGACAGACACGCTATGAAGCTTTGCAAGACGCGGAGGACCCTTACGACACCCCACAATTCACGGACGTATGGGCGCCATTGGACGGTTTCTTTTTCAACGCAGGACTTAAAATAAAGCTATAAAAAAGGGCAATTAAGTTATCGGTCTTTTTGTATCTCGTTATCGTTAATTCTTATGATAGGGGGTTACTAACAGAAGATGCGTAAAGGTTCTACCTTTTTTTGAAATTCGTTTTTATGAATAACGTAAATTAATACCCAATATTAAACTTTTGATATAATCGATGAACGATAAGTATTCAATCCCCCATGACGGAATTAAAGGGCTGAAAGAAAATTGGCGCAGTGACCTTTTGGCTGCTGTAAGCGTATCGTTGGTAGCCTTACCACTGGCGTTAGGTATTGCCGTTGCATCAGGTGTGTCACCTATGGCTGGTATCCTTTCCGCAATTATTGGTGGAGTTGTGACAACATTCGTTCGAGGAGGACATTTGGCAATTAACGGTCCCGCGGCTGGATTGGTTGCAGTGATTCTAGGTGGTCTTGTGGTGCTCGGTGATATAAATTACGTTTTAGCAGCAATAGTGGTATCGGGAGGCATTCAAATTGTATTGGGAGTTTTTAAAATGGGGAGTTTTGCCAAATTATTGCCCTCATCTGTGCTACATGGTATTTTAGCAGCAATTGGTGTAATTATTATCGCAAAACAAGCCCCCTATGCTCTGGGAATAACTCCTAGTTCTGGCACTATTATCGAAAGCTTCATTGAGATTTTTCAGAAACTTCCGGAAACCAACCCCTTTGTTTTCTTTGTTGCTCTTACGGGTGTTTTAATTCTTGTTTTCTATAAAAAAATTAACAATAAATTCATACATTCAATCCCGGCTCCCATGTGGGTTTTGCTATTGTCCTTACCCATGGTCTTTGGATTTGACTTTTTCAACGAACACAGTCTTTCTTTATTTGGAAATTCATACGGTGTTGGCCCAAAGTTGCTTATTGATATTCCTGATAATCCTCTAGATTGTATTATGCATCCTGACTTTGGTATGATTGGCACCATGGCTTTTTGGATGACAGTATTGTCCATTACAACGATTGCCTCGATAGAGACCTTAGCTAGTGCCCGTGCTGTTGATAAGCTAGATCCTTATAAGCGTACAACCAATCTAAATAAAGACTTAGTAGGTGTTGGAATTAGCACAATGATTTCTGGGGCTTTAGGTGGGCTTCCAATCATTACAGTGATTGTTCGGAGTACTGTAAATGTTAACAGCAATGCGAAGACAAAGTGGTCCAATTTATATCATGGACTTTTTCTAATCCTATTTGTTCTGATATTGGCTCCAGTTTTAAGAAGCGTGCCCCTAGCGGCCCTAGCAGCAATCCTAATACATACAGGCTTTAAATTGGCTTCTCCCCACGTATTCAAGCATGCCTACGATCAGGGCGTAGAACAATTATTCTTTCTTTCCTCTACGCTCATTATTACTTTGTTTACAGATTTACTATATGGGATCATGGGCGGGATTCTAATCACACTTGTCGCGCACATGCTATTGGCTAAGGTTGGGTTCCTAACTTTTTTTAAGATGGTGTATAAGTCCGGTTCGAAAGTATACCATTTGGAAAATGGTAAATACGATGTTAAGGTGAAAGGAGTTGCCAATTTCCTATATGCATTGCATATGG
>Ga0206683_10003198_pt1 | contig 10906 bp, 9 predicted proteins | sample M280m12015metaG_FD_155483 | JGI IMG/M metagenome (GOLD analysis project Ga0206683, IMG submission 155483) | Ammonia-oxidizing marine archaeal communities from Monterey Bay, California, United States - M2 80m 12015 | ecosystem: Environmental > Aquatic > Marine > Intertidal zone | place: USA...
TAACAGGGTTTGACGACAATCTTTTTTTGGCGTTCTAGAAACGACTTGTCTTACTTGGGGAATAAAACCCATATCTAACATTCTGTCTGCTTCATCCAGGACTAACAATTCGACGAAGCCAAGATCAAGGTTAGCATTGCTGACAAAATCCAGAAGTCTGCCTGGCGTCGCCACAACGATATCAACTGGTTGCTTATCTAGTGCTACGTTCTGCTTGGTATAATCTTCACCACCCACCAAAGTCACTGTGTGGATTCCGCAAAATTCAGTAAGCAGTCTTGCGTCGTTGGCTATTTGGATTGCGAGCTCACGAGTAGGTGCGACAACCAAGGCGCGGGGTTCAGCAAGAAATCTTTCTTCTTCTATAGGATTAGTCAAAAGATCATTAATAATAGTGATCAGAAAAGCTGCTGTTTTGCCAGTTCCAGTTTGTGCTCTGCCTGTTACATCATGGCCCGCAAGCGTATGCACCAAACTTTGCGATTGAATTGCCGTGCAATATTCAAACCCAAGTTTAGAAATCGCCTTTCTCAAAGCTTCCTGCAACTCGAAATCATCGAATGATAATCGAACTTCGTCTTGCTTGGCTGTTCCCGCGTCTTTCATAGTTCTAGCACTACTAACTGCCTAGACTTGATGAGGGCCCGCATAATAGCGGGAAGATGGAGGTTTTGAAAGGTATGGTTTGGACAACTAAACGCAATAATAGACTTAATTCGCGCCACATGCCCCACATTTGGGGTCCCGCGGTAAGCACATTTCTCGCCATTCCATGTTGGTAGCATCCAATAACAGCAGTCTTCCAGCGAGAGTTGTGCCTATGCCGCTGAGTACTTTAATGGTTTCCATTGCCTGCATAGAGCCTATTATTCCGACAAGGGGAGCCATGACCCCATTGTTAGCACAACTCAAATCATCGTCTTTTTCTTCTTGGTAAAGACATTGATAGCAGGGGCTATCAGCATTGCGACTATCAAAAACAGCGACTTGCCCTTCCATGCGAATAGCGGCACCAGATATCAGGGGTTTTGCGCTTTTGATACAGCTGCGATTTATATCAAACCTAGTAGTAAAATTATCACTGGCATCTACCACCGCGTCCGCCTGATTAACTGCTCGATCTAATTCTTCGTTTAAGAGGCGCTTGTTGATCGATGTAATTTGCACATCTGGATTCAGGCCTTTTAATGTTTCTTCCACGGATCCCACTTTCGAATCACCAAGATTTTCCTGACTATGAGCAATTTGTCTTTGTAAATTTGTCAATTCAACGGTGTCATGATCGCTAATTATCAAATGACCAATTCCTGCAGCCGCCAAATACATCGCCACGGGACAACCAAGACCTCCCATACCAACAATTAGTACAGTGGCATCGATAAGCCTCTGCTGACCCGCAACATCCATCTCAGGCAACATGATCTGGCGACTATATCGCAGTAATTGTTCATCTTTCATAGAATTTTTAACATGGGTTTATTAAATTTAGCTTAACTTAGCTAACACAATGCGATCTACGTTAGCATAGTCTTTGCAGCCTTCAATTTCTGAGTATCCTAATTTCGCCAATTTATGCAGTAATTTTTTTTGCTGAGAATATCCATGCTCCATTAAGAGCCAGGCGTCTTTTTTAAGAAGCCGTGAAGCTCCCATCATAATTTGATCAAGGGCTGAAAATCCTGAGTCCTCAGCAACCAAGGCAACTATCGGCTCAAAAGGCAATCCCCCCAGTTGCAAATGTTCGTCGCACGCTTCTATATAAGGTGGATTTGCCACTATTAAGTCAAACTTTTCTTCGGGCAAAGCATCACACCATGATCCGAGATGAAATTCAATATTGCTGGCCCCTAAAGAAGCAGCATTGCGACGCGCTACTGCCAAAGCGTCTTCACTAATATCTACAGCATGAACCCGCCAAGACGAATTGGCTCGTGCCAAAGCAATGGCAATCGCACCACTACCGGTGCCCAAATCAGCAATACGCACCGAATCGTTTCTGCCATCCATTTTAGCTAAACATTTCTCTACTAATTCTTCAGTTTCTGGCCGGGGGATCAGTACAGAAGAATTTACTCGCAAATCGAAGTCCCAAAATCCTTTGCGGCCTATTAGATAGGCAATGGGCTCACCCCGCTTTCGTCGTTCAATTAGTTTGATAAATTGATCAAGACATTCCGATGAAATCGCCTCTTCATTATTAGCCCGGAGATATGCTCTACTCTTACCAAGGACATGGGCGAGTAGAAGTTCAGTATCTAACAAAGAATTTTCGGTAACAGATTTTAACGAGTCTGCTATGCCGAGCGCCTTTTGCACAGAGGAGGACATCGTAACTATTAATCGTCTTCCGCAAGGCCTGCGAGAAGATCTGCCTGGTACTCATTAATTAGCGGCTTTATGACAGCACCAAGCTCACCAGCCATTATTTCTGGCAGATTGTAAAGAGTCAGCTTTATTCGATGATCGGTAACTCGCGCCTGAGGGTAGTTATAAGTGCGAATCTTCTCTGATCGATCTCCGCTTCCGACTAGCTTTCTCCGAGTATCAGACTCTTCTTGTTGCTGCGCTTGCTGCGCTTGATCCAAAAGTTTGGCTTGCAATAGAGACATTGCACGCGCCTTGTTCTTATGCTGAGACCTTTCATCCTGGCACTCAACAACAATACCTGTCGGAATATGAGTTAAGCGAATAGCACTATCAGTTTTGTTAACGTGCTGACCACCCGCACCACTCGCACGGAACGTATCAATACGCAGATCATTTTTACTGATATCAATCTCATCAAGCTCTTCGATTTCCGGCATTATCGCCACAGTGCATGCTGAGGTGTGAATACGACCCTGCGTTTCCGTTTCAGGGACTCTTTGCACACGATGAGCACCGGATTCAAATTTTAATTTTTCATACACATTCTTGCCATCTATCCGCGCTATGATTTCTTTATAGCCACCGTGTTCGCCATTACGCTCAGTGACCACTTCTAGTTTCCATTTTTGTTCTTCGCTGTAACGAGCATACATACGAAACAAGTCTCCAGAGAATATTGCAGCTTCATCCCCACCTGTGCCTGCACGAATCTCCAAGAATACGTTGCAGCTGTCTTTAGAGTCTTTAGGCAAAAGCAGTTTTTGTAAATCTGACTCAAGCTCTTCTAATTCGTCTGTGTTATTGGCGATTTCTTCTTCAGCCATGGCACGAATTTCGGAGTCAGCATCTTTCTGCATTTCTTTCGCTTCAATTAAATTATCTGACACATTCATAAAGTGATTAAAACTTCGTACTACATCTTCAAGCTCACTGTATTCTTTGGAAAGTTCACGAAAACGATTTTGATCGGCGATAATTTCGGCATCACTTAGCAAAGCTTCCAGCTCGTCGAATCGATCTTTTAAATTTTCTAATTTATACCGAATTGATTCTTTCATGAGGACTACTTCGTTGACCTTTATAAAGGGTCGTCTTCTCCTAAATCGAATAGCTCCTGAGTTAAGGCCAAGAGCTCATCTCTGCCTTCGGAACTGGCTTTCTTCATTTTTACACTTGGAGCATGGATAAGCTTGTTGGTAATACCACGGGCAAGGGTCTTAAGGACTGCGTCGGCCGGCTCACCTTTTTCTAATAATTTTAAAGCCCGCTGCAGTTCATGATCGCGAATAGTATCAGCTTTATCTCGATAAGCTCTCAATGTTGTCACTGCATTTAAAGAAAGTATCTGTTTTAAATACCCTTCAATACCCAGTTCTATAATCGATTCCGCTTGAGCAGCCGCTTCCGCTCGACTTTTAACATTGTCCTCAATCACTTCACTAATATCATCAACACTATAGAGGTACGCATCAGCAATATCTCCTACCTCTACTTCTATATCTCTAGGCACCGCCAAATCAATAAGGAGCATCGGCTTGTGTTTGCGTTGTTTCAAAGCTCTCTCGACTGCACCCTTACCCAACAATGGCAATTGACTGTTTGTAGAGGAGACCACGATATCAGCTTCAACTAGCTGCTCAGCAATATCCGACAGCAAGACACCGTGAGCATCAAATTTAGCCGCTAATTCCAATGCGTTATCCAGGGTACGGTTTGCCACAACAATTCCGGATACACCTTTTTCGGCCAAATGCCGAGCCACCAATTCGATCGTGCGACCAGCTCCAATTAACAGTACTTTCAGACTGGCGAGATTAGAAAATATCCGTTCTGATAAAGAGACTGCGGCATAAGCTACTGAAACTGGGTTTTCACCGATAGCAGTCTCAGTTCTAACCTCCTTCGCAATAGAAAACGCTCCGTGAAACGCATGACTCAAGGCAGAACCGACCAAATTAAGATCCTTGGAGACGGCGAAGGCAGATTTAACCTGCCCCAGTATCTGAGGCTCACCCAAAACCATGGAATCCAAACCACAGGAAACCTTCATCAAATGGCGAACCACTTCCTGGTTGCTGAAGAAATAAGTGCTCCTTCTTAGCTCTTCAATTTCTAGCTGTTTATATTTAGCCAACCAGGCCACAATAGCTTGCTGTTGGTCTATTAATGTTCGATTAACGCTCAGCTCAGTGTCAGGCTTTTCCTCCCTTGCTGCATCGCTAAAATCCAGATAAAGCTCTGTGCGATTGCACGTAGAAACAATGACAACTTCATTGACGGCGACCAGTGCGAAGACCTGATTGAGTGCTTCTCCAACTATTTCTGGAGGGAACGCCACTTTCTCGCGTAACGCGATATTTGCGGTCCTGTGGTTTATACCCACTAATACAAGCGTCATGAAATTTCCAGAAAACGGTCAAATAAAAAGCCCGATATAGTACTAGATATCGGCCGTGGTGCCCATTAGTGTCTGATTCTGCTAGCTTTATCGTAGAGCTTATGAAACTCAAGGAAATAAACTAACACCTACTCACAATCTAGGATTAATGTAATTCAATAGCTTCTGGCTCCTAACGATCCAGAATCCTTATAAAAGAAAGCAAGATACTATCTTCATCTCTTGTCTTCACCTTTTACACTTGTGATGACTAACTCACAAACTGGTATAATGTCAGGGTTAATATGGAATCTATAGTTGTGACAATGAGAGAGAAACAGGCTCTAATAGTTATGGCAGTGCTGGCCACTTTTGCTACCTGCACCAGCACACCTGCGCCCTCCCCGCCTGAAATGGAAGACCCCGCAGTAGCAGCTGTCGCAAACCCAGAAATAAGCTCTGAAGAAAAAATCGAATACGGGTCCTTCTCTGAAGAGCAACTTTATCAGACCATTATTAGTGAACTCGATGCCCAACGAGGTAATCTCGAGGAAGCCGGAGACAATTACCTTGATCTTGCCATGGCTACTCGCGACCTATCGATTATTCAACGGGCAGTTCAATTCGCTTCCGTTAACGGTGACTTGAATGCGCTCATGCAACTTGGTCTGCTGTGGTCAGACGTAGAACCTGAAAATGCCCAACCCCATTTGATGTTAAGTTTTCAGTTTCTCGAAAACGGAAATTACAGCCAAGCACTTTCACATATGGCCCGGGTAATTGACTTGGGGAGCGAAATAGACTTCACAGCGCTCGCCGCAAGAACTGGCAGACTCGAACCGCGGGATCGACAATCATTAATCGAGAATCTGCGCCAGTTAGCACGGGAATTTGAAGATGAAAACTCTATCCAAATCGCTCTGATACAACTATTAGCTCAAAACCGCCAGTTTGAAGAAGCCCTTTATGAAATACAGCAAGTATTAGAAATCATCGATCTGACTCCTAATATGGTGTTGTTGCATGGACAAGTCCTACAGAACATGGATGACAGCGAAGGAGCTACACGCGTCTTGCGCGACGGGGTAAGACAATTTGAAGATGACAAATCCTTACGCTTAAGCTTCGCACGACTACTCATACAGAATGACGACTTTAAAGAAGCCCAGGAACAATTTGAAATTATTGTGGAACAAGATCCGGAAGATTGGGAAACACTCTATTCCGTTGCCTTGCTTGATATGGAGTTGGAAAACTTTGACAGCGCCATTAATAATCTTGAAAAGTTAATCCTCGCTGACCAACGTTTTGATGAAAGTCAGTATTATCTTGGCTTCATTTATGAACAACTTGAAGAGATGGAAAAATCCATTAAGCACTATCGTGAAGTTCGAATCGGAACAAATAACTTTCTCGCGGCACAACAACAAGCAACTCGGCATGCTATTGATTTGGGCCAGTTAGATGATGCTCACAGTTGGCTTATAAGACAATCCAGCGGCCAACCTCGATTAGAAATACTCTTTACCACTATCGAATCAAATTTGTTAATTCAGTCAGGCTACATTACAGAAGCAAAAACGCTGCTAGACAGTTCTCTAAACCGATTTCCTAATGAATCGGAGTTATTGTTCGCTCGCGTGCTTTATTATGACTCCCAAGGTGACAAAGCTGGCTCAGAGAGAGACTTGCAACAAATTATTCGCATGCAACCTGATGATTCCAGGGCACTTAATCATCTCGGATACATGCTTGCTGACCAGACCAACCGCTTCGAAGAAGCCCTCAAGCTCATTGAGCGAGCAATTGCCATTTCACCAGATGACCCTGCCATTATTGACAGTTTGGCCTGGGCTCAATATAAACTCGGCCATTATGAAGATGCCCTAAGTAACTTGCGACGCGCATTTGCTGTGTTCCCTGATCACGAAGTTGCATCCCATTTAGGTGAAGTACTTTGGCAAATGGGTCGCGAAGAAGAAGCGACTCAAGTATGGGAAGATGCATTGGAAGTCCAACCAGATAGTGATCTTATTCGGAAAGTCATAGAGCGGTTCCGTCCCTACGAATGATTTCAATCTTGTTTCCTTTTATAGGAGATCCCTCATAAGGAATAGCCATAAAAACTGGAAGAATCTTTTTCTGGGTTTAGTAATGCTCATTCTGTTTTGTGCCTGCACTAACCTTCCACCGAGAGCGGTCGAATATGGTATTTGGGATAGCCAACGCGTTTTGCTTAAGGCGCTAAACGCTTGGCAGCTCAGCGGTCGAGTTAATGTGCGTTATGAGGAAGAATCTCATACACCCCGAATACGATGGCAACAGCTAAATAGCGAATACACTATCCGTTTATGGGGAACATTCAATGCGGGAAATACTCGAATTGTCGGAAGGCCGGGCTACGTTACTATGGAACACGATGGGGATGTGCTTACAGCAAACAGCCCTGAGGATTTAATCCTGCAACAACTAGGTTACGAATTACCAGTTTCCTATCTCGAATTTTGGATTCGCGGATTACCCGCTCCGGACTTCAAGGCCGAGCTTACTTTCAATGAATTGAATCAGTTGTCTGAAATATCTCAGGATGGATGGAAGATCATCTACCCTGACCCGAGACAGTATGGTGCATTGACACTACCTCGGCGCGTTGACGTTAGTCGTCCTGAAGACGCTATTGTTTTGCGGTTCATCGGGCTTAACTGGAATGTTGCTGAGAATTTGGATTAACTACTTGAATCTGGCCTTAAATTCATGAGTGATAACGCACTTAGTGTATTAGCGCCTGCTAAGCTCAACTTATTTCTACATATCCTAGGTCGCAGGAATGACGGCTACCACAATCTGCAATCGCTGTTTCAATTGCTCGACTTCGGTGATGATTTGCACTTCGAAACAGACACTTCCGGAACTATTTCGCTGCATCTGGATTCAAACTCGAAGATCAAGAAAGTCCCCATGGACGATAATCTTATTATTCGCGCCACCGAGCTCTTAAGAGCAAACTATGGACGAAATCAACTTGGCGCTTCAATCACCCTTACCAAACGCATTCCCATTGGTTCGGGTTTAGGTGGAGGAAGTAGCAATGCTGCAGCAACTTTAAAAGCTCTGAATAAGCTCTGGAATTGCGGCTTGGAGAAGCAAGAACTAGCTACCATGGGGTTGGAATTAGGGGCTGATGTGCCAGTGTTTGTCTGGGGCAAAAGCGCTTGGGCTGAGGGTGTTGGAGAAAGGTTAGAAGCTATCGAAATTGAGCCATGCTGGTACCTGGTAATAAACCCAAATAGCGTAGTTTCTACAGCTCAGATTTTTTCTCAGGAAAATTTGACACGGAACTCTCCAGCCATCAAAATGGCCGACTTTCTGGCGGGCAGGGCTAAGAATGACTGCGAAGTGGTGACCAGAAATCTGCACCCCGAAGTGGATGAAGCCCTGAACTGGCTTGGCCAATTCAGCGAGGCTAGAATGACTGGAACAGGTTCTGCGGTGTTCAGCAGATTCGAGAATGAAGCCGCTGCCCAAGCAGTATTTGCGAAGCGCCCATCGAGCTTAAACGGATTTGTCGCTAGGGGTATTAATTCGCTGTAACGTTTTAAGAGTAAGTACGATTGGGGTGTCGCCAAGTGGTAAGGCACAAGGTTTTGATCCTTGCATGCGTTGGTTCGAATCCAGCCACCCCAGCCATTTTTGACAGACCAAATATTAATAACAAGAAGCAGTAACCCGGGTCCAAGGAAGCAAGCGTGGCAAACAATTTAATGGTCTTTACTGGCAATGCAAATCCGCAACTCGCGGATGCAATTGCTAAAAATATTGGCGTACCACTGGGGTACGCCGGTATCAGTAAATTTAGCGATGGCGAAGTGTCCGTTGAGCTGAATGAAAACGTGCGCGGTAAAGATGTCTTCATAATTCAACCGACTTGCTCCCCTACCAATGACAGCATAATGGAATTGCTACTGATGGCTGACGCATTACATAGAGCATCTGCCAATAGAATTACTGCAGTGATCCCTTATTTTGGCTATGCCAGACAAGACAGAAGGGTTCGATCTGCCCGAGTCGCCATTAGCGCGAAGGTTGTTGCCGACATGATTGGCGCAGTGGGTGTTAATCGGGTATTGACGGTGGATTTACATGCTGAACAAATCCAAGGGTTTTTTAGCATCCCGGTAGATAACGTTTACGGCTCACCGGTGTTAACCGATGACATTGAGCGTCAGAGTTATACAAACTTGACAGTGGTATCGCCAGATGTTGGCGGCGTGGTTAGAGCGAGAGCTGTTGCCAAACAATTAAATGTTGATCTGGCGATTATCGATAAACGTCGACCAACAGCGAATGAAGCACAAGTCATGCATATTATTGGTGACGTAAAAGGCCGCAGTTGCCTGATTGTGGACGACATGGTGGATACAGCCGGCACGTTGTGTAAAGCAGCGGATGCACTAAAAGAACATGGCGCGCTAAAAGTAGTGGCTTACTGTACTCATCCAGTACTTTCCGGCCCTGCAATAGAGAATATTAACAGTTCGAATCTTGACGCTCTGGTGGTAACCGACACGATCCCGCTGAGTGATGAAGCTAAGTCTTGCGCCCATATTCGTCAGCTATCAATGGCCAAATTGTTAGCGGAATCGATCCGACGAGTAAGCAACGAAGAATCCATAAGCGCGATGTTTGATAATACTTAGGTTGCTTCAAATATTGTTTGGATAACACAAGGGCAGAAATTTAAAAAAATGGCTGCCCTCTTTTATAAAGCCTTTAATCAATTGGTCGCAAATTGGTTAATGAAAAGCGATTATTCTCTTAGTAGAGAGTCGCGTTAGAGGAATACTACATGTCCAACGAAGAATTTGAACTGAATTGCACAGTTCGGTCGGACTTAGGGAAAGGTGCGAGCCGCCGCCTACGTCGACTGAATAATTCAATTCCTGCCGTGCTCTACGGCGGGGAAAAAGACGCTGTTTCGTTAACTATTGCCCATAAAGATATTGCGAAGGCAACGGCCAACGAAGCATTCTTCTCTCATATTATTACGCTAAACGTAGGTAGCAAAAAAGAAAAGGCTGTTATCAAAGCGCTACAACGCCATCCGGCTAAGCCGTTTATTCTCCATGCTGATTTTCTGCGCGTCAGTGATAAGCAGGCAATCACTGTTAAAGTGCCTATTCACTTTCTCAACGAAGAAAAATGTATCGGCGTCAAGCTCAGTGGTGGCAATATCCTTAAGACGCTTAATGAAATTGAAGTTTCCTGTCTTCCAAAAGATCTGCCAGAGTATATCGAAGTTGATATGTTGGAAATCGACCTGGGTGAATCTGTTCACTTGTCAGACATCACTCTACCTGAAAACGTAAGCAGCGTTGCCTTATCTCACGGGGAAGGGAGCGACCTCTCTGTTGCTATAGTTCAAGCACCGAAAGGGAGTGCAGACGAAGACGAAGATCAAGTAGAAGCAGTTGAAGGTGAGGGCGAAGAAGGCGAGGATGCAGCTGGTAGTGATTCTAACGAGTCCTCCGAAGACGGCGGCGACTCTTAACTTACTGGCCTCGCCAGTTTGTCCGGGAATATGCTAATGCCGGATCATCCATTGAAGTTGATTGTGGGCCTTGGTAATCCGGGCCCACAACATGATTCCAATCGTCATAACGCGGGCGTCATTTTTTTAAACCAGCTCTGCAAGAACTATGACGGGCAACTACGTGGAGAAGCTAAATTCTTTGGTGAATTCACAACCATCAATATTGATGGCAATGATATCAAACTACTCTTCCCGACTACCTTTATGAATCGCAGTGGCAAATCAGTCGCCGCTGCCTGCAAGTTCTACAAAATTGCACCTGAGAACATATTAGTAGCCTATGATGAGATTGATTTCGAAGTCGGCATTACGCGTTTTAAACAAGCAGGTGGCCACGGCGGTCATAATGGCATTCGGGACATTATAAGCGCCTTAGGGGGTAATCGGGATTTCTTTCGCCTTCGCATTGGCGTAGGCCATCCAGGGCACAAATCCATGGTGGCCAATTATGTGTTAAGTGACCCCCCACGGTCAGAAGCTGACCTTATCGCCACTAATATTAACGACTCAATTCGAGTCTTACCCAAGGCGGTAATTGGCGAATGGGAAGAAGCCATGCGTTTACTCCATAC
>Ga0206683_10003203_pt1 | contig 10892 bp, 6 predicted proteins | sample M280m12015metaG_FD_155483 | JGI IMG/M metagenome (GOLD analysis project Ga0206683, IMG submission 155483) | Ammonia-oxidizing marine archaeal communities from Monterey Bay, California, United States - M2 80m 12015 | ecosystem: Environmental > Aquatic > Marine > Intertidal zone | place: USA...
GCTGCCCTATCTTCAGGAGAAATTGTTAATGTGCCCCCAGTCAAAGGATCCGTATATGCTGAAAGTGATAATACGAAGTAGGCAAGCGCCCAACGGTCTTCTTCAGGTAGTGAATCTCCGTAGGAAGGCATCGGTGTACCACTTAGTCCGGTTGTTACTGTGCGAAAAATATCTTTAACAGAAGGCCCTGATTTAAGCAAACCAGCGGTCAAATCTGCGGGCAGAATAGGATAGCCGAAGTCATCTTCAAGTTCGCTAGACTTATCTCCGTCTCCCTTACCTAAATTACCATGGCATTCCCAGCATTTAGCCTGCTGCCATACTTCTTTCCCATGTGCAATAATGTCTTCAGATGGTTCTGGTGCCTGACCAATATACATTGGTGCTTCGGGAGGTTCTTCTGCAAAGTAATGATAGGGAGACTCAGGATCGCTTCTGTCCACTGCCAATTCATACTTAATATACTGAATAACAGCAATTCTTACCTTATCTGGAAGCATATGCCAGGAAGGCATCGACGATCCTCTTATGCCTCTTGTAACAGTTCTCCAAAGATCTCCATCCTGCGGTAATGAACCAGAAGGAGTTAGTCTGAACTTGAAAACACCTGCATTAAAGTTTCTTGGTCTAAATTTGTACATGAACGTAGCTGCAGGACCATTCCCATTTCCATCAATTCCGTGACATCCCTCACATCTTCGTATATAGACTTCTTTACCATATTCGATCCATTCTTCAGACTTTGGAATTGAAACCATGGAGGCCTCAATTAATTGTGGTTCAAAACGATCTCTCCACTTTCCACGGTTAGTTCCTAGTTTTTGAACATAATCGACTAAACCTTTAAGTTCTTTACTCTGAGAAATGATTTTTACTGATGAACCAGTAAATTCCTCGTTTGGAGTGTGGATTATTGGGTATTTGCCTTCCTCTACTACAAAAGCAAGTCCATCTTCATTAGGTGTGATAAGAATTTTTTCCTTACTTGAAAAATTGAATATACTACCGGTGTCTGCATTCTTGTCAAGGGTTCTGTTTCCATCAGAGTCATCTAAAACTTTTACTTCGTAAGGTCCTTTAAAAAGTTTAGCAAATCTAGGCATGATCGAATCAGGAACCAACATTCGAGGATCCCAGAAATGGGCAAGGTGCCATTCGTCACTGTATTTAAGTCCCACTCTTGATAAATCTGGACCTATACGTCGTGTTGAGAAAAGATGAGGCATGTCAAAAGCATATTCTCCCGCTTGGGTAACTGGACCCCAGCGACGTGTTTCACCAGTCACAGGTCGGACATACTGAGAGTGACAGTACCAACAGCCTTCACGGATATAGACCTGTCTGCCTAGCAATTCTGACTCTGAATAGTCTGTAGCATCATGTTCCATCCATTTGAGTTCACCCAAATCTGTTCTTACCACCTTAGTGACCTTAATTTGATTTGATTCTGGTTCTAACATTGGTAGAACTCCTTGAACAAACAAAGCAAGAGAAGCAAAGAAAAAACCAGCTAGTAATGATAGAGTTTTAAGATTCATGAGGTCTCCTTTATATCTGCCAATTTGCCTTTTTGTTGACCTCCTTTATAAGAAGCTAAAGTGGTACGCATTAAATTATAAACAAGTAGAGAAATACCAACATCCATACTTATTCCTGCTAGTGTTCTTATTAACCAATAAGGTCGCATTGCAACTAAAGAGTCCAGCCATTCTGTACCCGTCATCCACATAGTCCCTTGCATCAAACCTCCCATAGTAAGTACCAGCCCCATTATACTAATTCCAAATGTTATTAACCAGAATGACCAGTTACCTAACTTGAATGACCAGAGTTCCTGATCATGAATTTTTGGCCAAACATATACTGTTCCACCAATGGCCCATACAACGAAAGTTCCAAATACAGTCAAATGAGAGTGCGATATGACAAAGTCCGTAAAGTGTGTAGGTTCCTGGAGTGACCGCAAGGCTTCCAAAGAGCCCTGAAAACAGCCTATAAGATACATTAGCGATCCCATGATCAAAAATTTTGCAGGTAGGTTTCGTCCAAAAGTATCCCAACGGCCAATCATCGTACCGAAAAAATTTTGTAAGACTGTCCAGACAGGTATTATTAGAAGCATTGACGTTATTATAGCGAGTGTTTCTGCCCAGTCTGCTATGGGACTATACAAGTAGTGATGTATTCCAACAAATGGGTAGAATAGTGCTAATGACCAGAATCCAATCAACGATAATTTATGGCTGTAAATCGGATTTTTAACACTAGCTGGTAAAAAATAGTAAATTATTACATATCCTGCTGGAGTGATCCAAAGCCCAACTATGTAGTGAATATATAAGCCATGAAAAGCGGCGCTATTTATTCCAAAAATACTGTAAGGAAGAATAAAGCTTCCTAGAACAAGGTTTAATGTCGTCCAAACAAAAGCTGCTACTAAATACCATATGCTAACATATAGCTGAGGTTCTGTTCTTTTGGAGATTGTAACTATGAACTGGATCGTTGCTAGTGTAACACAAACAAAGAATATGATGTCTGCTATTAATGGCATTTCTCCAGCTTCAAGGCCTTGGTTATAACCCATTGCAAGAAGGATCATACCTAAAACAAGTCCTAAGTTCCATACCCATGCTAACAAATAGCCTAATTTCTCTTGCCAAACTCTTATACCACACAATCTGGGGACCACGTAATAACAAAGCCCCATAAACAGTGTAGAAAATGCACCAAATATTACTCCGTTCACATGCATTGGTCTAAGTCGACCAAATTGTATCTCTAAACTATTTCCTAAGTAACCAGGAAAATTAAAATAGCTTGAGATAATAGCTCCTACTGTTGGCGCAAACATTAACCAAAAAAGCCCCCAATAAATCCAAAGGCGAACTAGGGGGCGGTCAACAAGCGAGTCAAGACGTTCTTGTACAGTCTCAGTCATTATACCTTTATAATTTTTTTACGTATTTATAAGATTTTAACCCACATTGGGCATTATTATATTTCATATTATTATAAACTTAATTATGTATTCATCAGGCACACCGTTCTTCTGTGACACATTTCTTACATTAAGGAAAAGAATGTATACTCCGTCTATTGATATAAATCACTTACGAACTCAAACAACTATTAAATATGCATTACAGAGTCAGCCGCAAGGGATTTTAAATAGGATAAAAAAGTGATTCTAGTGAGTCCCAGGATCAATAATTGTTCCTTTGTGAGACCACATTATATAGGCCTCTAAGGCGATCATTGCCTCACTGTCAATCCCAATCTTAACCCCTTCATTTGGCTTCTCTATGCACCAATTGATCATTTCACGCAAACCAACAACCTCACTCATTTGCTCCTGAAATTTAGGGAATTGGTGTGGATGGACATCCGAAGCAAATGGATGACACATGGCACAGGCCATACCTGTTTTTGAAAGAGTTATTCCATATTCTTTCTCTGGAGGCCCCCCCCCGTGAAACAGTTGATCTCCTGTTTTCACTACTTCCATGTAGGCATCATCAAATGCCTGCATGTCAGCATTAGAGTGTGTCTTTTTGTGTGCTGAAACTGGCCCTGTTAATAGTAACAGAGCGCCCCCGACAAACAAGGAAGCTGCAGCCATTATCCAATACTTGGATGAATTATTATTTAACATTTTCCTCCTGTTTAATGATTAATGAATTATAACCAAGGCTTAGTAAGGATTTACAAGCCTTGTCACATTCAAATAAAATCGATTTGACTTTATTTGTATTGCCAAATCTTATCAGCAACTCTACTTCTTAAGGAAAGTCCAGTATTGTCACTAGTACCAGAATCTGCAGCAGCAGTGGCAAATACATCCCGATCCCACATCTTATACTCATTGTCAATACCTTTTTGACTAGAGTACTCAAGATCAGACCAGCCAACGCCATCATACGGATCACCAGGATCAACTCTGACATGAGGAACTGTCATCTTTGGTACACCCTCAGGTGCGTAAGGCCAAGGCCAAGCCGTTGCCAACATCCCAATGGAGCGCATTCCTCCAATTTCATTATAAAGGACCTGATGAGTATGCCCATGCACATTGGTTACATTAGAGTATGGTCTGACAATTTCATGAACTTCGCGCCAGTCACGAACCCAGAAGTTCCATGGAGGATAATATTCATAAAGAGGATTATGTGAAAAAAGAACGATCGGCGTATTCTTTTTCACTTTGCGAAGATCCGAATCAAGCCATTTTAATTGTTCTTGTCCTAATCCAGACCAAGGACCTGCTACTGAACCATCTAATGGCTCGATATGCCCCATTCTTTCTCTGGGTGTCATTCCTTTTGCAGACCAAAAATCAGGTGCTTGTCCAATTGTATTTAATCCAACAAAATGAACACCCTTTATATCTTTGCTCCAAGGAGATCCACCAAATTTTTTCTCCCATAGTTTACCCATATCTAGATACCAGTCGTGTTCTCCTGGAATAAAATATTTTGGAATTGTGATCGCCCTTAGCAACTGCTCACCAAGTTCCAATTCCTCTGGCATCCCTACTTGAGCAAGATCTCCTCCAAAAATCATGAAGTCTGGTTTCATAGCTTCGATCTCTTTAAAGGCCCGCTCAGCTTTATCTACAAAACGCGTATTGACACTCTTTGGATAAAGGTGAGTATCCGATACCCAAGCAAATCTAATATTACTTGCAGCATGCGCGATATCCATTGTATTTATTAGTGGTAGCCATCCATATGTTGCAGCACCTACTGCGCCACCAGCAATGATGGACTTATGTAAAAAAGTCCTTCTAGATACAGTGACTGTATCATCTGGTTTTTGATCGCTTCCTCCTAAGACTTTATGCATCTCCAACCTATCAGGGTGAATTTTTCCCATAAACGTCTCCTCTCTTTATTTTTAGATTAGAAATCTCTCAAAACAAGAGAGATAACCAATTAATTAGTGATCCACACCATTGTGGATTCACGTACCTTTTTTTAATTTGGGTAATTCCTTACCCACTATAACCCTGCAAGGCAACCAGGGTAAAAGACCCTAAGTCATTTAAAAACAATTTTTGTAATCTATTTAATTTCTTAATCAAAAATACTAAAAAATTTCATACTTAAAACATATACTTTTGATCAAATTTTAGATCGTTATATATGGATAATACGATATAAGAAAAATTATCTTGTATTCGAATCAGATTGAGTAATTAAAAATTATTTTTTTAATTCAGCCATGATTTTTAGTTCTTGATTAGCTTTTACTACAATAGGAATCTCAATCCCTCCAGTGTAACCTTGAAACGCAACAAGTGTATACTTCCCAGGTGGAACCTGTGGAATAGAAAAATTACCATCTGCACCAGTAATAGCATAATATGGATTATCTACTACTTGCATCCAACCTAGCATCCAACCATGTGCATCACAATCTACCTTTACAGTACCGGGACGTTTCATAGTTTTCTCTATTCTTTGTCCTTGATTTGGCAGTGCAAGATTAAATACTGTCCTTTTGCATTGCTTGCCCATTTTCTTACAAAGATATCCGTGCGTGTTATGCAGGACTGGATCTGAATTAACAATAGCAATCTTACCTTTACGCATTACCTGAACTCTTGGAGAAAAACGACATTTTTCTTGATTAAGGACTGGTACTTCAAGCGATTCCTTTGGCCAAGGTTTACCCTTCTTAACCTTTTTGAGGTATACAACACCCTCTTCAACCCCTTTATCCGGTCCTACTAAAATCTTAGGTTCTTTTCTCATTCCTCCACAAACAGATTTATCCCTAGTAGGAATAATTGTTCGTTTTGGAACACGTCCGTTGAATACAACTTTCCCCGAAATAATTCCACCATTAGAAACAGATGTTTCCTTATAGGCGCTTAGTGGTAATACCCAAACCAAAAAACATATTAAAAAAAGACTGGCTACTTGTGCTACGAATTTCAAGATATTCTCCTTATATAATTTATGTTAATTAATAAAAGCTTGATAAAAACATTATCTAGTTTAGTAATACTTAATGATATTTTTATATTGTGTACAATATAAAGTACATAATACGACGATAAAATACTACATTTAAAAAAGTTGTCAAGTTTTTTTAAATTTTTGTTGTTTTTTTATGATTATAGGAATTCCAAAAGAATTAATTTTATCTGATCCTCGTGCTCCAATTGTTCCTGATACTGTAAAATCTCTATGTAAACTAGGAGCAGAGTTGTTTATTGAAAGTAAATGTGGTGAAAAGATTGGCTTTAAAGATAAAGATTATGAACATGCAGGAGCAAAAATATTGTTTGATAGAAACCAATTATTAGCATGTTCAGATGTTATTATGCGAATACATAAACCTCCAATTGAAGAGATTTCTTTACTTAAAAAAGGCTGCATTCATATATCGTTTTTTGATCCATTTAATGATCCTCAGCTGTTAAATTCATTTATTGGGGCGGGTGTCCTTTCAATAAGTATGGAAATGATACCACGAATTGCTCGTGCTCAAAAAATGGACGCATTAAGCTCACAAGCAAGCCTCGCTGGTTATGCAGCTGTTATATTAGCAGCAGAAAAAATAGATAGAGTCCTACCTATGATGATGACTGCTGCAGGAACAATCTCACCAATGAAAGTGTTTGTTATTGGAGTTGGTGTTGCTGGTCTTCAAGCTATAGCGACAGCAAAACGTCTTGGTGCAAGAGTAGAAGCTTTTGATACTCGGCCAATTGTAGCGGAACAGGTAGAGTCACTTGGAGCAAAGTTTGTTGATATTGATCTTGGAGATACTGGTGAAACTTCGGGTGGTTATGCAAAAGAGTTAACTGATCTTCAAATCGATAGACAGAGGCAAGGTATAACAAAAGTCCTCTGCGAATCTGACATAGTAATAACAACTGCTCAGGTCTTTGGCCGACCGGCACCATTAATTGTAACTAGTGAAATGATTAAAATGATGAAATCTGGGAGCTTTATAATTGATATGGGAATAGAAACTGGGGGTAATGTAGAAGGATCAATTTTCGGAAAAGAAATAATTACTGAGAATGGAGTTACAATAATTGGGCAAGGAAATCTTCAAAGCCGAGTTGGGAGGGATGCGAGTCAAATGTATTCTTCAAATCTAAGGAATTTTATTACAGAATTTTGGGAAAGCGATAACAAAGAATTAAAATTTGATTTTGATGACGAAATAATTAAAGGCTGTGTTATAACTAGAGATAGTGAGTTAGTAAACGAAATTATTATTAAATCAAGAAAATAAGGTTAACATCGTGGAATTCATTTATTTACTCTTTATATTTGTTTTAGCTGTAATATTGGGTTTCGAATTAATTTCAAAAGTTCCATCTACTTTACATACTCCATTAATGTCAGGTTCGAACGCAATTTCTGGAGTTACTGTTGTGGGCGCAATTGTTTCATCAGGTTCTGGCGATGACATAGCTGCATTAATATTAGGTACTTGTGCAGTTATACTAGCTATGATCAATGTAGTAGGCGGTTACATTGTCACAGATCGAATGCTATCTATGTTTAAGAAAAAAAAATTGTAGTGATATATGGTGGATATCGATTTACTAATTAATTTTGTTTATATTTTTTCGGCATTACTATTCATCATTGGTCTAAAAATGCTGACTTCATTGTCGACTGCCCGAAAGGGGAATATAATTTCTAGCATAGGTATGTTGATGGCAATTTTTGTGACTCTACTCGAACGAGGGATAATAGACTATAAATGGATTCTTATAGGGATCTTCATAGGAACATTAATAGGCTTTACTGTAGCAAAAGTAGTCGAAATGACAAAAATCCCTGAAATGGTAGCAATCTTCAATGGATTTGGCGGATTTTCAAGTATGCTTGTAGCATGGGCAGCTCTCTATCCAGAACTAAAATCTTTGGCCATTAATCCTGGGAATCAATCCTACTATATTAGTACTAATGTAATGATTGCAACAATAATACTTTCTATGTTTATTGGTGGAATCACATTTACAGGAAGTTTAGTTGCATACGGGAAACTTAGTGAAATTATTTCGGGGAAAGCACTATTATTTACGGGACAACGTTTTATAAATGGGGGCTTACTTTCAGCAATAATATTTTTTTCATATCGTTTCAGTATAGAGCCTTCTATAAATTCTATCAGTTTCATGGGGTTCCTTTTATTTTCACTTCTACTAGGAATAATGCTGGTTATTCCTATAGGAGGTGCGGACATGCCGGTAGTTATATCACTTCTAAATTCATACTCTGGTCTTGCTGCTTGTGCTACAGGTTTTGTTTTGAATAATAATCTATTGATCGTAGCAGGATCTTTAGTTGGGGCAAGTGGGTTCATATTAACGAACATTATGTGCAAAGCCATGAACCGTTCATTGAGTAATGTTTTGTTCAGTGGATTTGGTGCAAATATAAAATCTTTAAAGAATGTCAAAGGTGAGATTAAACCTCTAAATGCGGAAGATGCTTACCTAATGTTAGAAGCTGCATCTAGGGTTGTTGTTGTGCCAGGATATGGAATGGCAGTTGCTCAGGCCCAACATGTACTAGAAGAACTGTCACTCTTACTTAAAGAAAATGACTGTGAAGTCAAATTCGCAGTCCATCCAGTGGCCGGACGTATGCCAGGTCATATGAATGTTTTACTTGCAGAAGCTGATGTTCCTTATGATAAACTGATTGGATTAGAGGATATTAACCGACAAATGCCTTCAATAGATATTTCCTTGATAATCGGTGCAAATGATATTGTTAACCCAGCAGCTAATACAGATGAGGATAGTCCAATTTTTGGTATGCCTATTATTGATGTTCAGAATTCTAATACTGTAGTAGTTTTTAAGAGGTCAATGGCAAGTGGGTTTTCTGGCATAGATAATAGCTTGTTTTATGGTGAAAATACTAGAATGCTATTTGGAGATGCAAAGGAAAGTATTAATCAAATAATTGCTAAATTTAAATCTTGAATAGTTTCGAAGTAATTCAATGTATTTTTGACACAACGGTTGCGCCTAAAATTGCTAAAGCTGTGCAGAAAGCTGCGATAAAAACCGGCGTGGCACGTCGAACAAATAATTGATACCAGACTGAAACCCAGTTTTATGAATATTTGATGCAAATTAAAGTGATTTTTTTCAGGAGAAAAAATGGGAATAGCTGACTTTGGAACCATCACATTAATGGCAGCCTTTGCAGTTTGTGTTTATGGTACTGTAGTCCCTCACCTAGGAGTAAGAAGCAATAACTGGAATTTGATACGTTCCGCGCAAAATGCAAGCATCCTCAGTTTTTTGTTAATTGCAATTGCTTCTGCGGCACTCCTTCAGGCTTTAGTTTTAAGTGATTTTAGCCTGCGTTATGTCTGGGAGCATTCCAGCACGGATATGCCTCTGTTTTACAAAGTGTCCTCGTTTTGGGGCGGATTAGAAGGCTCGCTGTTATTCTGGGTTTTGGTACAAAGTTTTTTCTCAATGATTGTTGCATTCCGTTATCAATATTCCAATCGTGAAATTATTCCTTATGTAATTGCGACTCTGAATGCCATATTGGCCTTTTTGCTGCTTTTACTCATCGGCTGGTCGAATCCTTTGGATCTACAGGGTGTGATTCCTCTTGAAGGAAGAGGGCTGAATCCTCTTTTGCAACATCCCGCTATGGCGATTCATCCACCGTCTTTGTATCTGGGATTTATTGGCTTCAGTGTACCTTTTGCTTTTGCAATGGGAGGGTTGATCCTTGGGAAAATGGATAATGAATGGGTCTTAACGACACGACGCTGGACGTTGACTGCCTGGTATTTCCTGTCTGCTGGACTCATATTAGGTGGACAATGGGCCTATGAAGAATTAGGCTGGGGCGGGTTTTGGGCCTGGGATCCTGTGGAAAACGCGGCATTGATGCCGTGGTTGACAGGCACAGCGTTCTTGCATTCTGTAATGATTCAGGAAAAGCGTAATATGCTGAAAATTTGGAATGTAGTGTTGATCATTCTCACTTTTGGACTGACCATAGTTGGCACTTTCCTGACACGTTCCGGGATTATAAATTCTGTTCACGCGTTTACCCAGTCAGAAATCGGCCCCGCATTTTTAATTTTTCTGGCATTCATACTGGTCATTGGTTTTGCCCTGCTTTTCAAGCGTATACAAATGTTGGAATCAGAACACAAAATTGAGTCAGTACTGTGCCGCGAGAATGCTTTTTTGGCACAGAATGTTCTGCTCGTAGGAATAGCGTTCACAGTATTACTCGGTACAACATTTCCGTTGCTGGCGGAAGCAGTGCGAGGGACTAAACTTTCAATTCAGGCACCGTTTTTTAACACCATCATAGCACCGATGGGATATATGCTTCTGCTACTGATGGGAATCGGAACTTTGATTGCGTGGCGAAAATCCAGTTGGGAAGGACTGAGACGTAATTTTAAAAATCCGTTGATTTTGGCTACAGTAGGTACAGTGTTTTTGGCGTGGTTTCTAGCAGACAGGAATTTACTCTGGAGTGTTCATACGATATTCTGGTTGACGATTTTTGTGACCTCAACCATCGTTTTAGAAATTGTAAAAGCTGTGCAGGCAAAAAGCAGCCAGACAAAAAGTAATTTTATAATAGTATTATTTTATGTCATCGCACGTAACCCAAGACGTTACGGAGGTTTGCTGATTCACTTTGGAGTTGTGTTGATGTTTTTAGGTTTTGCTGGGACTTTTTTCAAAGTGGAACGTAACATGACTCTTGAGCCAGGAGTTCCCCAGCAAATCGGGGAGTATAGTTTAGAGTTCAAGCAGATTGAAGAATTTACAGTCGGAAACGCCACCCACCGTGCGTCGATTGTAGAAGTCTATGATAAGGAAGGGGATTTCCTGGAAGTACTGAAACCTGCGAAAAGTTTTT
>Ga0206683_10003204_pt1 | contig 10891 bp, 10 predicted proteins | sample M280m12015metaG_FD_155483 | JGI IMG/M metagenome (GOLD analysis project Ga0206683, IMG submission 155483) | Ammonia-oxidizing marine archaeal communities from Monterey Bay, California, United States - M2 80m 12015 | ecosystem: Environmental > Aquatic > Marine > Intertidal zone | place: USA...
CACGGCAACACCTTTACCCTCTTTGCTAATCTGCTCTAGAGCACTGGAAAAAGACCAACTTGTTCGTTCTACATTAAAGGTTTCACAAACATCTCTTACAGTATTCGGAATATGAACTCGAACTAGAACGGGATCACTACTCTGTATCTCCCCTTTTACGTAAGCTAAATGTAGACTGCCACTAATGGAATCTTTGTAGCTATGTACAATGAATTCCCCATACTGAGTCTGTAGTGTGTTTGTTTCTACTCGCGTTACAGTGTGTTCATTGGCGATACGGTAATGAATTAGCTCTACAATTGTTCCGATTTTTATGTCGTGCTTCTTTGCGAATACTTCTAAGTCTTCACGGCGCGCCATTGAGCCGTCTTCATTCATAATCTCTACAATAGCAGCAGCAGGGAGATAACCCGCGAGTCGAGCAAGATCACATCCTGCTTCAGTATGACCTGCTCTACGAAGCACGCCACCAGGTTGTGCCATTATGGGGAATATGTGTCCAGGCTGCACTATGTCTTCTGGTTGACTGTCTCTAGCTACCGCAACGCGAATAGTTCGAGCTCGATCCGCAGCAGATATTCCCGTTGTTACACCGGTCGCAGCTTCAATCGACGCAGTAAAATTTGTGTTATAGGGCGTGTTATTTTCATTTACCATTAAAGGTAGTTTCAAATATTCACAGCGCTCTTTAGTTAAAGTAAGGCAAATTAATCCACGGGCATTAGTGGCCATGAAATTAATATCCTCAGTGCGCACGCGTTCAGCAGCGATAATAAGGTCCCCCTCATTTTCCCTGTCTTCATCGTCCATCAATATAACCATCTTACCCTGACGGATATCATCGACAATTTCTTCTATTGAATTAAGTTCCATATTTAGATAGCTAGTAATCAAACCCATTGGCTTTTAAATATTCTCTATCAAGCAGAGCTGGCTGCTCAGCCTTATCTCCTTGCGCGAGACGTTCTAGATAACGTGCCACTAAATCGACTTCGAGATTAACCCGGTTACCGATCTCGTAACTACCAATAATAGTTTCCGTTTGAGTATGCGGAATAATATTAATCGAAAATTGCGAACCATTTACTTTGTTAACGGTTAAGCTAGTACCATCGACGCAGATTGATCCCTTAGCTGCGATATATTTACAAAGTTCATTCGGCGCTTCAAATACTAATCTTATACTTTGCCCTTCAGGATCTGAACTTACTAGTGTGCCGACTCCATCGACATGGCCACTGACTATATGTCCACCGAATCTGCTAGTCGCCAACATCGCCTTTTCCAAATTTACGACAGTACCGCTCTTTACTTGACCTAATGCCGTACAGCGAATAGTTTCGTTGGAAACATCCGCCCCAAAGCATTTTCGATCCAATTCAACTACTGTAAGGCAGCATCCGCTCACGGCAATGCTGTCCCCAAGTTTTACATCAGACGTATCCAATTGGGCACAATCAATCTTCAAGCGCCATTCGTCTTGGATTTTACTAAGGCTTTGAACTATGCCAATCGATTCTATTATACCGGTAAACATAAGATGAAAAATTAGCTTCTGATGAGCATAGCTTTAATGTCGGTTCCTATTTGCGTTACTTCACTAGTGACAAATTGAGCGCTTTCCGCCAATGACTCTAAACCAGTGATTTCAAACAATGGTTTCGCATCGCTACCAAGCAACTTAGGCGCAATGTAAACGACTAGTTCATCAACCAATCCTGCACGAATAAAACTACCACTTAAGGCAGGACCAGCTTCAATCAACACATCATTGCATGTAAATTTCGAAGCAAGATATTCTAGCATAAAATTTAAATTAACTCCTTGGGAGTCCGAAATGGATTGAATAATTTCAACGTTGTTTGCAAAGTTATTTTGAACATTCATACCTTCATTACAGAATATTTTCACTACGCCTGGCTCACTTAGAATTTTTGCGGTGCCATGTGTCCGTATTTGACTATCTGCTATGACGCGCAATGGCTGTGATGCAAATAATTCAGCATTGTTCATCAACTCACTTTCACTTAATGCAAGCTCATTTGCTCTAACATTGAGTGCTGGGTCATCGGACAGCACGGTGTTAATTCCGGTAATTACCGCACTGCTGCTTGCTCGCAATTTTTGTACATCGGCACGCGCTTCCTTTCCAGTAATCCATTTGCTCTCACCATTTGCCAAAGCAGTTCGACCATCCAAACTCATTGCCAATTTTAAGCGAACGAGTGGCAATCCAGATTCTTGCCTTTTGAAATAGCCAGTATTGAGATTACGAGCCGCAGACTCAAAATCGGTTAGGTGGAATACTTCTATACTGGCCGCCTCTAAATCTCGAATTCCTTGACCTGCGACTCGTTCATCAGGATCAACACCCGCAACAACAACTATAGCTATTCCGGCTTTAATCAGGGCTTGACTGCAAGGACCTGTTCGGCCACGGTGGGCACAAGGCTCTAAACTAACGAAAGCAGTTGCTCCTTGCGCAAGATCTCCAGCGGATCGCAAAGCCATTACTTCAGCGTGTGCTTGGCCTGCAGCTACGTGCCATCCCTCTCCAACGATACTATTATTATTGACGATGATACATCCGACCCGAGGATTTGGTGTGGTGCACAACACATTACCAGCCAATTGCAATGCCTTTTGCATATAGACTGGCCATTCAAGAATAGCTGGATTAAGCTGTTGGTTCTGTAGAGCCTTCATAACAAAAACTCTTTGTCTCCGTACTATGGGTAAGGGCTAAAAATCTTCGCGGACAAAATTATATCGTTGTACAGTTTTACGATTCTAACAGAATTGAAAGTGATTGTTGGAACTAGCTTGAGGTGTCTTTTGACAGCCGATCGATCTCTTCTCTAAACTCATTAAGATCTTTAAAGCTTCGATAAACTGAAGCGAACCTGACAAAGGCAACTTCGTCGAGCTCTCGAAGCTCTTTCATTACTTGCTCGCCCACATTGCGAGAGTGAATTTCTCTTTCCCCCGTTGAGCGAAGATTGGCTTTAATGCGACTGACTGCTTCTTCCACCTTTTCAATACTGACTGGTCTTTTCTCCAAAGCTTTAGATAAGCCTGCAAAAAGTTTATCTTCGTTAAACGGTTCTCTAATGCCGTCTTGTTTAATGATTCTTGGCATAACCAATTCTGCTGATTCATAGGTCGTGAATCGTTCTTCGCAGGTAATACATTCGCGCCTTCTGCGCACATGATTTCCTTCAGATACTAAACGAGAATCTATTACCTTTGTGTCTACGGCACTACAGAAAGGGCAATGCATATAAAACCTTTTGCTCTAGTTGTTTCTTGTTATTTATTATATAGCTTAATTGCAAATAGTTATTGGTATACAGGGAACCGCGAGCAAAGCTCTACCACTTTAGATTTTACTTCAGCTATTTTCTCTTCATTCTCTAAATCATACAGGATATCGCACATCCAGCCAGTTAGTTCACTAACCTCTGCTTGTTTAAAACCACGAGTAGTTATGGCCGGGGAGCCAATACGCAGCCCACTAGTAACAAACGGTGGATTAGGATCATTGGGAACCGCGTTTTTATTAACTGTGATATTCGCCCTTCCAAGAGCCGCGTCCGCATCTTTACCTGTAACGCCCTGCTTTATTAAACTTAAAAGAAAGAGATGATCATCAGTGCCATTGGAAACAATATCAAACCCACGCTCTATAAAAACCTTAGCCATCGTGCGCGCGTTTTCGATGGTTTGTTTTTGATAGCTAACGAAACCTTCGCTCATGGCTTCCTTAAAGCAAACAGCTTTAGCAGCGATCACATGCATTAGTGGTCCACCCTGGCTTTCAGGAAATACCGCAAAATTTAATTTCTTTTCAAGGTCTGGATTAGACCGCGCCAGAATGATTCCGCCGCGCGGCCCGCGCAGAGTCTTATGGGTAGTCGATGTGGTCACATCAGCAATATTTACTGGGCTTGGGTACACACCAGCTGCAATTAGGCCTGAGACATGTGCCATATCAACGAGGAAATAGGCTCCAATACTGTCAGCAATGTCTCTAAATTTTTGCCAATCAATAACTCTAGAGTAAGCGGAAAAACCAGCTATAATTAGCTTCGGTTTGTGTTCTTGCGCTAGCGCATCTACTTGATCGTAATCGACCTCACCGGTTCCTGTTTTTAGACCGTACTGAAAAGATTTATAGATCCTTCCCGAAAAGCTAACACTAGCGCCATGGGTCAAATGCCCGCCATCCGCTAAACTCATGCCCAGGAGAGTATCACCTGGTTCAAGCAAAGCCATGTAGGCCGATGCATTTGCTTGCGAACCTGAGTGAGGCTGTACGTTGGCATAATCTGCCTGAAATAATTCTTTAGCACGGGCAATCGCTAGTTCTTCAACTATATCGACATTTTCACAGCCGCCGTAGTAGCGCTTTCGCGGATAACCTTCCGCATATTTGTTAGTTAATACTGAGCCCTGCGTTTCCATTATTAAAGGGCTAGTATGGTTCTCTGATGCAATCAATTCGATGTGTTCTTCCTGACGAGTTTTTTCCGCTTCGATAGCTGCACTAATTTCTGGATCAAATTCCGATAGGCTGATATCGCTCTTGAACATTCACTACTCCCAATACCGAGCTGAGATTTTCGAAGGCGATATTCTACCCGATGACTCTTCGATGAGCATCTATATATTGAGGTTTTGCTACCAATTTTTCCCAGGAAACACGACATGTCGTATGCAATAATAGGCGTCTCATAAAAACAGGTCTTGGAGTTAAGAATGTCGCAGTTTGTTTACACGATGCACCGTGTTGGCAAGGTAGTGCCTCCCAAGAGAGAAATTTTGAAAGATATTTCACTTTCTTTTTTCCCTGGTGCAAAGATTGGTGTATTGGGTCTCAATGGAGCGGGCAAATCGACACTGCTTAGGATAATGGCAGGCAGAGACACCGATATTAACGGCGAGGCCCGACCCCAGCCCGGCATCAACATTGGCTATTTACCCCAAGAACCAGAATTGGATGATTCCAAAGATGTGCGGGGAAATGTGCAAGATGGTATTAGAGACATTATTGGCCTAGTTGAAGAATTTAATGCAATTAGTGACAAATTTGCCGAACCCATGGAAGACGAAGAGATGAATGCCCTACTTGAGAAGCAGGGTGAATTGCAAAATGCCATCGATGCAGTTGATGGTTGGCAAATTGAAAGAACCTTAGAGATTGCGGCCGATGCTCTGCGCTTGCCAGCTTGGGAAGAATCTGTAGGGCATTTATCTGGAGGAGAAAAGCGCCGTATTGCACTTTGCCGATTGTTGCTTTCTAAACCCGATATGCTTCTACTGGACGAACCCACCAATCACCTTGATGCGGAGAGCGTAGCCTGGCTGGAGAGATTTCTACAGGAGTACCAGGGTACCGTAGTTGCTATTACTCATGATCGCTATTTTTTAGACAATGCTGCCGGTTGGATTCTGGAATTGGACCGCGGTCATGGCATACCTTATGAAGGTAATTACAGTGCTTGGCTGGAAACTAAAGAAAAACGAATAGCTGTAGAAGGAAAACAACAAGCAGCTCATGAACGTACAATCAAATCTGAATTGGAATGGGTCCGCGCTAATCCCAAAGGTCGTCAATCTAAGAGTAAAGCTAGAATAGCAAGATTCGAAGAGCTGAATTCTCAAGATTTCCAATTACGCAATGAAACTCAAGAGCTTTATATACCTCCTGGCCCAAGGCTCGGTGATAAAGTCCTTGAAGTTAAAGACTTGTGTAAGAGTTTCGGCGATAAAATCCTAGTCGACAAACTAAGTTTCTCCGTACCTAAAGGCAGCATAGTGGGCATTATTGGTGGCAATGGCGCAGGCAAAACAACGTTTCTTCGGATGTTAGTGGGCAGCGAACAACCAGATTCTGGCCACATAGAATTAGGTGAAACCGTCGATCTGGCTTATGTAGATCAGAGTCGTGACGAACTAAATGGGACGAATACTGTGTGGCAAGAAATCTCCGACGAACAGGATTTACTGCAGATCGGTAAATATGAAATTTCTTCTCGTGCCTATGCGAGCCGATTTAATTTCCGCGGTGGTGACCAGCAGAAATTTGTCAAAGATTTATCCGGTGGTGAGCGCAACCGATTACATATGGCCAAATTGCTTAAACGGGGTGGAAATGTCTTATTACTGGACGAGCCGACAAACGACTTAGATGTAGAAACACTTAGAGCCCTAGAAGAAGGACTCCTGGCCTTTCCAGGCTGTGCAATTGTAGTTTCTCACGATCGCTGGTTTCTCGATCGCATCTGCACCCACATCCTCGCCTTTGAAGGCGAGAGCAAAGTGTTCTTTCACGAAGGCAATTATTCAGATTATGAAGCAGAACGAAAAAAACATCTGGGTGACTCTTCTCAGCCAAAACGTATCAAACACAAAAAATTAAATGCTTAGTATGTAGTCCATAGCTAAAGTCCCAGATTTTTCTTCAATTTTGCGATGCGAGCTCTAGCTTCTTCCTTGCCTAGCTTGCGTTCTATGTTGTCCGATAATGCCGCAGGTATTTCAATGGTGAGCTGTTCACCATTAACAACTCGCCTGCACAATTGTTCGTAGTGATATTCAAAGACTGAAAGCGCGGATGATTCAGGCTCATTTGCTAATAGATACCATCCGGTCGCCTTGCCGGCATAGTAAACAGCCTCGTGGCTCCAGTTATAGTGTTTCTTCGGTGATGGAGCAGAACAGGCTTCTAAGTAGGCTTGTCTCACTGAAGGCAGGCCAAAGAGACCCGTTCCCTCATCACAAGCACGTGTGAAAACTGCTATAGAGGGCAAATATTCCTGTGAATGAATCACTTTTTTTGCAGCAGCCACGATTTGGCGCGGAGAGTATCGCTCCAAACTACTCAGCCAATATTTCTTAGCTATCACTAAAGCTTCAGATTCCGCAAACGCCTTATGAAACTGATTGTGATAAGCAAATTCGAATTCAGCGAAAACTTGATTAATAGCATCGACATGATCGCGCACCCTATCATTCTCATAGTCATGATCAGGCTCAGCAATACGGTCGCGGCTTAGGTCGGGTGATTTACTACTCTGCCCAGCTTCGGTCAGCGATTTGCTGGAATTTCTCTTTAACTCTTTGCTGGCTTGATCCAGCAATGGATTGATTTTCTGCATCTGATACTTCAGTAGTTTCCAAATGTTTTAGCTGTCTAGCCCAATCTTGCTTAATAAATTGAAGAAAAACAGTGTTCCAGGAAGATTTAACTTGCTGACTGTCTTTCCAATACAAAACGAATTCAGGTACTCGGCTTTTTGCCCAATCTTCATCAATCTCAGCTAGGGCTAAGATTTCGAAGCAGTCCACACTGGGTTGCCAATCACCAGAGATAGCTTTAGGTGTATCATCTCTGCCGAAGGAGGCTGCAAACTTCGCCCATTGACGGCGAATATGTTCAATAAACTTCGTATTCCAGGCACCGTGCACAACCCCCCTCTCCTGCCAGTAGAGAACAAATTCTGGAACGGCATCCTCAATAAAACTACGATTGATATCTGCGTTTTCGAGGATCTCTACCGCATCCGGATTTGGGAACCAAGTTGCCGACATAGTAGTAGCTGATTCGTGGACCCCTTTTCGAGTTTGCTCATTACGCCATTCTTTCAAAACGTGTTTGTAGAAGGCATTTCCCCAGGAGAAACGTGATTGCCCACGATCTCTCCAATAGTTCACGAATTCGGGTATTAACGTGTAAATAAATTGTTCTGGGATTGAATGTTGTTCGCACAAACGGATCCAATTTTGATCTGGCTGCCAATCTATAGGTATTAAAGAAGCAGCTCCACTGTTAGGAACTTTTGGCGTTTGTGGCGTTGATTTGGCAATTTCATTTCCGCTCTTTACTTTGGCATGCCCTTGGTCATTTATAGCAACGAGGATTTCGTCATCTGCAGTCGTAGATTCGACCGTTAGCATACCCAGATTCTGTAGATTTGCCTGGATATACTTAATGTCTTTAAGTTCCCAAAATCCCAAAAGAGAGAGCAGCTCTGAATATGCAACTTTTACTCCTTTAAGTTCTGGACTATTTGATAATGCCATCGGCTCACGAAATTCGAGTAAATCTGCTAGTACTTGCAACATAAGAGCTTCTTGTAAACCAATCGTTGCAGCTAAGCTTGGAGAAATTAACAATGGCCGTTCTGGAAGAATAGGAAACTTCATTAAAATTAATTAACTCAATAGTCGTCAGAGGAAAAACGAAAAGACGCAAAAATCTAACTAGATAATATCATCGTAACACAGGCTTATTTTACTCGGCACGTAGTAATTGATCCTTTTAATCATGCCACTGTACTATGTCCTGGATTCAACAGTTCTCAACACTTAGCTTGCTAGTTATACACAATGTATTCACAACTCATACAAGATTTTATTGAACAGGAGTCCTTGCCAGAGTCCTATGGGCAAGATGCTATAAAGTACTTTGTGCCGTTAGCTGAAAAAATTGCTAAATTGATTTTGAAATCAAAGCAGCCTCTGCTGCTAGGTATTAATGGTGCCCAAGGTACTGGTAAAACCACCCTAACTAAATTGCTTGTCCGACTGCTGGAAGCCCGGGAATTCAATATAGCCAGCTTTTCAATTGACGACTTTTATTTCACAAAAAAGGAGCGGCAGGAACTTGCGGCAAAAGAACATCCAATGCTAATAACTCGGGGGGTACCGGGTACCCATGACATAGCATTGCTCTTAGAGAAGTTGAACAGCTTGTACGCTCAGCAAGCTGGTCAATCTGTTTGCTTGCCAAGATTTAATAAGGCATTGGACGATCGCTATTCTGAATCGAACTGGAAACGCGTCAACGGCCGTGTAGACACAATAATACTCGAAGGGTGGTGCGTTGCCGCACCAGTGCAAGACCCTGCTCAGTTAAAGGATCCGATCAATGTATTCGAAGCTCAAGAAGATTCAGATAGAAACTGGCGAAAGTTCGTTAATTCTCAATTGGCAGGTCACTATCAGTCTGTTTTTAATCAAATTCAATTTCTGATCATGTTGAAAGCACCTTCCTATGAGCAGGTATTTGAATGGCGAAAACTGCAGGAAGAGAAGCTCAGAAAAATAAGCTCATTGGATGCTTCCGCGTTAATGAAGGAAGAACAATTAGAGCGCTTCATCCAACATTACGAAAGGCTGACCCGTCATAGTTTAAAGTTTTTACCAGAAAAATCCGATGTGCTACTTGAGCTTGACACAAATCATCACGTGGCGTGCGCAAAGGGGCTCGGCAACTAAATCTGTTCTGCAGTTACTGGCTGAGTTTCCTTTTTAGAGAACAGCGGTTGCACCCAGACTCTTGCAATTAACGCTACTAAAACTACAGCGGCTAACTGTCGCCATAGCGGAAATGCCTCATGTTCAGACATAGAGATTTGCAAAGGCCAAGCAAAGGCTTGGTAGAGTTCATTAAGTATTAGTCCACAGGCAATTGCAGCTCCTATCACACCCGCCAAATAGGCGATGAGAGAACGCGTGCCCAGTTGTTCCTTAATCACTCCCATCGTAGCAATATTTGTTGCCGGGCCTGTCAACATAAACACAAGTGCAGCACCTGGAGATATCCCCGCGAAGAGCAGACCGGCTGCTACAGGCGTTGACGCAGTCGCACAGATATACATAGGTAAACCGACGATTACCATGATTAGCATTGCGACTAAGCCATTACCCCATTGCAGAAAAAATGACTGAGGGACTAAGGCTGTTATTACTGCAGCAGCTACTAGACCGATGACTAGCCATTTTGCGGTGTCAGTAATCATTTGCCCATAACCATATTTGAATGCGCTAATAAATCTCTGAGTTAACGGAGCTACATCTTTTTGTTCTTGTTGCTTGTTGCTGCAGCAACTTCCACTTTGTGAACTAGTTGTCTCTGCAATTACTTCTTCTTTATCGAAAGAATTCACTAGTATGCCCGTGATGATCGCACTTACTAATGCACCGATAGGGCGCATCAGCGCGAAAATTGGTCCTAGCACAGCATAGGAGAAAGAAATTGAATCGACGCCAGTTTCAGGAGTCGCCACTAAGAATGAAGACGTTGCCCCTTTTGAAGCCCCAGCTTTCCGAATCGCTAGAGCAGTAGGAATTACGCCACAGGAACAAAGAGGTAGTGGCGCACCAATAAAAGCACCTTTCACAATTGAAACAAATCCCGGTTCTGCTAATTGTTTTTCAACCCAACTACTGGGAATCACTTGTTTAATAATCCCCGCCAGCAAATAACCTATCAACAGCCATGGGGCACTTTCGATCACCAAATTCCAAAAAATAGTTAGAAAATTCATTAAGCAGCACTCCTATTTTTAACAACCGCTCCGGCGTCCAGCGCTTCGATAATTGAACAGTGAGTCGCCTTTTCGGGGCCTCCACAACAGCTCTTTAGTAATATTTGGAGCGTATTCTGCATTGACTCGAGTTCAGAAAGTTTTTCATTGACCTCATCTAATTTGTGTTGGGTAATATCAGTCACCTCCTGGCAACTGTGGCTAGTTTTATCCACACGAATTGATAATAGCTGGGAAATATCTTCCAAAGAAAAGCCAATATTGCGCGCTGTCTTCACGAATTCAGCCCGACGAATATCTGAATCATTGTAGTAGCGGTAGCCAGCTTCGCTTCGCTCACTGGCTCTAATCAGATCATGCTTCTCATAAAAGCGAATGGTGTGCGCTGATAAACCTGTTTTTGCAGCTAGTTCACTGATTTTCAACATCCCACCACCCTTATTCTCAATTAACTTAGCCTATAGTATAAGCTTAGAGCTGACTCTAAGGTCAACAGTTTTTACTTAAGCAAGAATCCGAGTTATCCAGGCACCTATATCACTTATTTCTTGGGGGAA
>Ga0206683_10003212_pt1 | contig 10871 bp, 9 predicted proteins | sample M280m12015metaG_FD_155483 | JGI IMG/M metagenome (GOLD analysis project Ga0206683, IMG submission 155483) | Ammonia-oxidizing marine archaeal communities from Monterey Bay, California, United States - M2 80m 12015 | ecosystem: Environmental > Aquatic > Marine > Intertidal zone | place: USA...
TGGATTCAAAGAGGAATATCAAAAGAAAGTTTTTCTCTTTCCCAAATTCCTGATGCCCAAGGAGCTCTAGTGAGCTTAGACCCCAAGAGCGGAGCTGTTAAAGCATGGGTTGGGGGTTACGATTTCTTTCTAAGTAAATTTGATAGAGTCAGTCAGTCATCTCCACTTTTAGGCTCTAATTTTAAACCCTTTCTTTATTCTGCAGCTTTAGAAGATAAATTCACAGCTTCATCATTAATAAATGACGCACCAATTGTTTTTGAAGACATTGCATTGGAGGATAAGTGGCGTCCAAGAAATGCCAGTGGAAAGTTTTACGGACCAACTAGATTAAGGGAAGGTTTATTACAAAGCAGAAACTTAGTTTCTATAAGATTGTTGAGAGAATTGGGGGTGGAAAAGGCAAGGTCGTACGCAGAGAAGTTTGGGTTTGAAAAAAGCAGGTTACCTGCTGATTTATCTTTAGCGCTAGGAACAGCTTCATTAAGTCCTCTTAAGAATGCAACTGCATTTAGTGTTTTTGCAAATGGAGGAAAGAAGGTAGATTCTTACTTTATAGATAAAATAATAAATAGGAATGGCAATATTATTTTTCAAAAAAAACCCTCGCAACCAGTGCAAGTGATCGATGAAAGAGCTGCATTTATTATAAAAGATATACTTCAGGAGGCAGGAAGAAGAGGCACTGCAAGAAAAATAAAAGAACTTGACCGGGCTGATTTTTCAGGAAAAACAGGCACTACTAATGAAGCAGAGAGTACCTGGTTTACAGGTTTTAATGATTCTTTAGTAACAACAGTCTGGGTTGGTTTTGATCAACCCCGCAGTCTGGGTAACAGAGAATTTGGGTCATCCGTCGCATTGCCTATATGGCTAGATTTTATTAAAAATAATTTAGAAGAAATACCCCTGAATATTTCAATTCCTCCAAGAGGGATAGTGGCGGTTAAAATAGATAAAATTACCGGCAAAAGAGTAGATGATGATTCAAGTAATTCAATCTTTGAATACTATTTAGAAGAGAAAAGTCCTTAGTTTATTTATTTAAAGCAGAAATTAATAAGTCAATTTGATCGGATGCCCTTGCAGATGGATTTTCTTCAAATCCAGACCTGACAAATTGCTGTATTAAACCTTCTGCTGTAGCTAAGAGCATGTTTGCAGAAGCTGCAGTGGATAAAGAGAGTTTATTTTTGGTTTCCTGTTCATACTTTTGAAGATTTTGTTTAATCAGTAATTCAATTTTTGAAAATAACAGAATTATTCTTTCATCTAATGTCGACTCTTCAGTGGAAAATGCTTCTCGTGTTAATAGCCTAGCTAGGCCTGGATTCTTTTCACTGAAGGTTATTAATAACAATAAAATCTTCTTAACTTTAATTAAATGGTTATCATCAGACTTATTAATATTAGCTATAAGTTCAAATAAATTCTGTTCACAAAAATCTACGAGGCCTGAATATATTTTTCTCTTACTCGGAAAGTGCCTATATATTGCCGCTTCTGTTATTCCACATTCTTTTGATAACAGTGCTGTAGTGACTTTAACAGGACCTTTCGTACCTAACATTTTTGCCAAGTTTTGCATTATGTCTAGTTGTCTTGGCTTCAGTTGACTCATTGTTATTTAGGAGATTAAAGTACCAACTCCCTCTTTAGTAAGTATTTCAAGCATCACGGCATGAGGGACTCTACCATCAATTATATGTGCCTGATTTACTCCTTGTTTTGTGGCTTCTAATGATGCAATAAGTTTAGGTACCATGCCACCCTTGACTATACCATTCTTTAAGATCTTTTTTGCCCTTGCTGAACTAATTTTAGAAAGAAGATTGCCCTCATCATCTTTTATGCCTTTAACGTCTGTGAGCAGAATTAATTTTTCTGCATTTAAGGATTCAGCTACTTTACCAGCCACTAAGTCCGCATTAATATTTAAGCATTGCGATTTCTTATCAAGTCCTATTGGAGAAATTACGGGAATTATATCTTTTGAAAGAAGATTCCTTATATCTCTTGTTTTGATCTTATCCACTTTCCCGACAAGACCTAAATCTAGACCATATTCACCAATTAATTTTGATGCCCTGACTATTTCTGAGTTTTTATAGTTTAGACCTTTTGACAAGGCACCTGATTTTGATATGAGAGTTGATATTTCGTCGTTAACTTTAATCCCCAAGACTTTTTTTACAACGGCCATTGTTGATTGATCGGTAACTCTAAGGCCGGAGTTAAAATCTGAGGTTACTCCCGCTTTTTTTAGTTCTTTAGCAATCTGAGGGCCACCTCCGTGGACAATTACTGGCTTCATGCCGACTAGTTTCATTAAGGCAATGTCTCTAGCGAAACCTTTCTTTAAGGACACATCAGACATAGCAGCTCCTCCGTATTTGACCACTATTATCTTCCCATAAAACCTTTGGATGTAGGGCATGCCTTCACTTAATACGGAAGCAATATTTTCTGCTTGTTTTCTAGTTACGCCCACTTTTATAACTCCTCAAAATCTTGACCAATTTGAACTAAGATTTTTTTAAATTCATTCTTTATATTATCTATTTCTTCTTCTGAAATAGCCTCAAAACGTAAAACCAGTAACGGTGAAGTATTGGATGCTCTCAATAAACCCCATCCATTAGGAAATTCCAATCTAACTCCATCTATATCAATTAACTTCGCTTCGGGGAAATCTAAAGCATTTTTGAATGATTCAACGATTTGAAATTTCTCTTCGTCTGAAGAGGGAAGATTGATTTCTGGTGTTGAATACAGATGCGGAAGATTTTCAAACACAATATCACTATTCTCTTGTTCAGAGATGATTTCTAGTAATCTAGACGCTGCGTAGATGCCGTCATCAAAACCCGGCCATCTATCGTTAAAGAAAATATGACCACTCATTTCACCGCCTAAAAGCGCTGACTCATTCCTTAAAGTTTCTTTGATAAAAGTATGTCCAGTCTTACACATTATTGGAATACCAGAGTTACTTTCTATTGATTCTGATAAAAGTTTTGAACATTTAACATCGAACACAATTTTGGATTTTGGATTGCTATTTAAAATACTTTCAGCAAATATTATCATCTGCATATCTGGATAAATTATTTTACCTTTACTAGAAATCACTCCCAGCCTATCTGCATCGCCATCGAAAGCCAATCCTACATCTAAGTTAGAGCTGAGTACTAAGTCGATCAAATCCTCTAGATTCTCTGGTCTTGAAGGATCAGGATGATGGTTAGGAAAATTGCCGTCCAGCTCGCAATATAGATCTGAAACTTCACATCCCAATTTCTCAAACGTATCTTTTGCATGAACACTTCCTGCACCGTTGCCACAATCTATGGCTATTTTTAAGGGACGTTTTAAATTTATATCACCAACAATTTTTTTTTGATAACTTTCTAAAACATCTATATCACTTAGTGACCCGGAGCCTTTGATAAACTCTTCTTGCTCAATAACACCCTTTATTCTCTGAATTTCTTTGCTCAGTAGAGATTTACCATCTATTATTATTTTAAAGCCATTGTATTCAGAGGGGTTGTGACTCCCAGTGATGATTACTCCATTTGAGCAATTTAGTTCATGTGTTGCGAAATACAATACGGGGCTTGGAACAATACCAATATTTAAGACATTGCAACCAGATTGCAATATTCCTGCAGTTAGCCATTCGAACATGTCGGGGCTAGAATTTCTTCCATCCCTGCCTACTAAAAAATTGTTACTTCCAGATCGGATTGTTAGAGATCCAAGGGCCCTTCCTAAATTGGTAACAACCACTTTACTTAGGTCTTGGTAAGCAACACCTCTAATGTCGTTTGCACGGAAGATATTTTTATTTAAATGCATCATTAATTATTGATTGTCGCAATTATATAGATTTATGTTCATTAATTAATCTAGGAATATGGTTATTTATAGATAAAATAAGAAATTCACATATTAAGGAGAAAATTTTGGACTTATCAAAAATCCAAGGTTCTATTTGGTTAGACGGAAAAATGGTTGATTGGCAAGAGGCTAATGTGCATGTATTAACTCATACTTTGCATTATGGCTTAGGTGTTTTTGAAGGAGTTAGGGCATATAACACACCTAAAGGCCCATCTATTTTTAGACTTTCAGATCATACGGACAGACTTTTTAAATCTGCCAGTGTTGTAAATATGGAAATACCTTACGATAAAGAAACTATAAACAAAGCTCATATTGATGTCATAAATCTGAATAAGATTGAAGAATCTTATATTAGGCCCATGTGTTTTTATGGTTCAGAAGGAATGGGTCTAAGAGCGGATAACCTTAAAGTACATACCATGGTAGCTGCCTGGGAATGGCCTTCTTATATGGAACCAGAAGCCAGAGAAAATGGCATAAAAGTTAAAGTTTCTTCTTTTAAAAGACAGGTCAGGAATCCTGTCTCATCTGCAAAAGTTAATGGAAATTATGTGCATTCAATAGTTGCACTCAATGAGGCCTTGGAATCAGGTTTTGATGAAGCTTTAATGCTGGATGCAGAAGATAACGTGGCGGAGGGCAGCGGAGAGAATTTCTTTATTGTAAAAAATGGAGGGCTTAAAACCCCAGACTTAGACGCCTCTCTAGACGGCATTACCAGAAGAACAATTATTCAAATTGCTGAAGATATGGGAATGAATGTAGAAATAAAAAAAATTAAACTAGACGAAGTGCTTGCAAGTGATGAGGCTTTTTTTACTGGAACAGCTGCCGAAGTGGTGCCTATCAATTCTATTGATAATGAAGTGCTTGGCAATGGCTCTAGAGGCCCAATTACTAAAAAACTTCAATCCACTTATTTTGATCAAGTTAGAGGTCTAAGGAAAGAGAATGCTAATTGGCATACTTTTGTGTCCGAGTAGATTTTTAAAATGAAAATATTAGTAGTTGGCCCTTCTTGGGTTGGTGACGCTGTGATGGCACAAAGCTTGTACAAGCTTATTTTACAAGAAACTAAAAATAAAATTGATGTATTGGCACCACAGTGGACCTTAGGAGTGCTTGATCGTATGAAAGAGGTAGAAACTTCTATTTGTTCCCCCTTTGATCACGGTGAATTTAAGTTTTGTAAAAGAGTAGAATTTGGAAGAAGTATGGAAAGTAGGTCTTATGATCAGGCGATAATTTTAACTAATTCTTTAAAATCTGCCTTGATACCTTATTTTTCTAAAATTCCTAAAAGGACGGGATGGCTTGGAGAAATGAGATACGGGCTTATCAATGATATTAGGAAGTTTGATCGTACCAAGGACATTCTCATGATAGAAAAATTTGCAGTTCTTGCAGATGATATTTCTAATAAAAGTATAAAAATACCTTGGCCTTCCTTAAGCATTAATCCCGATAACCTTTTAAGGCTATCAAATAATTTTTCCTTTGATATTGAAAGAAAAACTTTGTCTATTTGTCCTGGAGCCGAGTTTGGACCTTCAAAGCGCTGGCCTACTAATTATTTTGCTGAGGTAGTATTAAATTATTTATCTAAAGATTGGCAGGTCTTTATTTTGGGCTCTTCAAAAGATGTTAAAATTTCATCTGAGATAAAAGAGAAAGTTCCAGCTCAATATCATCAGAATCTTTTCAACTTCACTGGATCTACAAAGATAACGGATGCAATAGATATCCTCTCTAACAGCAACTTAGTGCTTACGAATGACTCTGGTTTAATGCATATAGCAGCAGCGGTAGATAGTAAATTGTTGGCATTATATGGCCCCACCTCTCCTGATTTCACTCCTCCTTTATCCAAGAAGGCTAAAATAATTAAAAAAGTATCAGAGGTGGATAAGACTAGAAGGGGATCTGACGCCGGTGGCTATCATCCAAGTCTTTTAATGATAAAACCTGATGAAGTTATGGAAAATTTGGATTCTCTTGAAAAGATTGTTTCAGTTTAAGGGTTCTTATTAATAAAAGAAAATTCATATGTCCTTTGACTGATATTAAATAGCTCAAAACCCATATCTTCTAAATTATTTATTGCTTCAATAGTTTTGCTTATAGGAATGGTTTTATACATATGATGAAACTCTATTAATATTTGGTTTATAGAAACATCACAATTTAAGAGAGAATCTATTACTTCATATTCAGCACCTTCTATATCCATTTTTAAAACATCTATTACACTATGGTTTAATTCAGAGGCTATGGTTTGAAGGTTCTTTACAGGGGCTTTTATAAGCTCTTTATTATCTTCATCATATCTTTTTACGGGAGAAAAGTGCGTTGATTTCTCTCTGGCTGGAGGGAAGAAATCCATAGTTCCATTTTCTGCAGCTAGTCCTATTGGATAGAACTTAAATTTTTTTGGAACTGATTGATTATTAACCCACTCAATAGATCAGGGAGTTGGGTCAAATGCATGCACAACTAAGTCAAATTTATTTATGAGAGCTAAATCAAAGTCTATGTTGGCACCAACACCTACAGAGTAAACTATGCTGTCTTTAGCAATTCTAGAAGAGTCGACCACCCACCCATGATCTCCTCCAAAAAGTTCAGAGTAATTATTACTCGAAGGATTGATCCCAAGTTTAGAAAGATTACGTCTTCTTAGTCGTTGTTTTGTTTTTGTAAAAATAGACATCCAAACACTTTACATTAAAAAACTTCTAGTTGAACAGTTCTTAACTTAATTAACATATAGAATGCTAAATAAATTTAAAAATAGTGTGAGCAAAATATTTTTCCCAGATCAAAACATAAAAGAACTTTTTTCTGAGGGTGATGTGTACGAGATTGCAAAAAATATAAAAGGTAAAATTTTTCGAGAAGCTGCAAATAGAGTAACTAAAGAGTTCACTCACAATGGAATAAGCTATTTTATTAAATTTCATGAAGGAATTGGATGGGCAGAGGTCTTGAAAAACCTTTTGAAGATTAGATTACCAACTGTAGGGGCTAAAACTGAATGGAAGGCTATAAATAAATTGAGAGAATTGGATATTAATTGCCCAGAAGTGGCTGCAGTTTGTTACAAAGGAATTAATCCAGCTAATTCGCAATCGTTTATTATTACTAAATCTTTAGTAAATACCATCTCGTTGGAAGATGCGCTGAAGCAAAAAAAGTTTCAGGCATTAGGACCTCAAATAAAAAGAGAGTTTATTAAAAATATTGCTGAGATTTCTAAGAAAATGCATGACGGAGGAATGAATCATAGAGATTTTTATCTTTGCCATTTTCATGTTGATACTGATCTAGATATTAAAAAGAAGATTTATTTAATAGATTTACATAGAGCTCAGATTAGAAGAAGAGTTCCAAAAAGATGGGTAATAAAAGATATTGGTGGACTCTTCCATTCAGTAATTCAGTTTGGTATTTCAGAGACAGATTGTTACAGGTTCTTATCAATCTATTTCAATTGCTCTTTTAGGAGATTAGTTACAGAAAAGAGTTCTTTCATTAATAAATCTAGATTCAGAGCATATTCAATGTACATGAAGCCTGTCCTGCAAGAAATAGATATAAAAAGTAAAAAACAGCTTCCAGATCACTCAATTTATCAAAATGAACTTGGAAGTAACTATAGGTGGATAGGAAAAAAAGAATTTCTTTCAGATTCTATATTGCCTATTTTAAGAAATTTAGATTTTTACATGAAAAAAGGTAAAGTTATAAAGAATGAGAGAGGCCATTTCATAGTTTCCTTGGATGTTGGGAAACATAAGATTTTCATTAAGAAATATCAAGTTAAAAACTTTTGGCATCTTCTGAGAAAGCAATTTTTAAAAAGCAGAGCTTATAATTCATGGATTGCAGCACATTGGTTAAATGTTGTAGGTATAGATACAGCTAAGCCTATAGCGATCTTTGAGAAATTTAATAAATTCACTACGTTAGACTCTTATCTATTAAGTTTTGCTATTGAAGGCACTCCTTTAAAGGAATCTCTTTATGCGTCTGATCAAATAAGAATAATTTCAGCTAGAATAGCTTCTTTTTTTAAGCGACTTAGATGGATAGGCTTTAATCATGGAGATGCTAAGAGCTCTAATTTCTTTTTTAAGAATAACCTCATCGTCTTTGACTTAGATATCTCAAGAAAGAGAAGGTTTTTAATGCTTATTGATAGAAAAATAAAGAAGGATATTTTAAGAATAATTCGTAGTCTTGATGAGGATGGAGTTTCTTTGGAGCCTTTATCTAGAAGATTATTAAAATAAGGAAATAAATTGATAATTGGCTTGCTTAGCTATAGAAGTCACCCATTCTCAGGAGGGCAGGGCATATACATACGCCATTTAAGCGCTGCTTTAAAAGATTTAGGTCATGAAGTTCACGTTCTTTCTGGTCCTCCTTACCCTGAAATCTCTGATGATGTAAATCTTGTAAAGATTCCTAGTTTAGATTTGTTCTCTGTCGAGAATAGAATAAAGGCTTTCAAATTAAAGTTCCTTTTTTCTCCAATAGACCTATTAGAGTGGCTTGGTATCATGTCTGGAGGTTTTCCTGAACCATACGTATTCGGCAAAAGACTGGAAGTTTTTTTGGAGGAGACAGATATTAAGTTTGATGTTTTGCTTGATAATCAATCTCTTTGTTATTCCTTACTGAACATACAGAAGAGCATACCTTTAGTGACTACAATTCATCATCCAATAACTAAAGATTATAAGATAGCATTAGATAGCGCAAGGAATTGGAAGGAGAGGTTGTCAACGAACAGGTGGCATGGTTTTCTGAAGATGCAAAAGAGGGTTGCACCAAAGCTAAACAAAATTATCTGTCCTTCTGTCCAATCTAAGCTTGATGTAGTGGATGAATTTTCTGTGGACCCTCATTCTATTCAAGTTATTTTAAATGGAATAGATATAAAAACATTTAAATCTAGAGAAACAATTAAAATTATTAAAAATCGTATAGTTACAACTGCAAGCGCTGACATACCACTCAAAGGGCTAAAATATCTAATCCGTTCCCTGCCAAGAGTTTTAGAAGAATTTCCCGATACTCACCTGCAAGTCATTGGCAAGACACCCAAGGATGGAGCGATAAGAAAATTAATAAATAAGCTAGACTTGGTAGATAAAATTTCTTTTCATTCTGAACTCTCAGAATTAGAAGTAGTTGCAATATATTCTTCTGCTGAGATAGCTGTTATACCATCTTTATACGAAGGTTTTGGTTTTGGTGCTGGAGAAGCCATGGCTTGTGGTGTTCCACTAATTTCAACTACTTCAGGGGGTTTAAAAGAGGTAATTGGAGATGCTGCAATTATAGTTGAGTCAGGCTCTAGTGAAGATATTGAGAGAGCCATTGTTGATTTGTTTTCAGATAAAACTAAGCAAGAGCTATACTCACGTTTAGGAAGAGAAAGAATGGAAAATAAATTTAATTGGCTAGGGTCAGCTAATGAATATTTAAAGGTCTTTGAAGCAGCAAAAGAAAATTTTAGATTAATTTAATGCAAACCATTCGTTTTGATAATTTAGAATTAGGTTTAGGAAGTTCAGTCTTAGATATGGGCTGCGGAGAAGGCAGACATACAATTGGTTTGTTTGTAGATAGGCAGATCAATGCATTTGGTTTTGACCTCTCTTTTGATGATTTAAGTATTGCAAGGTCTCGATTAGATGACTTCCCGGTAAATAATAATCCAGAGTCTACATGTGCCTTTGGAGTGAGTGATATCAATAACATGCCATTTCAGGATGGAGCTTATGATTCTGTTATTTGTTCAGAAGTTCTTGAACACGTACCTTCCCCAGAAGAGTCTATAAAGGAGTTAATAAGAGTTTTGAAACCAGGGGGTGTTTTGGCATTAAGTGTTCCTAGGTTCCTTCCCGAGTGGATATGTTGGCAGCTCTCAGAAGGTTATCAGCAGATGCCAGGTGGGCATGTTAGGATATTTAAGCACAGTTCTTTAAAGCAATTGGCTACCAATGAAGGAATGTCTTATCTAGGTTTTCATTGGGCTCATGGCTTGCACTCTCCTTACTGGTGGCTTCAATGTCTGTTTTGGGAAAACAGAGATAACTCTTATTTAATCAAGCTTTATCATAAATTCTTAGTTTGGGACTTGATGAAGAAACCCATCTTCACAAGAGCATTAGAGTTTATCTTTCAGCCCTTTATAGGTAAGAGTTTAGTGATGTATTTTAAAAAACCTTTAAATGATTAAATCTGATAACTTCAACTTTTATCAGGAATCTTTGGATTATATCCTAAAGGTTCAGATGACTGATGGCTCTATTGGTTGGGAAAAAGATAAAAAGTTAGATCCTTGGGATCATATAGAGGCGGCAATGGGGCTGGCCATCGGTGGAAAAGAAGTTGAAGCAAGATCAGCTTTCATCTGGTTAAAAGAAAATCAAGAAGAAGACGGAGCTTGGTATGCTGAATATATAAATGGGATTCCCTCAAGTGAAAGAAAAGAATCCAATTTCACTGCCTATATTGCTACAGGTCTCTGGCACAATTATCTAATAACTAAGAATAAGAGCTTATTGGAAGAAATGTTTTTTACGTTAGATTTAGCCATGAAATTTGTGATCTCTTTGCAAACAAGTTGTGGAGATGTCTCGTGGGCTAAAGAAAAAAATCAAATTTTAGATGATTCTTTGATAACAGGCTGCAGCTCAATCTTTAAGAGTTTGGATTGTGCTATTCCTATTTATAATATTTTGGGTAAGAAAACCAAAGACCTAATCAAAGCAAAAGAATTACTAAGAACTTGTTTGTTGGGACATACCGAGCGATTTGATCGAAGTTGGGAGAGTAAAAAAAGATACAGCATGGATTGGTATTACCCTGCAATGTGCGGTGTTTTTAAAGGAAAGGAAGCTGAAGACAGAATACAAAGCAGGTGGGAAGAATTTATCGTTAATGGAATG
>Ga0206683_10003214_pt1 | contig 10869 bp, 10 predicted proteins | sample M280m12015metaG_FD_155483 | JGI IMG/M metagenome (GOLD analysis project Ga0206683, IMG submission 155483) | Ammonia-oxidizing marine archaeal communities from Monterey Bay, California, United States - M2 80m 12015 | ecosystem: Environmental > Aquatic > Marine > Intertidal zone | place: USA...
GACTTGACTCCAGAAGATTGCCTAACTCTCTAAGGTTTATATGGATTTTGATGTCGCGATTATTGGGGGAGGGTCGGCTGGTTATGCCGCGGCCTCTTCTGCACAATCGCTTGGAGCCAAAGTTGCTATCATTGATCCTGGTCCTTTGGGCGGATTATGTATTCTCAAGGGATGTATGCCAACCAAAGCAATCCTGCGCTCCTCTGACATCATGGCCTTGATGCGCCGAGCCAAGGAATTTGGTATTCAGCCTGTTGATGCACAGGCCCACCTTTCTGCCATCAACGACCGTAAGAATAAACTCATTAAAGAGTTTGCCGATTACCGAATAGAACAATTGAATAGCCCTCGGTTCACCCTCATCGAAGAACGGGCTCAGTTCATCTCTCCGCATGAAATCCAAATTGGGAATAAGCTCCTTAAAGCAAGGTCATTTATCATCGCCACCGGCTCTGTGATCGCCAATTATTCTGTTCCTGGCCTTAAAGAAACCGGGTTCGTCACCAGTGATGATATTTTAAAAATGCGCGAAGCTCCGGATTCAATCATTGTTCTGGGTGCCGGAGCAGTGGCAGTGGAACTAGCACAGTTTTTATTGCGAATTGGAGTAAAGGTAACACTCCTGCAACGAAGCGAACATATTTTATCGAAAGGCGATGAAGATTTGGCAAAACCAGTGGAGTCGCGTTTTCGCGAAGAAGGCATGGATCTTTATACCGGCACAAAAATTCTGCGGGCCGAAAAAAAACCAGAAGGCTCAGTGATTTATTTTGAGCATGAAGGTAAAGAAAAAAAAGTCCGTGCACAATACATTCTACAAGCTTTGGGTCGCAGACCAAATATAGATAATCTCCAACTGGAATCAGCAAAGATCGAAACTCAGAAAAGCTGCATTCCTGTAGACTCAAAAATGAAAACAAATCAACCGCATATTTATGCAGTAGGTGACGTGAATGGAATTCATGAAGTCGTACATATCGCCATTCAACAGGGAGAAATAGCTGGCTATAATGCTATAAACTCTGAAAACGAGAGGGAGTTGGATAACCGACTTAAGGCCTCTGTGGTTTTTACGGACCCAGGAGTTGCTAGTGTAGGGTTAAGCGAAAAAGAATGTCAGGCCAACAACATCGCTTATCTAGCCGCATCCTATTCTTTTGATGATCACGGCAAGTCGATGTGCCTGGGGGAAAAACATGGACACGTAAAACTTCTCTGCAATCCTGTTTCAGGAGAAGTAATAGGTGGACATATTGTTGGGCCGGAAGCGGGAGAACTGATTCACGAGATCATAACTCTGATGCATTTTCGTGGCACAGTAAAAGATATGTTAGCAATACCACATTACCACCCTACTCTAGCAGAGATACTAACCTATCCGGCAGAAGAACTATTTGACAAGTTATTGAGTAGTTGATAGCGAGCTTCCCATCAATCCTTCCCTCCGAGATGAGGAGAAAAATAAAAAATATTTAAAGGCTATATCGCTTCGAGTTTTTTGGTAAGGATGTCCATTTCTTCGCGGGAATTCAATTCTGTCACACAAATCAGCATACAGTTTTTCAGGTCTGGGTAATACGACTCCAATGCATAACCGCCGATAATGCCTTCCAGTTTCAAGTAGCTCAAAACCTCCTCCACCGGGCGGGGGCACTCGAGAACAAACTCATTAAATGTATCGGCGTAAAAACGGACTTTAAAATTAGGGACATTAGCCAAGCGCTTTTTTAAATAATCCGCTTTTCGCAAGTTCAATACCGCCATCTCACGGAAACCCTGTTTACCAAGAGTAGACATAAAAATTGCAGTAGCAAGAGCACATAGCCCTTGATTGGTGCAGATATTCGATGTCGCACGCTCGCGCCGAATATGCTGCTCTCGAGTTGACAGGGTCAGCACGTAAGCCCGTTTACCATTCTGATCTAATGTTTCCCCGGCTAGACGCCCCGGCATTTGTCTTAAATAATTTTTCCGTGTTGCAAAAAACCCTACATAAGGGCCACCATAAGAAACTGGCAAACCTAATGACTGCCCTTCCCCGACCACAATATCCGCACCATGCGTTCCCGGTGCTACAAGAATACCTAAAGATAGGGCTTCCGCCACAACTACGATCAGCAGGGTACCATTCTCCGTAAGTTTTTCTTTTAACCTTCCATACTCTTCTACCGTTCCAAAAAAATTGGGGGACTGAAGAACAACGGCTGATGTATTCTCAGTTAGGTTCTCAGCAATGGAAGAAAGGTCCGTTCTCCCTTTTTCGTCAAAAGGGATTTCCTTAAGATCGAAGTTGCTGCCCTTAGTATAAGTTTTCACAACCTTCTGATATTCAGGGTGAACCCCTCGCGAGACCAGAAAATCCATACGGCGATTTATCCGGTTGGACATCATAACTGCTTCGGCAAGAGCAGAAGCTCCGTCATACATTGAAGCATTGGCAATTTCCATCCCGGTTAGCAGACAGATCATAGTCTGAAATTCGTAAATGGCTTGAAGAGTCCCCTGACTGACTTCCGGTTGGTAGGGAGTATAACTAGTAGCAAACTCACCACGGGAAATCAGATGATCAATCAGTACAGGAGAAAAGTGGCGATATGCTCCGGCTCCGAGAAAAACCGAATGGCTCTCAATGGTGGTGTTATTTTTTTGTAGTTGTTTCAGATATTTAGTTAGATCACTTTCGGAGAGACTCTCAGGAAGAGCTAAAAGGTTATCTCCCAATTTCAAAGAATCAGGAATGCTTTCAAAGAGAGCATCAATATTCTGCACACCAATTTCGGCCAGCATCAGCCTGATATCTTTTTCTGTATGTGGGATATACCTCATAGGCCGGAAGAAAAAACTTTACTCCATCTCATTTTTGCATTGTTCGTTGTAAGCATCCGCGTCGAGAAGAGACTCAAGATCTTTTTCATTAGAAAGTTCAATTTCAACAATCCACCCTCCTTCATAAGGCGCGTTATTGATCTTTTCTGGGTTGGTTTCTAAATCCTTATTCGCGGAGATGACCTTGCCACCAGCCGGAGCATAAAGGTCGGAAACTGTTTTTACTGACTCCACAACACCAAATGGGCTTCCCTGATCAATCTGACTACCCACTTCTGGCAGTTCGACAAAAACAATGTCTCCCAATTGATCCTGGGCAAACTCAGAAATACCGATCACGGCTTTGTTGCCGTCAACGCGGATCCATTCATGTTCCTGCGTATACTTTAAATCCTGGGGGACCTCCATGATGCCTCCGTTAATTAGCGATTAATCTTTTTTGACTCGAGTTGGTAAAAAAGGAAGTTTAACAACCTCAGCGGGTACACTCAACTTCCTAATTTCAACTTCTAGTTTAGTTCCAGGTTCTGCATATTCAGGGGATACATAACATAATCCGATCCCCGTATTCAAGGAGGGGGAAAAAGTTCCACTGGTTAGTTCCCCAACCAAAGCCCCATTTTTTAAAACCCGATAATGTGGACGCGGAACCCCCCGGTCGAGCAAGCGAACACCTATCAGTTTGCGACTATTCCCCGCATCTTTTTGTTTTCTAAGGGCTGCTTGTCCTATGAATCCCTGTTTGTCCAGCTTAATGACCCAACCTAATCCAGCCTCAAACGGCTTGGATTCCTCGTTAATTTCATTACCATAAAGAGCGTAGCCCATTTCCATTCTCAAGGTATCCCTAGCTCCTAAGCCTATAGGCTGGAGATCAAATTCTTTCCCAACCTCAAGCATAGCTCTGAAAACGTTTTCAGCATCGCCTGCACGAAGGTAAACCTCAAAACCATCTTCACCCGTGTAGCCAGTACGCGCTATGATTCCTGTAAAATTGTGGATTTTTGCTTTTTTAAAGTGGTAGTATCTAATTTCGCTCAAGGAGACGTCACATAGTTTTTGCAGCAGGACCTCAGAGTGTTTTCCCTGTAATGCCAGTTGCGATGTTTCCTGACTGTTATTGCAAATAGCAACATCGAAAGAACCAGCATTTTTCAAAATCCATTGAAAGTCTTTTTCTGTATTTGCAGCATTCACACAAAGGAAATAATGATCTTCAGAAAAGCGGTGAACCAGTAAATCATCCACAACACCACCATTATCTAGGCACATCAGTGTATAAAGGGCCTGATTGTCCTGTATTGAGTCAATATCATTGGTCATCAGTTTTTGAACCAGGCTCTTGGCAGAAGGCCCTTGGATCTCTATCTCGCCCATATGACTGACATCGAATATGCCAACACCATCTCGGACACATTGATGCTCCCGGATGACCCCTTGGAACTGAATCGGCATCTTCCACCCTGCAAAAGGAATCAGCTTGCCCTTGAGTTCTTTATGAATAAAGATCAAAGGCGTAGTTTGTAAGCTTGAGGAAGTTTCTGGAGACATGTTGAAGGAATCTGATATTTTATGAAGTATGTAATCTCTTTGTATAACAAAATTTCATTGAGGATCGCAAGGTATTATAATAGAGTCTAAGTTAAAGAGGGTTTTTTGAATGAGTTCAGTGAACAGTCATAAAAAGTATGATGCCATCCTGGTAGCAGGAGAAGGAAAGTCGAGTTATAAGGTTCATCATCAGAACAAGGCTTTTTTAACTATCAATGGTAAGTGTCTCGTACATTATATTGTTGAAACGCTACAACAGGTCAAGTCCATTCGGGATATCTATGTAGTAGGTCTCAAGGATGAACTACAACAGGTTTTTCTTACAGGACACGTTGACTTAAGCTTTCCTAAGCGAATCCATATTGTTGAACAACGATCCAATCTTTACGAGAATGTCTGGCACACTTTTCTGAAATCCTTAAAAAGTGAAAACGAGGAAGTACCCTATACCGAATCTCATCGCGACCAAGCAATGCTGATTGTACCCTGCGACGCTCCACTAATGACTCCACAGGAAGTGGAATACTTTATTTCTCATGCGAACATGGAAAGTTACGATCATGTTTTGGGATTAGTTTCACAAAAAAAACTAAAATATTTTTATCCTCAGGAAGGAAAACCAGGCATAAAAATGGCTTATCTTCACATTAAGGAAGACAGTTTCAGGATCAACAATCTCCACTTGGTGAAACCTCTACGCATTGAGAACCGCGAATATATTCAGAAAATGTACCAATACCGCTACCAAAGAAATTTTAAGAACTTAGTACTTTTTGCTTTATCGATTTTTGGAAAAGACAAGGCCCGGCATTACAAAAACTATATTGGCTTGCAGTTATGTCTATTTTTTGCCAGTCTCAGGCTTAGTTTCCTGGTTAATTATTTTCGCAAATTCAACCCTAAAGAAGTATTGGAAAAAAGAATCTGCACCATTATGAAAACTCGGTTTATGGCTCTGGAAGTTCCCTATCCTGGAGCGGCCCTAGATATTGACAACGCTAAAGACTATGAATCCATGAAAACCCGTTTTGATGAATGGTGGAAATATTTACGAGCATCTAAAGAACCCTTAACTAAAAACCACGCAAAGGTTTCCCTCACCACCTCGGATGAAAAAGTGGCACGACCATCTCCCACTCACTGACTTCTAGCTAAAAAGGTCACTGGAAAAGGTTTATTCGGTTAACGGAATATTAACTCTAACTATGAAATTATTAATCATTTTACTCCTGCCACTCCCCTTCGGGGCTTGAGGGGCTAAGGGAATATATCACAGGCTCATGAAAATTTCGGAACAGATTACCACTGCTCCACACCGAGTTGATAGAGCGAATAGAGATTATTTTTTGGATATTAAATAAATATGAAACAAGACCGGTTAAGAAATTTTTCTATCATTGCCCATATTGATCATGGCAAATCTACTCTCGCCGACAAGTTGATTCTAGCCACATCAGCTATCCCTGCACGGGAAATGAAAGAACAGGTATTGGACAATATGGATTTGGAAAGGGAACGCGGAATCACCATCAAGGCTCAAACCGTACGCCTAAAATATAAAGCCAAGGATAAGCTGGAATATGTGTTTAACATGATTGACACCCCAGGTCATGTCGACTTTAGCTATGAGGTTTCTCGCAGTCTTGCAGCCTGCGAAGGGGTACTACTAGTCATAGATGCTACGCAAGGTATTCAAGCACAGACCATAGCTAACCTCACCCTAGCTATGCAACATAATCTAACGGTTATACCCGTGATCAATAAAATTGACCTGCCCAGCGCTAATCCAGACTTCATAAAAGAGCAACTTGAAGATGTCCTGCAAATAGAATCCTCAGATGCGGTTCTAGTCAGTGCTAAGGAAGGAATCGGAATCAATGAATTAATGGAAGCTTTAGTTCGACATATTCCTTCGCCTACCGGAGACTCTGCCAAAAAACTACAGGCTTTGCTCTTTGACGCATGGTACGACCCCTATCGGGGAGTTATTATTCTAGTCAAGGTCCAACATGGAAGCCTAAAGATGGGTGATGGAATTATGATGATGGCAACGGGAAACCGATTCGTGGTCGAAGAACTAGGCACGTTCGACCCTAAAGAAGTAAAAGGCACTGAAATCCAGGCTGGAGAAGTGGGCTATCTGGTTGCCAACATTAAAGAACTGGACCAGACGAAAGTGGGGGACACCATCACACACGCCAAAAACCCTTCCGAAGAACCATTGCCTGGTTATAAAGAAGTCAAACCTATGGTTTTTAGTGGATTGTATCCAATCAGCGGTGACGACTATGAAGATTTGCGCGATGCGTTAAAAAAACTTACTTTGAACGACGCCTCATTTTCTTATGAAGCAGAAACCTCCACGGCCTTAGGTTTTGGTTTTCGATGCGGATTTCTGGGGTTACTACATATGGAAATTGTAAGAGAACGAATTGAACGTGAATATAAAGTCGACCTTCTCACTACCGCACCCACCGTAATTTACAAAGTCGTTACCACCGACGGAAAAACACTCATGATCGATAATCCCTGCAAACTGCAGGAGCAAAAAAATATCGACCACTTGGAAGAACCTTATGTAATAGGCACCATTATAGTCCCAGAAGAATATATAGGAGTTGTAATGGCACTGGTGCGAGACCGTAGAGGAGCCCAAAAAACAATGGAGTACATGAGCCCAGACACGGTCCTACTAGAATATGAACTACCATTTAATGAAATCGTTTTGAATTTTTATGATCGCCTGAAATCAGGCACCAAAGGTTATGCGTCGTTTGACTATGAATTTATAGATTTCAGGACATCTAGTCTGGTAAAGTTGGACGTTCTTTTGAATGGAGAACTGGTCGATGCCCTGTCTTTAATTGCTCATAAAGATAAGGTCTATTATCAGGGTCGCGACCTAGCAAAAAAACTCAAAGAACAAATACCGCGTCAAATGTTCGAGGTGGCTATTCAGGCTGCGATAGGTAGTAAGGTCGTTGCGCGTGAAACTGTCAAGGCGCTCAGAAAAAATGTTTTGGCAAAATGTTACGGGGGTGATATCACCCGCAAGCGCAAACTGTTGGAAAAACAAAAAGAAGGAAAGAAAAAAATGAAGCGAGTAGGTAGCGTAGAAATACCCCAAGAAGCCTTTTTAGCAGTGTTGAGAACCGATGACAAATAAAACCGACGACCCAACCGAGAAGACGCAAGCACCAAAAAAAAGTATTGCTCGCGAATACACCGAGGCGATTTTAATTGCTCTACTTCTGGCCTTGTTGATTCGCACCTTTATAGTTCAAGCGTTTAAAATTCCTTCTGGCTCCATGAAGAAGACACTTCTTATCGGCGATCACATTCTGGTATCAAAGTTCAGTTATGGAACGCATATCCCCAACGAAATTCCTTTCATCAATATCAAACTGTTCGACGATATTGTGTTATTTTCCAAAGTTCCAGAAAGAGGAGATATTATCGTTTTCAAGTTCCCAAAGGACGAGACTCGAGATTTCATAAAACGCGTGATTGGGCTGCCAGGTGACCTACTGGAAGTGAAAAGCCAAAAAGTTTATATCAATAACAAACCTTATGAAGATACCCATGCTCGACATACAGACGCTCCATCCGACAGTCCGCTGGTACCCAGAGATGACTTTGGTCCCATTCTTGTTCCTGATAACCACGTCTTTGTTATGGGTGATAACCGGGAAAACAGTCAGGATAGTCGCTATTGGGGCTATTTGAATGTTAAAAAAATCCGTGGCAAAGCACTAATAATATACTGGTCGTGGGATCGAATTAAAAGCTGGGTTCGGTTTGAACGATTTGGAAAAATTCTGGAATAAGTTGACATGACAGAACTTTCCTCCACAAAAAATAGATTACGCTCCCTACTCGATAACTCCAAGTCCGCCATTCTCGATTTTGACGGATTGGTTGCCGATTCAGAGCCTTTTCACTACCGCGCTTACAACGAGGTTTTTGAAAGGTATGGACATACCCTCAACAAGGAAGAGTATTGGGTGGAGTGGACCTCAAAAGGAAAAGGCATCGCCGGAGAGATCAAACGTCATGACCTTAAACTTAATGTAGACCCAGTTGAACTTAGAAAACAAAAGTTTGAGGTGTACTCCGCGTTTTGCCATAGTGGAGAAATCAAGCTGTTTCCGTTAGCCAAGAGCATGGCAGAGAGTCTGTCTGTCCATCACAAATTAGCCATCGCCTCAGGGTCGTGGATTAAGGATATACGTAATATTCTTAAAAATGCTGACTCTTTAAATTTGTTTCCTATTATTCTGGGCAAAGAATCTGCTGCCAGAGAAAAACCACATCCCGATATTTTTTTGAACGCAGCAGAAAAACTAGGGTGCGCTGCCAGTGAATGTTTTGTTGTCGAAGATGCGCTAAAGGGACTTAATGCTGCTAAAGAAGCAGGAATGCCTTGCATCATTCTAAGAAACCCCTTGAATCGTAATATAAACTTTTATGGTGCAGAACTAATATTTGAAAGCCTTCAGGATTTCGTCAAAGCATTGAAAACCTGAACTCGGCTCTCGCCTTTATTAGTTCAGGACTTCTCTTTTGCCAGTTCCGCTTTAAATCCGGCAAATAATTTTTGAATGGGGGGAATGATCTTTTCCTTCAATTCATCGGGAACCCAGTTTATTTTTTCCACCGGCCAACTTTCCATATTGTGGATATCAAGACCCGCTTTCTTATATGGGCCTTCCAAACTTTCCTCAAAACCATAGATCAACGCATTTTTAAATACCATCTCATAAAGGTCAACGATCTCAGTAGGGTCGTGCAGGCCGGCCATAAACCGTTCCATCATCTTTTTGATGATCGGATTAGCATGCTCCTGAAAATCTTCACTACAGGCATTTTCAAGGGTACGATAAATAATGATGATGTCTTGAAGAAGGTATTTGATTTCTTTAGGGTCTTTTGCCACCGGACCTTTTGACAAGTCAAAAAACTCTTTATATTCCTTGAGGATTCTTACGGTATCACTGATGATCGACTCCTCCCAAGATACATGCTTCCACACGAAGAATGTCCTCAACCACCTCACCCTATCAGTGGCATCTTCCATATGAAGAGTCAGGCTCGGCTTGACAGAATTGCTGAAAGGGAGGCGTCCACCCCACATTTTCAGCTTTAATTCCAACTCCGGCGCAAATGCCTCTGCGAATACGTCACAATAAATTGAGACCAGTCTTTCCAGGTTTTGATGCTTATCCAAAAGAGTATTTTGTGGAAGATTAACAATGCTATAAAGTCTCCAGATACGCCTTCTCGCTAAGCCATTAGGACGAGCAATAAGATAGGTTCCTCCCCAGATTCCTGAAGTAATAGGAATGTCCATATGGTGAGTTTCCCGCATTCGTCGGGAAACCTCAGTAGCAACATTTTGATATAACTCGTTCAAGTGGTACAAGTTGATCAAGTTATCGTCCGCAAAGACCGGAGTTTTAACCAGTTCTGTCATGGTTTCCTGAGGGGAAAGTAAAGTAAAGCTCAATCGCATTTGATACGATTTTTAGAGCAAAAATAAACAAAAAAAATTCCACCCCCGAATTGGAGGTGGAATTCCCTGTTAAAGCAACTATCTCTATACGAAGTTAATTTACATGCACCACATTGACGGTCACAGAATCAGTGACCGGCGGATTGTATGGAACATGGTTACCCTTTGCAAAAAGAGCCGTTATTGTATGCTGACCTTTTGCAAGGTTAATTGTTTTACAGGTGGAGCCATCACCCATATGGATATGAGTATCATCTTTAGCAACTGGTTTGCTCAAATCTGCAGGAATATCTGTGTCAACGATCAAGTGATGATGACCTTTCCCAGGGTTGACACCTTTTTTGGCGGGTTCTACCGTATACCCATTGGTTGCCATACAAACTTGTAACGGACTGCTAACATTAGAAAGCGTAGCGGGCTTAACAATTGCTAATGCTTTTCCAGCACTCGAAGTCGAAGTGCTTCCACCCCCGGTCTGGCCAGCACAACCTGCAAATAAAAACAGTACTAACAATGTTATAACTCTAGAAATGATCTTCATAAACTCCTCACAAAAAAAGATAAAACGTTAATGAGTATAATACAATTTGACGTGGCTCTAAAAAAAACCAGTCAGTTCAATAACCGACCAAGTTAAATTTCACCGAAAAAAAATCAAAAAAATGGCAAACAAGAAAATTTTGCCATGAACTATCTTAATTGACAAGAACAACTAATAATCAATTTATATCAGAAAACAAGAGGATTGTTACAATATAGAGGAAAATATGGGCAAAATCAATACTTTGCAAAAAAACTCGTTATTCGACCTTGAAATTAAGCTGATTTTTTATCGGGATTAGGAGGTTTAAATTAAAAAAAATTTTGGGACAACTTGGAGAATGAAGGCTATAATTCCTTCCGTTTCCACACAAGTTCAGTATTCTTTTTAATTCTAAAAGGAGAACCTGTGTCTTACAAAATATTTTTTGCGGTAGGGC
>Ga0206683_10003216_pt1 | contig 10867 bp, 9 predicted proteins | sample M280m12015metaG_FD_155483 | JGI IMG/M metagenome (GOLD analysis project Ga0206683, IMG submission 155483) | Ammonia-oxidizing marine archaeal communities from Monterey Bay, California, United States - M2 80m 12015 | ecosystem: Environmental > Aquatic > Marine > Intertidal zone | place: USA...
ATGCCCACCAGTAAGCTCTCAGAACTGCAGTCCAGGTTTCACAATTACAGTTTAGACAAGAGGGTTTTCCCGACCGCGCTTGTCCAGTCCTTAGTGCAATCGATGGAAGCGCGAGGCATCCGTGCAGATATCAGTCTGGCTGGTACAGGCATCGATTTGTCCTTGGATCGGGTGACCTACCAGCAACGAATTGACCAGCTATCCAACATGCTAGACCTGTTGGGCATGAATGGTGCCTGGCTGGAATCGCCTCGCACGGTCTCCATTTCTGACTATGGCCTGTTGGGTTACGCGATGATGAGCAGCGCGACCCTTGAACAGGCCGTCCAGATTGCAGTGAAATATCACAAGCTGGCCGGTGCGATGTTTGAGCTGGCGTTTGATGTTGATGGTGACGAGGCAGTACTAAGAATCGATCATCTGCTGCCCGGCGGCAGAGTCGGGCAGTACACGGTTGAAGAGTTATTCGCCGCGATCAGTCGACTGATTGGTTTGTTGCTTGGACGAGATCACAAGCCGAGCAGGATCCTGCTAAATTACGAAGCACCTGAATATGCCGAAAAACATTTGCAGTGCTTTCGATGCCCTGTGATCTTCGATCAGCCGAGTTGCCAATACAGGTTTTCGCGCGAGGAATTGGCCGAGTCACTTGCTGAGGCTGATGCTAATACGGCGCGCACCTGCGAAGAGTCCTGTCGTAAGCTGCTTAACCAGATGGAGATTGAAGACGATATCATTTCGCGCATCTGCCATTTGTTACTGAGTACGCCAGGAGAATTTCCAAAATTGGATGCTGTCGCTAATAAATTGTCATTAGGTGCAAGAACCCTGAGACGAAGGCTCAACGATTTGGGTACCAGCTACCAGCGGATTCTTGATGATGTCAGGCGGGAACTGGCCATCGAATACCTGCGAACGACTAATCTGACGGTGCAGGAAATCGCTGAGCTTCTTGGCTATAGCGAAGTCACGAATTTCAGGCGGGCCTTTATGCGATGGGTGGAATTGTCACCGTATCAGTATCGCAAACAGGTAGGCTCACTAGTGTAAACAACTTTCCTAAGCCCCGTCCCTATCCCTACCTAAGCCCCGGCCTTATTTAAGATCCATGCCTATCTAAGCCCAGTGACCGGGGGTGGTTGGTAGATCATCCGAACTCGGAAATAACGCCCGAGATGGATTCCTTAGCATCACCGAATAACATTCGAGTGTTTTCACCAAAGAAAAGTGGGTTGTCTACGCCAGAGAAGCCGGATGCCATTGAGCGCTTCAGTACGAACACCGTTCGTGCCTGGTCAACGTTGATGATAGGCATACCGTAGATGGGGCTGTCTTCGTCTTCCCGCGCGCTGGGGTTAACCACGTCGTTAGCGCCGATCACCACGGCGATGTCAACGTTTTCGATCCTTGGATTGATTTCGTCCATTTCAACGAGCTGCTCGTAAGGTACGTCAGCTTCTGCCAGCAGTACGTTCATGTGACCGGGCATTCGTCCGGCAACAGGGTGAATCGCGTAGCTCACTTCGCAACCGTTGGCTTCCAGAATTTCACCGAGTTCCTTCACGGCGTGCTGTGCCTGGGCAACGGCCATACCGTAACCAGGTACAAAGCAGACATTGCTGGCGGCTTCAAACAGGTAGTAAGCGTCTTCAACAGACACAGGCTTAACTTCTCCTTCAATAGCCTTTCCTTGTTTCACTGCGCCGAACCCGCTGAAGAGAACGTTTGCCAGGGATCGATTCATTGCCTTACACATGATGTTGGTCAGGATGATACCGGAGGCACCAACCAGTGAGCCGGCGACGATCAGGATGTTGTTGTTAATAGCGAAACCTGCCGCACAAGCAGCAATACCGGAGTAGCTGTTCAGCAGTGAAATCACCACTGGCATATCAGCACCGCCGATTGGAATCACGGCCATAACACCAAGCAGCAACGCGAGGCCGAGGGTGATATATAACCACTGGCTTTCAGGCTGAGGGTCCAAGCAGAACATATAAGCCGCGTACACAATGCCGATCAGGAGCAGGCTGTTAACTATCCGTTGTCCCTTAAAGACAATGGCAGCGCTGTTCATGACTTCGGCAAGCTTTGCGTAGGCGATAAGGCTGCCAGTAAAAGTCAGACCACCAATCAGGATAGCGAGCAGAATAGTCACCGCGGTAAACGAGTCAATGCCGCCACCGTAAAGTGTTGCCCAGCCAACCAGCAGGCTGGCTGCGCCGCCAGAACCGTTGAAGAGGGCGACCATCTCAGGCATTGAAGTCATGCCAACTAGTCTCGCAGCAAGTGCGCCAATGATAGCGCCGAGGACCATGCCAACCGCGATGTATTCATAACTGACGATGCCTTCGGCCGAGAGGCCTGCGACGACAGCGATTAACATACCCAGCGACGATAACATGTTGCCACGTCTTGCTGTCGCCGGTGAGCCCAGCATCTTCAGACCGAAGATGAATAGGGCCGCCGAAACAATGTAAGAAAGGTTAGCTAATAGTTCGATATTCATTATTTACCACCTGCCTTCTTGCTCTTGAACATGCCAAGCATGCGGTCCGTCACCATATAACCACCGACTACGTTAACAGTGGCAAACGCCACTGCCGCGGTGCCGAGGTATTTACCCATCTCATTGTCTACCATCCCGGCCGCCAGAAAGGCACCGGCAAGCGTGATACCGGAAATCGCGTTTGCGCCAGACATCAGAGGGGTATGCAGCGTTGCAGGTACCTTGGAAATCAGTTCGAAGCCGAGGAATACCGACAACACCAGAATAAAAATCAGGAATACAATTTCCATTTTAGCTCCCCCTTATGTTCTTGATGGCTTCGTTTACAAGGCCACCATCGTGTGTAATGACGCAGCCCTTGAGAATGTCATCCTCAAGATCGAGATTGAAGGTTTTGTTTTCTTCATCCCAGTATTCGCTGACAAGGTTATAGAGATTGGATGAATACATCTGACTGGCATCACTTGACACGTGCGCTGGCAGGTTAGAGACACCAATAATGGAAACACCATCAATCTCAACTGTTTCGTCTGGCTTTGATCCCTCAACGTTGCCGCCGGAATCAACGGCCATGTCAACAATCACGCCACCTTTCTTCATTGCAGCGACCATGTCGGCTGTAACGATACGTGGGGCCGGGCGGCCGAAGAGCTGGGCTGTCGTGATGACGATATCAGATTCGCTGATAACGTCTTTCATACCGAGTCTCTGCAGTTCCAGCTGTTCTGGGGTCAGTTCCTGGGCGTAGCCATCTTTGGTCTGGCCCGTTTCGCCAAGGTCAATTTCGACGAATTTACCGCCGAGGGATTGCACTTGCTCTGCGACGACCGGGCGTGTGTCGAATGCCTCAACACGTGCACCAAGGCGTTTTGCCGTTGCAATAGCCTGTAGGCCTGCAACACCAGCACCGATAACAAAGACCTTTGCAGGACTGAGTGTGCCAGCAGGCGTCATCATCATGGGTAAAATGCGATCCAGTTTACTGGCGGCAAGTAATACCATCACGTAACCGGCCAGGTTCGCTTGTGAACTCAGTGCATCCATTTTCTGTGCTCGTGTCGTTCTGGGGATCATTTCCATGCTGATCGCTGTCGCACCTTGTGCGGCGAGCGAATCGACCAATGCATGTTCGTTGTAAGGATCAAGGTAGCTGATCTGGATGGCGCCCTTTTTCAATAGGGCGACTTCTTCTATGCTAGGCTTTCGGACTCTGAGCACCATATCACCACTGGAAATCAGTGCATTGCGATCATTAGAAACAGTTGCACCTGCCTCTGTATAGTCTGCGTCGCTGAATCCTGATTGTAATCCCAGTCGGGATTCCACGGACACGGATAAGCCAGCTCTGGTGAGCTTTTTCACCGAGTCAGGGATAAGTGCGACGCGGCGCTCATTAGCCCACGTTTCCGCAGGAACCACGATTTGCATATCTACCTCACTAGATTTAATTGGAAGTGTTTTGTCTACCAGGCAGGCTGAGATTTGCCTGTTCGGATAAGGAGCAGAAAGGTAGCATGATCAATGACTGATTTCTAACCATAATACGCTATATGTATCGTGATTCGCGGATTTGATTATGAGAGCGATACCAGCCTGATGATTGTTCGCGATTCCGGTTTGGTTGAATCTGGTTTCATTGCTATAAAGGCGGAACTAATTTCTGAGGACTTATGATGAACTGGCACAAAGAAGCCGAGGAAATCGAACAACGGCGCAAGCTTGCAAAGGCCCAGGGCGGCGCCGAATCGATTGCCAGGCACCATGCCAAAGGAAGGCTCACTATCCGCGAGCGTATCGATGCGCTGGTTGCGCCCAATTCCTTTGAGGAGCACGGCGAAGGTGCAGGATTTGCGGAAAAAGATGAAAACGGCGAGATCAAGGACTTCTCCCCCGCTAACTATGTTGTGGGGTTTGGTTCCATTGGTGGTCAGCGAGTGGTCGTCGGAGGCGAAGACTTCACCCTGAAAGGGGGATCGCCAAATGGCGCAGGTCTGCGAAAAAGTGTTTATGCAGAAGAGCTGGCGGTACAGTTCAAGGTGCCGCTAGTGCGTATGCTTGAAGGCGGCGGGGGGAGTGTCGCCGGTTCCGGCGGCGCCAGGCCTACTACCGTTGGTTCTCCCGTGTATGCAGAGCCGAGGTTCAAGATCATTGCCCAGGCTATGAATGAGGTACCCGTTGTGTCTGGTGCCATGGGGCCTGTTGCAGGCTTTCCGGCGGGTAGGTTGGTGGCGTCCCATTTCTCGGTCATGGTGAAGGAAACATCCCAAGTCATGGTTGGCGGCCCGGCCCTGGTAAAGCGGGCACTCGGCGTGTCTCTGACAAAAGAAGAACTGGGCGGCTGGAAGATCCATACCCGCAGCGGTATTGTGGACAACGTAGCTGAAACAGAGGAAGCCGCGCTGGCCCAGATGCGCCAGTTCCTGAGTTACCTGCCTCAGAATGTCTGGCAATTGTCGCAGCGGCTGGATTGCAGCGACAACGCGAACCGAGCCGATGAAGCGTTATTAGGTATTGTTCCAAAGGATGGCCGGATTCCGTTTGAAATGCGTGAGGTCATTCGGCATGTGGTGGACCTCGATTCCTTTTTCGAGATAGCCCCTTTTTATGGTCACGGTCAGATCATTGGTCTGGCGCGCTTGAATGGTTTAGCCGTGGGGGTCATTGCGAATGATTGTCGTCACTTTGCGGGGGCGATGACCGCGGAGGGATCGCAAAAGGCGAAACGGATGATGGAACTGTGCGATACATTCCATCTGCCGATGATTAACTTCCTAGATGAGCCTGGGTTCATGATTGGTCCAGACTCAGAGCAAGCAGCCTGTATTCGGTATGGGATGAGTGCCGTGGCGGCAGCGGTCCAATCAACCGTTCCCTGGGCAACGATCGCCGTGCATAAGTCTTTTGGGGTCGCCTCAGCGGCCCACTTTGCACCGAATACCTACAAGCTCTCCTGGCCTTCCCATGAAATGGGAGCGTTGCCGGTAGAGGGTGGTGTGGCTGTTGCTTTCCACCGTGAAATCGCGGCAGCTGAAGATCCAGATGAGAAGCGGCGGGAATTGGAGCAAATGTTGATGAAGAACCGGTCTCCTTTTCCCATGATGGAAAGTTTTGCTGTTCATGAATTGATTGACCCAAGGCAAACGCGTGCCAGGTTGTGTCGATGGGCCGACTGGATTGAGCCATTACTGGAAGAATTGAAAGGTCCTGTGACCTGGGGAATGAGGCCTTGAGTGTGAAGACCGCAATGAAGTTACTGCTGATTGCTTTTGGCCTTCTCGCGTCGTTTACCGCAATCACCCAACCAGAACCGCATGTACGTGTAGACCTGGTCGCAGCAGTGACGAGTATCGCTCCCGGTGAGTCGTTTGATGTCGTGTTTCGCCAGAAAATTGACGATGAGTGGCATACCTACTGGATGAACCCGGGGGATTCCGGTGCAGCGCCGGACATCAAATGGACTGTACCCGCCGGTGTGTTCGTCAGTGCGTTTAAATATCCGTATCCGGAGCGTATTCCATATGGGCCATTGATGAACTATGGCTATCATAACGAAGTGCTAATACCTTTCTCGGTTTCGGTGCCAGAGGATTATCCCGCCGATGTCGTTGACATTAAGGGGGCCGGCAGGGTGCTGGTCTGTGCCGATATTTGTATCCCCGAAAAAGTCGAAGTCATGGTGTCCATTCCGATAGGGCTAACGGTGATCGACGAGGCGGTGTCCGATACTTTTTACGTGGCACAGGCACGGGTGCCCGTACCTATCGATGTGGTGAGTAGTTTCCAGGTTGATGCAGGCAAGATTCTGTTAACGGTGGGATTACCCGCTGTACAGGGTAATCGAATTGATGCAGTTGAATACTTTCCCTTTACCCCTGAATTAATAGATAACCCGGCCAGCCAGATATTCTTTATGTCCGATGAGGGCCTGGTTCTCACACTAGAGCCTGGTTACGATTTCGATGAGGATTCCGCAGACCTGTCCGGCGTGATCGTGATTCATGAATCCGTCGGTGAAGGGATAGTGTCGAGTTTTGAATTCAGGATGGGTGATTCTATCGCGCTCCCAGGGACTGTGATTCCAGGGGACGATCATGCGTTGGATGAAACAGGATTGCTAGCAGCGCTGTTTTTTGCCTTTTTGGGCGGCGTGATACTGAACCTTATGCCCTGTGTGTTTCCGGTGTTGTCCATCAAGATTCTTTCACTGGTCGAATCTCACCATGATGGTAGTTCTATTCGTTTACACGGCCTTGCCTATGCTGGAGGTGTTGTCGCCAGTTTTGTGGCGATCGCGGTGCTTCTGATTAGTCTGCGAGCAGGCGGTGAGGCGATAGGTTGGGGTTTCCAACTGCAATCGCCCATTGTGGTCAGCATGATCGCCTATTTGTTTCTGGTGATTGGTTTGAACTTGCTGGGTGTGTTTGAGATCGGTGGCACGCTCATGTCCTTGGGTAGCAGCGGAGGCAGCTCGCGGGGATATCTGGGTTCTGTTTCGACCGGCGTGCTGGCGACGATCGTCGCAGCGCCCTGTACCGCCCCCTTTATGGGAGCGGCGGTGGGTTATGCACTGCTTCAGGACGCTGCCGCTGGCGTTTTGGTGTTTGCCTCGCTGGGCTTGGGAATGGCACTTCCCTATGTGGTGCTGTGCTATGCGCCAGGTTTACTGGCCAGGCTTCCTGGACCGGGGCAGTGGATGGTCACCATGAAACAGTTGCTTGCGTTCCCCATGTTTGCCTCAGCAGTCTGGTTGTTGTGGGTGCTGGGTGTACAGGCCGGTCCTGACGCAATGATGCAGGTCCTTACAGGCGCTTTACTCATCGCATTCGCGCTCTGGCTGCTGAACCAGTCTGGCAGTGCGATCGCCAGATTGTCTGCGTTGCTGCTTTTATTTGCCGCCATCTATATTGGTGCAACGCAGGAGATGAGGGTGGTGAGGCCTTCTTTGGATTCTACAGATGGTGAAGCTGGAGTCTATTCCAGAAATGCGCTGGCGATAGCTCAACAGAAAGGACCGGTTTTCGTGAACTTCACCGCTGCCTGGTGCATTACCTGTAAAGTCAATGAACTCAATGCACTGGATGTTGATGCCGTCAAATTGGCGTTTAAAGACAACGCAATAACCTATCTCAAGGGTGACTGGACCAACGAAGATCCCGGCATCACTGCAGCGCTACAAGAATATGGCCGAACCGGCGTGCCGCTTTACCTGCTGTATGCAAAAGATGCGTCCCGAGCGACGGTGCTACCACAGATACTGACACCTGGAATAGTCCTGGATGCGCTGGAAGCGTTGTAGCCTGTTTTGATGAAATGAGAAACAATTGCGCCGACATTAAGTCGTCGCAGTTGTTTCTGGTGTTAGCTCAGCTTATGGGGCAAGTTTTGCAGAGGCCTTGCCCTTGATGACTTCGACACCCTCTGCATCAGTAGTTGAAACTTCGATGTCGGCAATGGTGTCGCCACTTTCTTCCCGAATCTCAGTGACCGTTGCCTTGGCCGTGAGTGTGGCGCCTGGAAAAACCTGGGATGTAAATCGCACGCCATAGTAAGTTAGCTGTCCATCACCGACGTAATTAGTCAGCATGCGGCCGGTCATTCCCATTGAAAGCATGCCGTGAGCAAAAACGGAAGGGTATCCGGCGATTTCCGTCGTAAAAATTTCATCGCTATGCAGTGGGTTATAGTCACCTGATGCGCCTGCGTACTGGACGATCTGGGTTCTTGAGAGGTTGTCGCAAACCTCTTCCTGGTAGGTGTCACCTACCTTAACTTCATTTGCTTTTAGTGCCATTGGAATGACTCCTTACTTGTCGCCTGAGGTGGCTGGACGTTCTGTCCTGACACCTACTCCGGTTGCTGTTATCACGAGTTCGCCGTTTTGGTCGCGGTATTCTGTGACAGTTTCACTAAACATCAATTTCCCGCCTCGACGTCCTTCCTTTTCCCAGTTCTTGCCTGGTTTGTTTTCAGCTGTTAGTACATCCCCCACTTTTAGTTGTCGGTGATAAATATAATGTTGTTCTGCATGGAGACCTCCGCCTCCGCCGCCGCTGCCGCCGCTTTCTTTCTTTTTGGTGATTCCGGTTGGACCCTTCGCTGAACCAAACCATTCCTGGCCGACCTTGGGGCGTAGAAAATAGTCTGGGTCGAACTGTGCGCTTGATTGAACAAACGTTGGTGGCGCTATGATGGCACCCTGGTCAGTAGATCTGGCGTAGTCTTCATCGTAATAGATTTCATTGGTGTCACCGATCGATCGCGCGAACATCATTACGTGTCCTGATTCGACCGGAAATTTATCAACTGCCATGGTTGGCTTCCTCCGTTAAAAATGTAAAAAAATAGTGTGGGCTAGGGGCAACATACTCATGTATCTATGTCAACGTCAAGCCGGTATTTGTAGTGAAAACAAAAAAATGCCTTGTTAGAATCTGATCATAGCTGTAGTATTTTTTTTCCTGATCAATCGAATGTTTCATACGTAGATTGATTTTGAGTTGATCATAAAAAACAACAACATCAACAAACAGGCTATAAGACGCAGTTTATGTCCAGACCAGTACGTATAGAATTCCCCGGTGCTGTGTATCATGTCACAAGCAAGGGAAGCAAAGGTCAAATTGTTTTCGATGATGCTGATGATAGAGGCGTCTTCCTCAATGTTCTTGACAATGTTGTCGTTCGTTTCGGCTGGTTGATTCACAGTTATGTGTTGATGGATGACCACTACGACCTGGTGGTTGAAGTTCCTGGGGCAAACCTTTCGAAAGGTATGCGACAGTTAAACGGAGTTTACACCCAGCATGTAAACCGTCGTCATGCTCAGGAAGGCCCAATTTTTCATGGGCGATTCAAGAGCATTTTACTCGAAAAGAAAAATTACCTGCTACCAGTCTGTCGGCATGTCGTGACCAATCCTGGTAGGTTAAAAGGAGCGCCAAACTTTTCATCGTACAAATGGAGCAGCTATCGGGCATTAGCCGGTCAGGTGAAGGCGCCAACCTTCCTTCACAAAGCTGATGTGTTGAACTATTTCGGCAAGCGCGAAAAAGATGCGCAGCGAAAATACCGGGATTACGTTAAGGAAGGCGTTGGGGAAGACTCACCGCTGGAACAACGCGCTCATCAGGTACTACTCGGCAGTCATCGGTTTTTGAGCGAAATGCAGCCAATTCTTCAAGGTGAAAGACTCTCAAAGAGGGGACCCAAAGCGGTCAAAAGACGTCGAAGCCTGAATGCGTTGTTCAAGAAGGTCGATGACAAGACCCGTAGTGAGCGAAACGAACTGATGAAGAAGGCGCATGTAGATTTTGGCTATACCCTCATGCAAATTGGTGATCATCTGGGACTGCATTACACCACAGTTTCCAAGGTTATCAACGCTTAGATTTTTTATGTACGTCTACCAGGCGTTCGTGACCCGCTAACCATCATTCGGTCAAATTTAGTTGATTCCGAGTACCGCTCAGGGCTGTTGACCAAGTACCGCTCAGGGCTGTTTGTTAAGTACCGCTCAGGGCTGTTTGTTAAGTACCGCTCAGGGCTGTTTTGCGAGTACAGCTCAGGGCTGTTCACCAAATACCGCTCAGGGCTGTTTAATGACGCCAGGTAGACGTTCAATAAAAGTCCTAGTATGCTTCGTCCGCGAATTGACTTAGAAGCAATCATTCTGGAGTAACACAGTGCGAAGAGTACTAGCCCCACAGTATAAGGAAGATAGTGAAATAGACCTGACCCCTATGTTGGACGTTGTGTTCATCATGTTGATTTTCTTCATTGTGACAGCGACATTCGTAAAGGAAATTGGTCTGGACGTTAACAGCCCTGACAAAAACCAGAATGTTAAAGATGCTGACAAACAAAGTATTGTGGTGCGGATCACCAGCCGTGATCGAATTCGAATCAGAGGCAGGGATATCGATGTTCGTGCAGTAAGGGCAAACATTGAACGATTGCACGCCGAAAACCCGGATGCGCCGGTTGTAGTTCAGCCACATCCGGAAAGTAAAACCAATACCATGATCCAGGTAATGGATTCTGCCCGACAGGCAGGGGTCTACAACGTCTCTATAGCCGCTGGGTAGATCCGTTGATGCCATGAAAATCGGCATCAACATCAGGGTTATGGGGCCTCAGTCGTCCCGTAACACGATTACCAGTATTCTTAAGCAAGCCGAGTCTGCTGGTGTCGAATCCGCATGGATCGTCGATCATATTGCCATTCCCCCTGATGATGCCGAAGGTTCCGGGGGGCGATACCTGGACCCGCTAACGTCGCTTGCATGGATGGCAGGCCAGACCCAGTCAATCATGATTGGCACCAGTGTACTGATCCTTCCTTATCGTCCGAAGCTGCCC
>Ga0206683_10003225_pt1 | contig 10857 bp, 8 predicted proteins | sample M280m12015metaG_FD_155483 | JGI IMG/M metagenome (GOLD analysis project Ga0206683, IMG submission 155483) | Ammonia-oxidizing marine archaeal communities from Monterey Bay, California, United States - M2 80m 12015 | ecosystem: Environmental > Aquatic > Marine > Intertidal zone | place: USA...
CAGAAAGCTAAACAGCAGTCCTTCCATTTGGTCCAACTGTTGCGCATCGAAGTAGACCAAACCCTGCTCGACTGGGTTCGGAAATGCCTGGAAGCCAGTATCCAATTTATTTAAATGGGGCTCTAAAGCTTGAATCACGACCAAGCTTGAATCAACTAAGGCAGGAGTAATAACAATTACTTTGGCACTTTCATTCGATCGATTGCCCACACAACCACCAACAAAAATTACCGTCAACAGGCAAGCTACAATTAGAGACCAAGCACGTTGTGTGTGTGTATTCATACAGTAATCACTTAGTGATCGAAGGCTCATGCAGCATAGCCTGAGTTATTAAGGGTTCTCACCCTCAAATAAACAGCCTGGTCGGAATCTCCAGAATGCTCCGCAGAACTCCGGCATAGCAAAAGCACCCGATTTGACACGCAAAATGACCAATACAAGCCTCCCCATAGTTTAATGTCTACTTTACGGCGCGCCAATACGCATCACAAGCCCACTGAACCGTTCTCGACAGAAGCGTGGTAGGATTCTTCCTGTTCTTGCCGCATAGCAGATTGGCAAGCACCTTAATGTAAACAGGACATACCTATTTTATCGGTTAGGGAAGTGCGTCTATTTAGTCAGTTATCAGTTATTAAATACTCACAAACGGGGAGACATCCATGTTAGATCTATCGCTGATTCCACCAATACTTGGTGTAGTTGGACTAGTTGTTGCTGTCATAATTTATTTCATTGTGAAAAGTTATGATGAAGGCGATGAAAAACTAAAAAGAATCGCTGATCAGATTCATTTGGGTGCAATGGTGTTTATGCGCCGTGAGTACACGATGCTGTCTATGTTCGCAGCCGCAATTCTTGTAGCAATTTACTTAAGCCCACTTGGCTCGATGACTGCGGTTGCTTTTATCGCTGGTGCAGTTTCATCAGCAGCAGCAGGCTGGTTCGGCATGTTCACCGCAACCAAAGCGAATGTAAGGACTACGCAAGCAGCGCACACTCAAGGCCAATCAGCGGCGCTATCAGTCGCTTTTTTTGGCGGTTCAATTATGGGGCTTGCTGTGGCGTCTCTCGGACTGCTCGGTCTTGGAGCAGTTTACTATCTGTTTGGCGGTGATCCGCAAACCGCACATAATATTCATGGTTTTGGCATGGGTGCATCGGTAGTGGCTCTGTTCTCCCGAGTCGGTGGGGGCATCTACACCAAAAGTGCAGACGTTGGCGCCGACCTGGTAGGCAAGCTCGAGCAGGGCATCCCTGAAGATGATCCCCGCAATCCGGGGGTTATTGCCGACAACGTCGGAGATAATGTCGGCGATGTGGCTGGCATGGGTTCAGATATTTTTGAATCTTACTGTGGCGCAATGATTGCCACTATAGCAATTGCCTCAACACTCGCCGTTGGCAGCATAGCTGACCTTACTCCTGGGATGACTGAAGGCAATGGCAGAAGCACACTTATGTTCCTGCCTTTGGCATTGGCCTCCACGGGCCTTATTGCTTCCATTATCGGCATCGGCGTTGTGCGGATTTTCTCAGGTGCGAACCCCGCCCTGGCACTGCGTATCGGCATGATTGGTAGCACGGCTCTGTTTATCATTGTTGCCTATTTTCTTATGGCCAGCATGGGCATAGATAATGGTATCTGGTGGTCAGTATTGTTCGGTGCCGGTGGTGGCGTGGTGATCGGACTCATTACTGAGTATTACACCTCCTCAACACCGGTTATACGCATTGCGGAATCCGGTAAAACCGGATCAGCGACGGTGATGATTACGGGACTTTCTGTCGGTATGCAGTCAGTGGTTATTCCTATGCTCACAATCTGCGCAATCATCTATGTCTCAACAACTCTAGCAGGGGTCTACGGTGTCGGTATTGCTGCGGTGGGTTTGCTGGCCACTGTTGGCATGACCATGGCCGTGGATGCTTATGGCCCTATCGCCGATAACGCCGGCGGCATCGCAGAGATGGGAGGACTGGGGGCTGATACCCGTGCAATCACTGACTCGCTCGATGAACTGGGCAATACGACCGCAGCAATGGGTAAAGGTTTTGCGATCGGTGCAGCCGCATTGGCAGCCTTAGCAATTATTGCTGCATTCGTCGAAACCATAACAACATTTAAACCTGAGTTTGTGCTGCATCTTGGCGATCCGATGGTCTTAATTGGCCTCTTCCTCGGTGGTGTCGTGCCGTTTCTTATTGCCAGCATCACCATGACTGCAGTGGGCGAAGCGGCCATGACCATGATTGAGGAAATCCGTCGGCAGTTCCGCGAAATTCCCGGCCTCATGGAAGGCACAGCAGAACCCGACAATGCCAAGTGTATTGATATCGCAACTACCGCGGCACTGCGAAAAATGCTGCTTCCGGGCTTGGTGGCTGTAGCAGTTCCCCCTGCTATAGGCTTCGGCCTAGGGCCGGAAGCCTTGGGTGGAGCGCTCGGTGGTGCCCTGCTCGGCTGTGTGCTCCTCGCGCTTACGATGGCTAACGCCGGCGGTGCTTGGGACAACGCCAAAAAATATGTCGAAAAAGGCAATCTCGGCGGCAAGGGCTCGGATGTGCATTCAGCCGTTGTTGTTGGTGACACCGTCGGTGATCCGTTCAAAGATACCTCAGGCCCATCGATGAACATTTTGATTAACGTTATGGCTATCGTCAGCTTGGTGATTGCGCCACTGCTGGTTTAGCCTGTTGAGGTTTAAAAACAGATACGCTTAATGCGGTCAATAAAAAAGGGCGGCCAAACGGTCGCCCTTTTTTTAAACTGAGTTTATTGCCCTATTTTTACAGCGTCTGTCACCATGATGGAACGCCCCCCCAAAACACGGCGCTTCACCCGATTTTGAGAAAGTCGATGAATGTGCCTGAAAAACCCCAGCCCCGAGACCGCTACTTCACCGCAATTTTTACCTCGGGCTTATCAAAAGGGTTATTGGCACAGTAGTTCATGCCGATACCCTCTTTAATATTACCGTTCTTATCAACCTTCGCGAAAATACGATATGGCTCATAGTCAGCCAGAATCCCGTATTCACCTGTGTAGGTGTAGCAGGCAAAGTTTTCAAACACAAAATATTTTGGCGGTAAGAAAGTCAGCGTAGAGAAAGCGACAAGAGTCACTGTGTACGCTACGCCGGCCCAACGACGAGTATTTATCTCAAGCGGCTCTCGGGAGAGAATGCACCAGCTAACAAACTGCCCGGCAGCAATACCGAAAATCATGATGCTGAGCATCAATGGCAATGAAGGCTTCACACCTACAGCAAATGACCATTCCATATACCCAAAATAGGTCAACATTATAAGTGTCGGCGTAGTCACCAAGGCCATTGCCTTACCGAACCAATAGTTATTGGCATCATCGCGTGTGTAAGTGTATTGGACTAAGGCCCAGACCAAGCCAGGCCAAAAGTACATTTTAGTGTGTTCCCAAGCACTTTCGTTAACAGCAGCAACAAGCGCCATCGGCGTCCAGTAATCGGTCAACTCAAAGGCAAAGTGCAATAATGAACCGACCACCGCGACCCAAAATACGCAGCCTATATCCCATAATGCCAGTTTTAATTTGCGGTTCATGGTTTTTTCCCCTGCCACACCAGTTCATCCCATCTCCCATAGATTCGCTTCGTTTGCCCCTTTGGATTCATGCCAATAACACCACCCTTCGGGCAATAAGCGCAGAGATACTTAGAATTTAAAGATTCTGGATAGAATTGGCGACTATTATTTTCAGCTTGAGTTCACCGGAATATTTATGCTTGAACTATTTGTCGCACTGATTGCAATAACTGGCATTGTAATTGCCATTATTTTCAACACCAAATACAAAAGTCGCAAATGGGATATGTATTATCCCAATCTGGCATGGATGCGCGGCGGTATGTACTTCAGCTTCTGCTGGACACTATCGTATCTCACCGGCGGCATGGCTCTCATTCTCGATAATCCAGTGTTCACTGCAGAGCAATGGGCAAACCCAAACTGGCGCATCTATACCGGACTGGCCTGCCTGTTTATTGTTTTAGCGTATAGCGTTAATTGGTGTTACTTCACTCCGGTGTTTAAACGAAAGAAGAAGTGGCTGGTCGCAATTATTTTCGGTGCTCTTTGGGGGTCAAGTTCTGGCCAGTTGTTTTTATCAGCGTGGCTACTCGCAAACATGACGCCTCTTACCGTCTGGTGGGCAACTGGCGCGGCATTCCTGTGTCTTGCTGCCTACCAACCCAACTGGCATAACATTTATTGGGATCATTACATTGCGCCCGAGCATGACACACCAATGACTCAGGTTATTAAAGCCACCACCTGCCATATTCCGAACCTGCTCATCTGGTTGCCTCTTCTCACTATTTACGAAAACTACGCGCTGTTTGTTGGCGCGCAGGTCTGGGCCTGCACCTCGGCAGCACTCGGCATGCACTTTCCGGCGCCGTGGGATGCCCCCAGCAAACTAAACTATGCTGTTCGAACCGATGCAAAGCCCGCCCGATGCACTGGCTACATTCCTGCAGACCCTAAAAAAGACCCGTACACACCGTTTTATCCGGGATGGACCGGGCCCGATAAGCCATAAATCAAGCAATTGAGGCTGAGTTAATAAGGACAAACCTATGAGCGAATCACATCCCTGGTTAGAAACCACACCTTGGCCTACCGCGCAGCTGCCGCGTGAAGAACTCAGCACGCGAATCGAGCACTTTCTGGCGACCCAATGGATGGGCGTACTATGCACCATTGGGAAGAATGGTCCTATCGGCAGTCCGGTTGAATATTATGCGGATGGTTTAAATATTTTTATTCTGCCGCAACCGAACAGCCCAAAGGTAAAAGCCATCACTCGTGATCCGCGATTGTGTTTTGCTATCCACGGAGAAAACTCCGGCTGGGCCAGCGTGCGCGGTGCGCAGGTCTTTGGCAATGCCCAGTTTATTGATCCTGGCACACCAGAACATGAACATGGCATGCGTGTTTATCGTTGGCAGCAATCGGCCATACAGCTGGGCAAACCTTTGGATACGGCACCGCAAGTGCCGTTGCTGGTCATTAAACCCGAGCGGGTGGTGTACACCGAGCACTGGCTGCGAAAAGACGGTTTTGGTCCAAGGCAGATCTGGCATTGCGATCCCGATAAGCAAGGCGCATCCAGAACTTATAGCCACTAATTAGAAGCGCGAATACCAGCGACCACCTCTAAGATCATCAATTGCATGGGCTTACACCCGATGCCAACAATCTCTTCAAAATCAGATGGCACATCGAAGGCACCATTGCGGATAGCCTGGTAACAGCCGGTTAACATTGCCGCCACCTCGGCACCGCGTACGGGTGTCATTTTAGCAAGACATTCTTCATCGCTGCTCATTTCATAGCGGACATTAATTTCGGCGCAATGATTCACCATCTCAACCAGTTGTTCCTGCGTATACGCATCGCCCACCAGATTTACTACACGATTATCGCAGTGGCCTGCCAGTGCCAAACGCGCAAAAGCAATCGCCAACTCATTGCGGGTAATGTAGGCGCAGTAGCCCTCTCCCCCGTTGTTTCGAAAGACGCCCTCAGCGGCTGCGTTGAGAATATGGGCCACATCAAATTCAAGATACAAACCATTGCGGCAGCGAATCCATATAAGGCCTGATTCCTGCAAATCCTGCTCGGCCTGACGATTCACCTCCGCCATGGGTGCGTACATAGTCTGCATTTCGTCACCGTTGCCGATCACGCTGGTGTAAATAACTTTGCGGACACCCGCAGCCAGAGCAGCCTTAATAACATTACGGTGCAACGCCACCCTATCGCCAACACCCGCGGGCGTGGAAACAAGCACTGCGGTATCGACACCCGCAAATGCCTGCTGCATCTGCTCCACCGAGCCGTAGTCACCCTGCCTCACTTCCACACCGGAATCAGCAAGCTTTGAGGGATCGCGGGCGATGGCAACCAGACGCGATGTTTGATCTTCGCTGCCCTCCACCAATTCGCCCTGTGGTGTGTACTGGACCTCGAGAAGACGCTTGAGTTCGTTGAGAATAGCGAGGCCCAGATGGCCGCTTGCGGCGGTAATTGCAATTTTCATAGTGACAGCACTTAAACGAAAGAGAGTGCCATTCTGCCATAAATTATTCAGCCAGAAGTACCAACAACGAAAAGAGGCTCCGCACGCGGAGCCTCTTTTCGTTGTCACCTCAGCTGATAACTGCAACCGCGTAATATAAAATTATCGGCATATACTTTCCGAACAGTTTCGGAACTGTGGACTCAGGGCAGATGCAAGAATAGTTAGCCCTGGCTTAAGACCTGCCCATGCTCCCTTGTAGAGTGGAACCCAACTGTTGGCCACTTTTCCTGAGTTAGGCTCAGCTTGTATTTACTGCTGGCCAGAAACACGGGATTGCCATCGACATCCAATGCCATTGAGGCCAGTTCGCGCTTCTGAAAATCATTCCGCGTTGTTTCGTCGGGAAAACTCAACCAGCGAGCTGTATGGATCTCAACGGGCTCATACTTAGCTTCGACACCGTACTCAGCCGACAACCGATGCGCAACAATTTCAAACTGCAAACGACCTACAGCACCCAATAACATGCGACCAAGATCATTAGTAAACACCTGCACTGCGCCCTCTTCACCAAGTTGCTCCAAACCCTTAGCAAGTTGCTTGGCTTTAAATGGATCTTCGGGACGTGCAGCTAAAAATAGCTCGGGTGCAAAATAGGGAATACCCGTGAAAGTAAGGTTCTCGCCCTCGGACAAGGTGTCACCGATCTGCAGCTGACCGTGATTGTGAATACCAATGATGTCGCCCGCATAAGCCGCTTCACTGGCGACACGACTGTTTGCCATAAAGGTCAGTGCATTACCGATGCGGAGCTCGCGATCAAGCCGCAGGTGCCGGGTTTTGATTCCGGGCTTGTACTCCCCCGAACAAATACGGAAGAAGGCAATGCGATCACGATGCTTCGGGTCCATATTTGCCTGAATTTTAAACACAAAGCCGCTGAATGGTTTTTCTGCTGGTGCCACTTCGCGACTTAGCGCAGCGCGCAGCTGTGGCTGAGGCGCCCAGCCAACCAACGCATCTAGAACTTCCTGGACGCCGAAGTTGTTAATACCGGAACCAAAAAAAACGGGTGTCTGCATGCCAGCCAGAAACATCTCTAAATCGAAAGGGTCACTGGCTTCACGCAGCAACTCAACTTCTTCACGGAATGTTTCTATCTCGTCAGGATATAAGGTGTCCAGCAATGGGTTATCTAATCCCTTCATCACCTGCTGGTCTGTGCCTTGCTTTTCCTTGCCCGAGGTAAACTTCACCAAATGGTCGCGCTTTAAATCGTAAACACCACGGAACGACTTACCCATGCCGATAGGCCAGGTTACAGGAGCACAATCAATTTTCAGGGTTTCTTCAACTTCCTGAAGGATATCCAGGGGACCACGAACCTCGCGATCAAATTTATTCACAAAGGTAATAATCGGCGTGTTGCGCAAACGACAAACTGCCAACAGTTTAATAGTCTGCGCCTCAACGCCCTTGGCAGCATCAATAACCATCACCGCCGCATCGACAGCGGTTAGAACACGATATGTGTCTTCCGAGAAGTCTTCGTGACCGGGTGTATCCAGCAGGTTGATTGTGGTGTCGGCATACTCGAACTGCATTACCGAGCTGCTCACCGAAATACCTCGCTGCTTTTCGATCTCCAGCCAGTCGGATGTAGCATGGCGGGTTGCACGTCGCGCTTTGACCGCGCCAGCCTCCTGAATTGCACCACCATAGAGCAGCAGCTTTTCAGTCAAGGTTGTTTTACCTGCATCAGGGTGAGAAATAATCGCAAAGGTACGGCGCTTTGCCACTTTCTTGGCAAGCCGTTGCATTATTTCGGGCTGATTGCTGGTGTCAGGCATACGCTAAACAGGGTTACTTAATAACCGATCCAGAGGACCGGAGAATGCTTCAAGAAGCGCGCATCATACATTGCCTGAACACCTTTGGGTAAGGATTAGGCGCAATAGCCTAGCGGGAAACACTCTTAGCGGACAGTTTCCTAAAATCGCTGGCGTAGTTATTGAGTCGCCGCTTTGCAACTTCGCGCTGTTTCGGCGTCAAGCTATTAATCAGCCCACTGGTGAGATCGAGTGCGGCAACCAAATTAGCATCGACGGTTTTCTGAAACTCTGGCTCATCATAGTACCGCGGGTACACGTAAAGATTAGTAAGGCGCTCACGATACTCAGCCTCCGGCGGATGCTCTTTGACCAATTGCACAAATACCAACTGCCAGCGACGCCGGTTTTCAATCCAGTCTTGGGTAGCATCTCGCATATTGCCTAAAGAATTGCTGATATATTGCTTCTGCTCAGCATTCAATTTACCCAGAAATTGCTCAAGTATTTTAATTGTTCTTTCATCACGATTTGCTTTTCGCTCTTCTTCAGTAACCCCAGAATACTCTTCAAACAACTCCTGATTATTCTCCTCCATGCGCTGAACCATCTGCTGCACCTGTTCATCTGTGAGGCCACTCAGAAATAACTGGGCATCCGGAATGATGTGCAGCATGGAGGCATCCCAAAAGTCGAGCATCTCGTCATAAGCAATGCTTGCTTGCTCAGGCGTAAAGGGCCCATCAAGCGATGCAGCCAAAGCAGAAAGGTAGTCGGAGTAAAGCGGCAACTGGGTCTGACGATGCCAGGCGAGGTTGCGATCAACCATTTCCCGCAACTCGACCTTCTGCTGCTTATCGAGATCGAAATGACGGGCCAGATAAAAAGTAAGCACCCAATCGATCTGATTGTACGCGAAACCGGTTCGGCTACAGCCATTCAAGCCAGAAGCCAGCACCACAATACACAGCAGCATAGCCAAGGGTCGGCGGACTAATACAAAGAGCCGTTTTCCTTTAACGCCGACACCTGTCATACAAGACCTCAGTCAAATGGATGCTTCAGGATAATGGTTTCATCACGGTCGGGGCCGGTAGAAATAAGATCAATAGGCACCTGTAAAATCTCTTCAATACGTTTTAGATAGCTCCGCGCCGCCTCAGGAATGGCATTCAGATCAGTAACACCCGCTGTGTTATCGCTCCACCCGGACATAGTCTCATACACGGGCTCGCAATCAGCATACTGCTCTACCCGCATCGGCGGCACAGTGAATACTTCATCGCCAAGCTTATAGCCAACACAAATTTTTACTTCCTGCAAACCATCGAGCACATCCAGCTTGGTAATACACAAACTCGTTATGCCATTGTTAATCATGGTTCGACGCGCAGCGACAGCATCAAACCAGCCGCAACGACGAGGCCGGCCGGTGGTAGAACCAAACTCCTTACCAACATCCGCAATACGGGCAGCCACATCATCAAACAGCTCTGTGGGAAAAGGCCCACTGCCCACACGGGTGGCATAGGCCTTCACAACACCGAGGACCCCATCAAACATGTTAGGCCCTAGACCGGAACCGGTTGCCGCATAACCCGACGTGGTGTTCGACGAGGTCACAAACGGATAGGTGCCATGATCAATATCAAGCAAGGTGCCCTGGGCACCCTCAAAAAGAAGGCTCTTACCACTGATAATGAGGTCATTCAAAAGGCCTGCAGTATCTGAAATTAACGGAGTAATTCGTTCAGCCATACTCAGCGACTCGCTGAGGACTTCGTCATAGTCGATAACCGGCTGCTTATAGAAATCTTTCAACAAAAAGTTATGCAGTTCCATAGCCACTTTAAGCTGGTCAGCAAAACGCTGCTTATCGAGCAAGTCCGAAACACGCAATGCTCGACGGGCAACTTTATCTTCGTAAGCAGGACCAATTCCGCGACCGGTCGTCCCAATAGGGTCTTTGCCGCGGGCAATTTCACGCGCCTGATCCAATGCAATATGGGTTGGTAAAATAAGTGGGCAGGCCCCACTCAAACGCAGCCGCCCAACAACCCGAGTGCCGTTGGCCTCAAGTCCGTCAACTTCTTTAAGCAGCGACGGTAAATGCACCACCACGCCGTTACCAATAACGCAGTCTACAGAGTCGCGCAAAATACCGGATGGCACAAGATGCAACACGGTTTTCTTGCCGTCAACAATCAGCGTATGACCCGCGTTGTGTCCACCTTGAAAACGAACCACGGCGCCCACTTTTTCAGTAAGCAAGTCGACGACTTTACCCTTACCTTCGTCGCCCCATTGGGCTCCAACAACAACAACATTTTTTGCCATGATTCCGGGCTCTGTATACCAACCAAAACAAGCCGCTTAGCCACGGCTGAATAAAACTAACTGCACGCTACCGGCGGCATAACCACACCAACCAAAAGTACCGTACCACCAAAAATTCTCAGCTGACTATCGTTCAACTGCTCGATCGCAAGCCAACCTAAAACCATGCAGACCAGACCGCGAGACGGGCAAATGGCAGAAAACGGCTCCTACCTAATGCCACACAAACCGGCCCCCAAACCAATCCAGATCATCCGGGGGAACCCCGACAACCCAATGCCAAGCTTAATTCTGCCGATTACTTCGCCGTGGAATTATTCAGATAACGGAAAAACTCACCATCCGGCGCAATCACTAACAGATCGCCTGAGCTACCAAGCGAGCGTCGATAGGCTGAAATACTGCGGTAAAACGCGTAAAACTCAGAGTTTTTCGTGTAAGCCGCCGCATAGATCTCCGCAGCCTGAGCATCGCCCTGACCACGGATGATTTCTGCATCACGGTACGCCTCGGCCAGCAGCACGGTACGCTTGCGCTCGGCATCGGCACGAATCTGCTCAGCGGCTTCTGCACCCTCAGCACGCAACTCCGAGGCAACACGAGCACGCTCCTGACGCATTCTGC
>Ga0206683_10003228_pt1 | contig 10850 bp, 10 predicted proteins | sample M280m12015metaG_FD_155483 | JGI IMG/M metagenome (GOLD analysis project Ga0206683, IMG submission 155483) | Ammonia-oxidizing marine archaeal communities from Monterey Bay, California, United States - M2 80m 12015 | ecosystem: Environmental > Aquatic > Marine > Intertidal zone | place: USA...
GAATGCTTTTAGAAAAGTTCTAAAAAAAGGAGAATCTATAAAAGGTAAAACATTCCTAACTTCAGGGCTTGGAGGAATGAGTGGTGCTCAACCAAAAGCAGGAAATATTGTTGGTTGTATTTCAATTACTGCAGAGGTTAACTATGTAGCTGCAAAAAAAAGATATGATCAGGGTTGGGTTGATAAACTGGTATTGGATATTAATGAATTAGTTAAGTTAGTTAAAGATGCCCAGTTGAATAATAAAATAATATCTTTTGCCTACATAGGCAATATCGTTGATGTTTGGGAAATTTTTCTTAAAGAAAATATTAATGTAACTATTGGTTCAGATCAGACTTCACTTCATAACCCTTGGTCTGGCGGCTATTATCCGGTTGACTTGAGCTATGATGAAGCAAATAATCTATTAAAAGATGATCCTTTATTGTTTAAAAAGAAGGTTCAAAAATCTTTAAAAAGACAATCAGATGCTATAAAAATGCATGTTAAAAAAGGCACTTATTTCTTTGATTATGGAAATGCCTTTTTATTGGAAGCATCTAGAGCTGGTGCAGATGTAATGAATGATAAAAAAACAGAGTTTTGTTATCCATCATATGTTCAAGATATTTTAGGACCTATCTGTTTTGATTATGGCTTTGGTCCATTTAGGTGGGTTTGTGCATCAGGAAATCCTAAAGATCTTGAAGAAACTGATGAAATTGCTAAAAATGTTTTATCAAAAATAAGAGAAAAGGCACCACAAGAAATACATGGTCAATTAGATGATAATATAAAATGGATTGAGGATGCAAAAAAAAATAATTTAGTTGTTGGTTCAAAAGCAAGAATTTTATATGCTGACTCTTTGGGAAGAATAGAAATTGCAAAAGCTTTTAATTCAGCTATTTCAAAGAAAAAAATTGGCCCAATAATTCTTGGAAGGGATCATCATGATGTTAGTGGGACTGATTCTCCTTACAGAGAAACATCAAATATTTATGATGGGAGCAAATTTACTGCAGATATGGCAATTCAAAATGTAATAGGAGATAGTTTTCGAGGAGCTACTTGGGTGTCAATTCATAATGGTGGTGGTGTTGGTTGGGGTGAGGTAATAAATGGCGGTTTTGGAATGCTCTTAGATGGCACTAAGCAGTCTGAAAAAAAAATAGAAAAAATGTTATTTTTTGATGTAAATAATGGAATTGCCAGGAGAAGTTGGGCTCGAAATAAATCTGCTATTAGAGCAATTAAACATGAAATGGAACGAACAAATGAACTAAAAGTTTCAATTCCAGAGAATGTTGATGATACTATATTAGATTCTTTATACAAATGAAAATTCTTTTTATCAATATTAAAGGTCTCCTTCAAACTCTTAAAAAGAGCACCTTATATTTAAAAGGTCATCAAATGAAAGATCTTTCTCAAATCAGTAATGCATATCTATTAATTAAAAATGATCAAATTATAGATTTTGGAGAAATGACTTCATCCCCTAATATTGATGTAGATAAAATTATTGATGTTAAGGATAGGTTTATTCTTCCTGCTTGGTGCGACTCTCATACTCATATAGTTTATTCAGGTTCAAGAGAAAAAGAATTCGTTGACAGAATATCAGGAGTAAGTTATGAGGAAATTGCAAAAAAAGGAGGAGGGATATTAAATTCTGCAAAAAAACTACAGAAAGAATCTTTTGAAAAATTATATTCAGAAAGTGCTGCACGTCTTGAAGAAGTAATGAAATTAGGAACAGGGGCAATAGAAATAAAATCAGGTTATGGTCTTGAACTATCAGCAGAAATAAAAATGCTAGAGGTTATTGATAAATTAAAGAAAAATTATAATGCTTCTATTCAACCAACTTTTCTTGCAGCCCATGCTGTTCCAACAGAATATGTAAATAAAAAAGAAAAATATATTTCTCAAATTATTGATCAATGGATTCCAAAAGTTTCAGAAAGAAAGCTTGCAAAATATATTGACGTCTTTTGTGAGAAAGGATATTTTGATATTAATGAAACAAGATTAATAATAAAGGCTGGAAAAAAACACGGACTAATACCAAAAATTCATGTTAATCAATTTAATTCTTTTGGAGGTGTTCCTCTTTGTACAGAACTAGACTGTCACACAATCGATCATCTTGAAATTTTAAATGATGAAGACATAAACGCAATTAAAAACAGCAATACCATGCCTGTTGCATTACCTAACTGCTCTTTTTTCTTAAAAATCCCATATATGCCTGCAAGAAAGCTTATTGATAATAATATTCCACTGGTTTTAGCTTCTGATTACAATCCAGGCTCATCTCCATCTGGAAATATGAATTTTGTAGTTTCTCTAGCCTGTACAAAAATGGGGATGACACCTGAAGAAGCAATTAACGCAGCTACAATTAACGGGGCTTTTGCAATGGGTTTATCTGAAGAGGTAGGAAGCATTACAATTGGTAAAAAAGCAAACCTGATTATTACAAAAAAAATATCTTCATACTCAATGATACCATATGCATTTGGATCAAATTTAATTGACGATGTTTACATTAATGGAAAGTCTATAATAGGTTCGTGAATAATGTAATCAAATATTATCGCTCACCTGATCCAGCATTATGGAATGGAAAATTGTCAGACTCCTCTTCACATAATCAATATTGGTATGAAGTAATAAAAATTTATCATAATGGTCTTGAGCACTTACAATCAGAAAGATTAAATAGTGATTTTGGTATTTTAGGCTATGCATGTGACGAGGGAGTTAAAAGAAATAATGGAAGACAAGGCGCTGTAAATGGTCCAAAAGCTATAAGAGAACAGCTAGGGAAATTGTCAGCACATTTTTCAGAAAAAACAGTTACAGATTATGGTGATATTGTTGCTCATGACAATAATATAGAATTAGCACAAAAATTATTTTCAAATGTTATTCAAGAAATAATTAAATCTGGCCAATTAAGTATAGGAATAGGAGGGAGCCATGATCTAGCATATGGTCATTTTTGTGGAATTCAAAAAGCTTTACCACAAGTGAAATCAACCAAAATAGGAATTCTAAATTTTGATGCCCATTTTGATTTAAGGCCTACAATTAATAGAGCAAATTCGGGGACACCTTTTTATCAAATAATGAAAGAATTTGGAACTAATGTAGAATACTTAGCATTAGGAATTCAAAAAAATTCTAATTCGAATTCATTATATAAAATTGCATCTGAATTTGGAGTAAATCATATTCCCGCTGAAGACTGTACTTTAGTTAATCTTAATAATGTTATTAATATTATTGACAACAATTTTAAAGAATGTAATTATTTATATGTTAGTATAGATCTTGATGGTTTTACTTCTGCACATGCTCCTGGTGTTAGCGCTCCTAGTCCTTTTGGTTTTTCTGTACAATTTTTTAGATCTGTTTTTGAGCATGTATTAAAAACAAAAAATGTAGTAGCAATAGATATAGTGGAGCTTAATCCTGTGTATGACATAGACTCAATAACTGCTAAGTTAGCTGCTCAGATAATAGATACAGCAATAAATAACCTGTAGTACTAAAATTCATAACTATTTAGAATTATATTTGGTGGGAGCTAGTTTTGGAGATTTAGCAAATGATTTATTTAACTAAATATTTTTTAAAAAATCTAGACTTGCTTGCAAGGCTATTTTAGGGTTTTCAACCATGTCTTGTTCTACAAAAAAATGTTTAACACCATTTTTTTTAGCTTCATAAACTATTTGCTTAATATCAAGGATTCCATTTCCAACATTGGTCATATAAGGCAATAATTCAATCCACTGTTGTGGATTACTACCATCTTTAGAGAAGTAAACTAACTTGGACATATCTTTCAAATGTATACATAAGTACCTATTGGGATAAGATTTAAGATATTCTATAGGATTAGCACCTCCTGCTGTGGTCCAGAAAATGTCCATCTCGAAAAATACTAATTCAGGATCCGTATTATCTAAAATCAATTTCATAGGAACTTGATCAGCTTGTTCTTTTAATCCGTATCCATGATTGTGATAAATAAACTTTAAGCCCTCTTTTTTTGCCAAATCACCTAATACATTAAACTCATCTGCCATTCTTTTATAACCATCTAAAGTTTTTCTTTTCTCCTCTGGGATATATGCTATTCCAACACATTCTAACCCCAAAGATCTGGCAGCATCACCAACTTCAGGCATTCGGGTATTTAAAGTATGCAAATGTATATGAGCTGACTTAGCTTTTAAACCATATTCATCTAATAAAGATCTAAAGTCAGAAACATTATAATTAAAAAATCCACTACCACTAAATCCTAACTGTGGAGTTATTGCTTTCCATTCTTTAATAGCCTTTTCAGAACTAAAGGGGTATGGACCATATAATTCTAATTTTTTATACCCCATCTTAGAAATCATTTCTAAAGAACCCCTTAAATCATTATTAAGCATTTTGGGTAGAGAAAATAATTGTAAGCCAATATCCTGAAGAAGATTATTTTTAAACTTACAAGCTTGTTGTCCAAAGAGGAGTAACCCACTAGTTAAAGTAAAATTAGTTTTTATAAAAGTTCTGCGTTTCATGATTATATTAAAAATAAGAAAATAAAAGCAATAGATTTAGTTATTGCATTCTCCCTCAGTCCAATTAATTATCCCCTGTGATTCAGCAACACAATCATTAGAATATGTTACTCCATCACATCCGCAAACAGGCCTATACTCTTTTGTACAAGCAATGTCAAGTGATTGTCCTTTACATACATCATCTTTATCATTTTGAGAGCATCCAATAAATACGATAATGCTAAAAAGTAAATATTTGTATAGGGTATTCATATAATTACTAAATTCATATAAAAGTATAATATTTTGGATAAAAGAAATTTTATAAAAGTCTTGGGAGGGTTATCCATATCACCTTTTTTGATAGGCTCGGCTTCTAAAGAGTTTTTGTCTTTATCTAATTATTTGCCTAAAATTGAAAATGATGAGGAATTATGGAAGGTCGTTCGATCACACTACAAACTAAAGGATGATTATATAAATCTTGAAAGTGGATATTATTGTATTCTTCCTCAGCCAACCTTAGAACACTTTATAGAACATGTTAGGTATGTAAATTATGAGGGCTCTTATTATATGCGAAATTATCAATTCCCAAATAAAGAAAAAGTAGCAGCTCAACTTGCAGAGTTAGTGAATACAAATCCAGAAGAACTTGTTATAACAAGAAATTCAACAGAATCTTTAGATTTAATAATTTCAGGATTTCCATGGAAGAAAGGAGATGAAGCAATTTATGCAGAACAAGATTATGGGGCAATGATAAATATGTTTAAGCTAGTTGAAAAAAGAGAAGGAATAATCAATAAGGTTATTTCTGTTCCAAAGCACCCTAAAAGTGATGAAGAAATTGTGGCTTTATATGAAAATCAGATTACTGATAAGACTAAACTGATTATGGTATGTCACCAAATAAATATTACGGGGCATATTCTTCCTATTAGAAAAATTTGTGATATGGCACATAGACATGGTGTTGATGTTTTGGTTGATGGAGCTCATTGTGTTGGACAATTTGATGTTTCAATTGATGATTTGGGGTGTGATTATTATGCATCTAGTTTACATAAATGGCTTTCTACACCTTTAGGAGCAGGAATATTGTATGTAAACAAAAAAAATATTAGTAAGATCTGGCCATTTTTTGCAAGTGGTTCACAAAATTTAAATGATATAAAAAGACTAAATCATACTGGGACACATCCTGTTCATACAGATATTGCTATATCCAATGCAATTGAATATATCAATTGGATTGGTGTCAAGAAGAAGGAAGAAAGGTTAAGATTCTTACAAAGGTATTGGTCAGATAAATTAAGAGGAGAGAAAAATATTTTAGTTAATACTCCTGAAGATATTCAAAGAAGCTGTGGAATAGGGAATGTTGGCCTAACAAATATGACTCCTGGTAAGATGGCCCAACTTTTATTTGATGAATATAAAATTTTTACTGTTGCCATTGACGGAGCAAATGTAAGGGGATGCAGAATTAGTCCTAATGTCTTTACTACAACTGAAGAACTTGATTCTCTGGTTGATGCAGTGATTAAACTATCAAAATATAATACATAATTCCGATAACTAAATCTTAACATTAGTTTAAAATTTAATTAATCTGTTGTCGCTAATTTTGTAAACAAAAAAAATGAAAAAACTCGCACTTGTTTTTCTTTTATCAATATCGATTGCTTACTCTCAAACTAATGAATCAATACAGGACAAATCGTTATCATCTATTGGCTATGAAATGAGAACTAATGGGAAATCATATCTGTATTTATCTTATCAAGGAATAATTTTAAGACACAGGAGTGATAAATTAGAAAACAGGATTACTTATAAGCGTAGTTTTTTTAATGATTCTTCCAACTTATCTTTATCCATACCGCTTCACTATAAGGTAGAGGAAGACCAATTTAGTCTAGAACCAGCTTTAGCATATCAATTTTCAAAATTTAAGCTAGTAGTCCAAAAAGAGTTTTGGTATAAATTAAACGACAATGCAGCAATTGTTCTCGACTTTCCATATAAGGACTTTACATATAGAGTTGGATGGGATACATCAAACACTGTTAGATTTAGGTTAAATTTTAAATTTTAATTAAATTCAATTTAAATTACTTAGATGAAAAATCTGAGCTATAAAGAATTCAAGAAAAAAGTAAGGGAATCAGATAAAAAAGACTTTTACAAATTATTATTTGTAATTTATTGGATTACCGGAATTTTTGGACTAATATTTGCTTTTTGGATTAGGTTTTCAAATCAAGTAAAAGAATTGTTCAAGAAAAAGTAAACTTTTTTAATTAAATTAATCATTAATAAACTATTATGAATATTAAGCCCCTTGTTTTTATATTCCTTTGTTCTTACTCGTTCTCTCAAGAAAACATTTTGAATCTTAATAAGGCTGATGAATCTAAATTTGTTTTAGATGGAATTCTTTCTGATCAAGAGCTAGAAAATTCAGTTGAATTAGAAATTATCTATGAGCATTATCCAGGCTATAATGTTAGCCCTTCATATAAAACTGTAGGATATTTAATTTATACGGATACATTTTTGTATGTAGGATTCAAAGCATATAGGGACGAGGTTATTGCATCGATTCACCCCCGAGACAATAGATCTTTGTTTGAGGATGATTTTGCAAATATTCATTTTGACACATATGGAGATGCAAGAAACAATATTGGACTAACCTCTAATTTATATGGAAGTCAAGCTGATGGTGTCAGAGTTGAAGCAACAGGATATTCAGGTGAGAATTCTGGATGGTCTCTTGATGCAAACTTTGATTTTAAATCTCTAGGAAGATATACTGATTTTGGCTATGAGGTTGAATATATAATACCGTTTTCAGAAATTTCTTTTCCAAATGGCAAAGATCAAAGATGGAAAATTAACTTAAGTACTTATTATAGGGATATTAAGAATCAAGGCACAAGAGCTAGAGTATATAGTAGTAAGCAAGATAGAGATAATACCTGTAAGCTTTGTCAGCTAGATCATACAATTGTTATGAATGATATCAAAATAGACAAGAAATTTGATCTACTGCCATATGTGAGCTCAAACTTATCTGGAGAGAGGACTAAATTTTATGATCGTATAAATTATGACACTCCAAATTTAGAATACGGAATAGGTGCTAACATAGAATTAAATAAAAACCTATCCCTAGAAGCTACAATAAATCCTGATTTTTCTCAGGTTGAAGCAGATGCAACAAAAATTGATATAAATTCACCAACTGCAATAAACTATCCAGAGAAAAGACCTTTTTTTAATAGAGGGATTGATGCTATGGATTATTCTTTAGATGTTTTTTACTCAAGGGCTATTAATAACCCATCATTTGCTGGAAAAATAATAAATCAAGGAAAAAAATCTCGATTGTATTTATTATCTGCTTTTGATGAGGAGTCTCCATATTTAGTACCAACTCAATATGAGTCTTTTTCTGGAGTTGGAGGAAAAAGTTTTAGTAATATAGTTCGATATCAGAATTTTATTAACACCAATGCTCAAATTGGAATTTTAAGCTCGAATAGATCTTATGAAGGGGGTGCTTATGGTAATTTGTTCGGAGTAGATGCCCTTTTCAAGTTTTCCGATATATGGAAGTTTGAGTTAGAATACTTTGTAAATTCAAATAAAGAACCAATAGCAGATTGGATTGACTCAGACAAAAAATTTGGAGACTACACAGTAAGGTTAGATGGAGAGAAAATTAATGGAAGCGCACTATATGCTGAAATCAGAAGAGAAACAGAAAACTGGAGGTCTTTTATTCAGTATACAGATCTATCACAAGGATTTAGATCAGATAATGGTTTTATCACTGGAAATGATTTAAAAAAATATTCTCTTTGGCATAGTTATTACCAATTCCCAAACACTGATTTATTAAAAAACTATAGGATTAGTTTGAGGCAAGATTTTACATATAACCAGAACAATGATATAGCTAGATCTAATTTTCAATACTATATTCAAATATTAACAATATTAAATACAGATATCCTTTATAATTATGAGTATAACTTTGTGAAAACACATTTAGATGCTAAGTTTGAAGACTTTACAAATCACTGGATTAGAATGTCTTCTCAACCCACTAGTTTTCTAAACTTCTCTTTATTTTATACATGGGGTCCTGATATTTCATATAGAGACTTAGCTTTGGGGGAAAGAGAAAATGTTAATTTTTCAGTTGCAGTAACGTTAAATAATAATTTTAGAATAAAACCTTCAATAAGTTATTCATCAATTAAGGAATTAGAAGGTGATGACTTTTATTTTAAGGGTTATATTGCTAGACTTGATTTAAGATATCAATTTTCAAATGATTTAAACCTTAGATTTATTTCTGAGTATAATGACTTTTCAGAAAAGTTTTTCTTTCAACCACTTGTTTCATGGACGCCAAATCCAGATACAATTTTCTATATAGGTGGAAATCAAAATGCTATTAAAGATTTTCCAGATTATAACTCGCCTCATTATGTTGTAAATAAATCACAAATATTTTTGAAATTTCAGTATTTGTTTGGTTTATAGCGTTATTTTTTTTTTGCTTATAAGTTGCACAGTATCTTATTTTTTATACTTTTAAACAATTATAGACCACTATGACAATTAATTCAAAGAGTATTTTTTTAAGAAGAGTTCAAGAAGCATTCCTTCTCAAAAAAATTAATAAGAAAACTGCAACTCATTTTAAAACTGTCTACAATGAATTTGATACTAAAAAAAGATCTGTTGCTGATGATAAAGCAGATGAATTATTGTTGGAGCTTATTTCTGAACTAAAGGTTAGGGTCCCAAAAAAATAATTACTTCTTTATTGCCCAGCATTCTATTTCAATCTTAGCTCCTAGTGCTAATCCACTTCCTGCAAAAGTACTTCTAGATGGTTTATCTTTTTCTTTAAAAAAAACTCTATATGCTTTATTCATCTCAGAATAATCATTAATATCAGAAAGCATACAAAGACATTTAAAAATGTTATCAGATGAACTTCCTGCTTGATCTAGTACTGATTTTATATTATTAAGGGCTTGTGTTGTCTCAGGGCCAATACCACCAGAAATTAATTCTCTAGTGCCAGGGAAGTTGCCAACTTGTCCCGAAACATATATAATATTGTTTACTATGGTAGCATCAGAAAATGGAAATCCTAGTTTCTCTGATTCAGAAGAAGTAAAATATTCTATAGTTCTATCATTGCTTTCTTCTATTTCTGTATTACTACGAAATAGCTCTATACTGCATGATGAAAATAGGGTTATAACAATAAATAAATGAAGTTTGTTCATTTTATGATGTATTATTCATATGTATTATTAATACATTATATTTTATAATATTTAAACAAATATTTAAAAAGATATTTAAAGATATGTTAAATAAGTTAATTATATAGATAATATATGTTCTTTTTAATAAATAATGATATTGAAAGTAATACATTATAAAAATAGTACAGCAAAAAAATTATTTAATATTCTATTAAGTATCTTTGTATCTAATCTAAAATCGATTTAAAATGAAAAATTTATCTAAACTATTCATGCTATCCATTTTTTTATTTCTAGGAGCATGTGATGCACCTGAAAGAACTATTGGTTTTGTTACAGGTGATAATGCTGAAATGCAATGGCATTTGGGAACTCAAGATGCAATTGATATTGTTTCTACTGTTGATGGACTTTGGGCTTCTGAGGATTATGAAGCTATGAGACCTTATTTTGCAGATTCACTTGCTTTTACTTCCTATGAAGGTAACACTAGTAATACATTTGATGATTTTGTTGCTGCTATGACATCTGGAGCATCAGTTTCTTGGACATATGATTATGCGTTTTCTGTAGATCTTGATCCATCTATTGGTGGAGAACATGTTCAGGCTGGGTTCACTGTAACTTATCCTCCTACTGATGATGCAGAAGGATATGTTAATCAAAATCATGAATCATATTATATTGTTGATGGAAAAATAATCACATTAACACAATATGTAGCTAAGAATGTTAGTCAAGAGTAATTGTTAAAATCTTGTAGATAACTAATTAGGCCAATTAAGAAATAAAATAAAATAAATTCATAATTTGAAATTGTATTTGTTTTTAGTCTAAATTAATTGGTTAATAGTCTAAATAGAGTCAGTGAAAATTTGACTTAACAAACAAAAAACCCTCAGAATTACTTCTGAGGGTTTTTCTTATTAACCATAAACCAATTTCTGTTTGCCTTTAAGCTAACAAGATAAATTTATTAAGATTTCTTGATTTA
>Ga0206683_10003238_pt1 | contig 10831 bp, 10 predicted proteins | sample M280m12015metaG_FD_155483 | JGI IMG/M metagenome (GOLD analysis project Ga0206683, IMG submission 155483) | Ammonia-oxidizing marine archaeal communities from Monterey Bay, California, United States - M2 80m 12015 | ecosystem: Environmental > Aquatic > Marine > Intertidal zone | place: USA...
ACTCGACTATGCACCTGCAAGAAATTGGTCCGTTCCGAAATGACATCGATTCGTACACCTTCCAGAACGGGTCGGTCTTCCCAGTACTGTATCTCAAGGAGTCATTCCACCTTGATGCCAAGTTAACTCAGACGAATGGCAATCCGATTGGCGGTAAGTGCCTCAACATCTACCTCGATCCTGAGATTAACACTCGACCAATCGCCACTTCAATTACGCGTGATGGAACTGGTGAGGTAGAGTGGTTTAGCGGCGACCCGGAAGACAATCCAAGTCGCCGCGGAGTCGAACCGACATCTGAGAAGATGGAAGGATTCAGAGTGGTTAGACTCGCATACGAACCGACTAAGGAATTACCTGGCGGATGTCGAGCCGAGACTACTCCTGTTGTCAACGGCTCCTTCATCGATATCGAAGTCCTAGTCCGGAGTCGCGTTGACATCCTGCTGAAGAACCACTGGTCCAACCCAGATGGATATCAGGAAGGAGATTGGATCAACGGATCGGTCGCGATTCTGCGCGACCGGATCGACCTCGCGGTCGAGCACCAAACGGTGATCTTCACCTACCAGTATTGGAATACCGAGGAAGGCGTGTGGATTCCGCACAACGTGATTTACGCGACGACGAACGAATTGGGTGTGGCATCGTTTAACTTCGAATACTCAGGCGTCAACGTACCCGGAGAACTCGAATGCAGCCAAGCCGGTTATTGTATCGACGAAGGGAGATGGCAAGTCATAATCCACTTCAAGGGCTCACACGAGTTCGAAGAGGAATATCTCAACAATACGCCTGAAATCTATCTTGGTGAATTAATCGCGAAAGGCGAAACGAGCTTCTTCACGGTGCAGGTATTGACGATTCTAGGAATCGCTTTGGCCTTCGCGCTGATGGTCGGCGCGATCATGTATCGCAACTACATCGAGCGCCGACGCATCGAGATTCTGCGTGGAATACTCACCGACTCGCTAATGTCGCTGAAGGCGTCGAACGAATACATCGACACCATCTTCAACTGCTACAAGGAATTAGTGCGATTCTTCCGCAGTCGAGGTGCGATGAAGAAGGTCTACGAGACCACGCGAGAATTCGAGGATGCTGTGAGCACAATGCTCAGCGGCATTGCGCCGCCAGAGGACCTCAACGTCTTCTTCTCACTCTTTGAGGAAGCAAGGTACTCTGACCACGAGATTGGTGCTGATCAGCGCGACCGAGCCATCGGCGCGCTGCAGTCGATCATCAACCACATCAGTGCCTCTTTGGGCGAAGGAATGCTGAACCGAACCGCTGCTAATGAGTCCGACCTTTATGGCTCGGTCATCAAAGCAGGCTCATTCGTCGACTCCGAGGGTCAAGAGCGCATCGCCGGAATCGATGACGGAACAGACGGCGACGGTGGCTTCCGAATCTGATGACATAGAGTCGAGGAAGAGAGCCGATTCAGACCGGCTCTCTCCTCTTCTCGATGCACTGCGTGGCCATGCCCCGTAGGGGCAACCCGCAGCATTCATAACAGGCAGTCAGGTGGGCGCGCTACCCAAGCATACGTCGAGGGAGTCATATGAGTAAGAACATGAGAAAGACCAACCAGGCCCTAATCGCCCTAATCGGCGATCTCAAGGCCCAGAGCAGGTCGACCGGTTCTGCACTGTGGCGAGACGTCGCGCTGAGGCTTGAGAATAGCCGCAGTAATTGGGCTGAACCGAACCTGAGCCGCCTGAGCCGATACGCTGCCGAAGAGGACATTGTCCTCGTTCCCGGCAAGCTTCTCGGCAGCGGCGATGTGTCCGGTAAGCCGAGCGTCGCCGCATACAGTGTCAGTACTGGCGCCCGCTCGAAAATTGAAGCAGCAGGCGGACGTGTCCTCACGATTCGCCAATTGATGAACGAGAACCCAGATGGCCGGGGGGTGAGGATCCTTGGCTGATGCCAGTACCCTCGTCTTCGACGCCAAGGACAAGGTCCTCGGGCGCCTCGCCAGCCATGTCGCTAGCGAGTTGCTGACAGCGCGCAAGGCCGGCGGCCAGAAGCGCGTCATCATCGTGAACGCAGAGCGTGCGATCGTTACAGGTGCGAAGACCGCAGTCTTCTCCAAGTACGATCACAAGTACAAGTTGAACCACCCTCGAAAGGGTCCGTTCTTCCCTCGCATGCCGGACATGATTCTGAAGCGCACCGTGCGCGGTATGCTGCCCTACCAGAAGAACAGTAGCGGACGTAATGCCGTACGCGACCTACGTGTCATGATTGGAACACCAGCGAACCTTGCTGGAGATGATCTGCCAGAGGGCCACGCATGGGGCGACTCAAGCTCATTTGAGCGAGATTTGCCTCAGAAATTCGTGCGACTCGGTGAGATCAGTGCCCACCTCGGTGCGGACTCCAGTAGATGGGGAGGTGACCAGTGATGGCTAAGAAGAAGGCGAAGAAGAAGGCGAAGATAGTCCAAATGAGTGGAAAGCGTAAGACCGCAGTCGCACGTGCAACAGTGCGTAAGGGAGCGGGCCGAGTACGCGTCAACCACAAGCCGATTCACATCATGGAACCGTCCCTCGCTCGCCGTAAGGCGCTCGAACCGGTTCAGATCGCTGAGGCGATGAACCGCCTATCCGACGTCGACGTCGTTGTCGATGTTCAGGGCGGCGGTCAAATGGGACAAGTCGACGCAATCCGCACTGCGATAGCACGCGGTCTCGTACACTACAATGGCGGCGCTGAGGGAATTGATGAGGAACTACGAGACGAGTTCCTCCGATTTGACCGCAGCCTGCTGGTAAATGATCCACGACGCAAGGAGCCAAAGCACCAAATGGGCCGCGGCGCTCGCAAGAAGTGGCAGAAATCGTATAGGTGATCCAAAATGTTGATTCCAGTTCGTTGTTGGAGCTGCGGTAAAGTCGTAGCTCATCTGTTTGACCAGTTCAAGACCGCCGTCGCTGCCGGAGAGGACCCACAAAAGGTCCTCGACGACATCGGCCTCGAGCGCTATTGCTGCCGAAGGATGTATGTCGGCCACATCGATTTGATCGATGAGATATCTCCTTTCAGCATCGCTCGCGAGGAATGAGTCCACCCGCCGTCAAGGCTTTGTGAGAATCTCATCACGGCGGAACTACACACGGGGCCTGTAGGTTAGCTTGGCCTATACTTCGCGGCTGGGGGCCGCGCGACCCAGGTTCAAATCCTGGCTGGCCCACCATTACTCCTTTTGGCGGGAGCCTTGAATCGAGGCTTAGAAGGCTCGAAAAGGGCACCTTTTAGGGGGCTGGCGCCCCTCGGATAACATGGTCTCGGAGGGCTCGGATGATTGGGCGAACAGCGCCCTGATTAAGGAGCTGGCAGGACTCCTCGCACACCATTCTAACCTCTACTACAATGAGGCGACTCCAGAGATTACCGATGCCGAATATGACGCACTCTTCGACGAATTGAAGCAACTCTCACCCGACCATCCTCAACTAACCAAGGTAGGTTCGGACCCCGCACCGGGATCTGTGAAAGTCGACCACTTGTTCCCTATGCGTAGCCTCGACAAGGCAACTGAGGCTGAGGAAGTCATACACTTTGTTGCAGAAACCACTGCCCACGGCCGCCGCTTCGTCTGTCAACCCAAACTCGACGGTTCAGCCCTATCGCTGGAATACCGCCGAGGCCGTCTAGTCCGCGCGGCTACGCGCGGAAATGGCGAGCGTGGTGAAGATGTCACAGCAAACGCTCGTAGAATCTCAAACATCCCTGAACAACTTGCTTGGGATGGCGATGCCCACGTACGAGGAGAAGTGGTGATGCCACTCGAGATTTTCCGCTCGAAATATGCTAACATCGCCCCCAATCCTCGCAATCTTGCATCCGGCAGCCTGCGGCAGAAGAGCGCCGATGCCGGCAAAGGAGACGCAGCCGACCTCGTATTCCACGCCTACGACGTGATGTTCCCCGAACTTGCTGACCGCCACCCCGACAGCCCAGCCCCACCAGATTTCACCTTCGACTCGCAAGAGATCGATTGGTTGGTCGCAAACGGTATCGAAGTGGCAGGCAACGATGTAGTCGAAGGCGACGACGATGAGACCGTTACAAACGCAATCCTCGAGGTCACTCAGCGTTGGACTCAGCGCCGAGAAAGCGCCTCGTGGGAGATCGACGGAGTAGTAATCAAATTAGACGACCTTGCAAAGCGAAGCCTCCTTGGCCAGACCGCGCATCATCCGCGATGGGCACTAGCGTGGAAATTCCCCCCCGAGGTGGCATCGACGGTTCTGCTAGGAGTCTATTGGCAGACCGGTCGCACCGGTACGGTTACTCCAGTGGCCAGAGTCGCACCGGTAACGGTCTCCGGCGTAACTGTCGAAAACACGACACTGCACAACGCCGGAGAGATTGAAAGATTGGGAATCAGCATCGGCGACAGAGTCAGAATTGTCCGCAGAGGCGATGTGATTCCCAAAATAATCGAGGTTCTCGGACCTGCAGACCAAACAGACCTCGACAATAGATTCCGTGCGGATGGCACTACCTTCAGCGACCCGCTACCGGTACGCCAAGCCGTCGCAATTCCCCATGAGTGCCCGCGATGCGGCACACAGCTGAAGCAGGATGGAGCCTTCATCCGCTGCTTCAACCTCGATTGCCCATCGCGCCTCGAACGTGCAATTCTCTACTGGTGCCGAGCGCTAGAGATGGATGGGATTGGGGAGAAACTCGCAGAACAACTCAGCGAGGAAGGCTTAGTCAAGAGCCTGCCCGATCTCTACGCATTGACTCACTCAGATCTCGTAGGCCTCGAACGCATGGGCGATAAATCAGCAACCAACGTCATCGCCCAACTAGACACGACGCGCTCGCTCAACCTCTCAGACTTCCTCTCAGCCCTCGGATTACCTGGAATCGGTCCAGAATTAGCAAGTTCTTTCGCACGTGAAGTAAGAGAAGTAACCTACCTGTTTGACTTGTTAGCCGAACCGGAGGAAGCCATCCCACGACTGGTCACAATCGATGGCGTAGGAGAAACCGTAGCACGCTCATTCCTCGAAGGTCTGACTGAACGCAGAAGCGTCGTCGAAGGATTAGCGAAAGTCCTCAAAATCGAAGCCGAGGAAGTGATAGAAGAGGCGGAAGGCCCGCTAACCGGCCAGACATTCTGCATCACAGGCACCCTCGGTCGCCCTCGAAAAGAAATTGCTCTGATGATCAAAGCAGCCGGAGGAAAAGTTGTCTCAACAGTCTCCGGCAAACTCGACCACCTCGTCGCCGGAAATTCAGCTGGTTCCAAGCTGGACAAGGCGAATAGGCTCTCAGTCAACGTTCTCAGCGAAGCCGCTCTCGAAGCCATGCTCGCCGGCGAAACGGCAGGAGAAATCGTCGCCGACGCCGGTCCACAGCAGATGTCCCTTGGTGACTACAGTTCGTCGGAACCGCTAGAATAGCCCTACCTGACCAAGGCTTCGAATTACTGTGTCAAAATACAATGGAAGTGATGGACTCCGGCCTCCTTGGTCGGTGAATATCGGCCGCGTTCATAGGCGACTGAAGAGACGCCTTTTTGGCAACCTTCGACGATAAATTGGTCCTCAGCCTCAACCTTGTCCAAGTCTCCGCCAGCTCCCTTTGCAAGCATGGCCGAATCGCCCACAAACCCATGGTATACGATGCGGGTCTTGTCTACCGATTCAGGGATGACGAGATTGACCGAGAGACCCCACGGATAGAAATTCAGCATTAGACCAGGGTGTAACCAAAAGTAGTATGCGGCGATGTTTTGGCCAAAATCAGGATGTTCTTCAGGTAAATCAAAACAAGGTTCCCCATCATTTGCAATTCCAATTTGCAGGACCCCGCCATCGAACAGTTCGGTACTGTATGCATCATAATCGAGGACATCATGTAAGTCGCCGTGGACGAATGGAATGTGAAATCCTTCCAAATAATTGTCCACATACAGTGCCCAGTTGGATTCGATTGTATATTCGCGATGGCGACTCAAATCATGTGTGAACGCTTCGACTGGTAGCCAGCCCACCCGTGCCTCGACTTCGGCGATGAAAGAACCAAAATCATCAGCTGAGACTGTGTTGAATAGCAATCCCTTCCACTCTGCTAAGGGGAATGTTCGCAGGTGATCTGCATCACTGGGAAAATTCTCAACGGTGTCGAATTCTGGCATACTGCGAAACTGTCCATCCAAATCGAAGATGCGTCCGTGGTAGGGACATTGCAATCGCTTGGTCTCTGAAGATTCGGTGCAGACAAGCATCCCTCGATGTGTGCAAACATTGGAGATGCAGTTCACCTCACCTTCACTCTGTGTAAGCAGCATCGGTTCTTTCAGAGGATTATCAATGGGTTGAGTCGCAGACAATTGGCTACGATGCGCAGCAAAGTGCCAGTTCAGTCCGAACGATGAGATGACTGAATCGAAGGTTTTGGTCTCGGTGTAGAATCTGGAGGGGAGTGTCTCAGCCTTGCGAATGTCCGGGTCGATGATGGTCATACAGACTCCTCAGACCCAATCAGAGTTCAACCGTACATCGCAGAACTCTCGCCGCCAGAGCTTTCCTTCTGCATTTGATTCAGTTGGATAGCCATCATCTCGCGGATTTGCTCCTCAATTCGTTGAGCCTCCTCAAGTAGCGGCTCAGGATCCAATTTGATTGCCGGCAGTAAGCCATCGAGCCTCCCAATAATCCGCGCGGCTGCCCGAGCGTCCGGAATCGCGCCGTTAGCCAAGTCATCACCCGACTCAGCAAGAATTGCCATTGCATCGACGCCACGACGTCGGCACTCACCGAGCATCACGCCAGTCATGCCGCCCACAACTCCGTGTTTCAACATAGGAACCTCCAGTTCGCCGAGTTTTTCATGAGCAGAATCCGTCGAACCGATGCCAAGCATCGACTCGGTCGAATCATCATCATCAAAGATCGAGTGAGTTTGATCAGGGCCATGTGAATACGAGTCAATCATCATCATTTGACTCGCCCCATTCGCCTCGACCCAATCTAGAATAGAATCGGTCAGAGACAAACACAATTCAGAAGCAACCTGAATCTCAGAAGCAATCAGCACAACCTTGTCACATCTATCCATGTGGCATATCGGCTCACCCGCATAGAATCGGAGGGGAGGCAGAGGCTTGCCATCCTGAACTAGACAAACCGGAGGCAGTCCTGTGCCTCTGGCGCCACCTACGAAGCTTAGCCCCAAACGGTCGACAAGATAGTGCGCGACGATGCTGCTAACGAATCCAGCAGACGGAAAACAAGTCACTACAAGCGCATCTTCCACGTTCAAACTCTCGTCGACCGCAACCACAAGGCCTCCACTCATAGGTGCGGAACAGACCGAGATGCTGTTAATCATTGGCCCCCACAGACAGTCTGTGTCTGAGGCAGAGGCAGAGGATTTGGCAGCGCAAGATACCCCATCAGAGGCAACGCCCGAGGATGGTTTCATCGCCCATCAACTCTCACCATCTTCGTGGAACCGCTACGAGGAATGCCCCCGCAAATACTGGCTCTCACGCCAAGGACTCCCGCGCAAGGCAAGTATGCCAGCAGCGATGGGAAATGCAGTTCATAATTCGGTTGAGGATCTCTGCAATCTCGATCTCAACGATCGCGACGAAGACGAGTCCGACTGGCTTCCGGCCACCGCCAAGGCCGTCCTCGACCGACACTGGCAGATAGAGAAGGACAACTTCCTCGAAACCCCTCGCCATCCCCGCTGGAAGGAGGAACAGATTACCAAGGCTCACGATGGCTTGATCGGCGCTCTAAACATCCTCTTCAGCAAGTCAAAACTCGATGTTCAAAATCTCTCGGAAGTCACAGTTGGGACTTGGAGAGAGGTTCAATCGATCGTTTTGGCAAACGAGGGGACTCTTGTATCCGAGTGCGGCCGTATGATGGGTCGACTGGATCTATTAGTTGCTGATTTGGATGAAAATGGTGAATCTCGTGGCTGGATTGTCGCCGACCTGAAAACAGGCCGGCCGCCATCTCCAATGTTGAATGAGAAGGTCAGCAGGCAGTTGCGATTTTATCGTGACCTGCTGAAGCAGAACAACCCGAATCATCCCCCTGTGGTTGCTGAGGGTTGGTATTCGGCCAATCAGACAGTGCATCAGGCCGATGGACCGGATGTGCTTGAGGCAGCGCTTGAGGCGTGGGAGGGAATGAGGCCCTCTGCCACGCCTCTGCCGGCGAATCCTGGCGAGCAGCAATGCGGCTGGTGTGAATGGAAGGCATGGTGTCCAATTTGGTGGGCTGCTCGCCGAGATGGACTTCTTTCGCCAGGACACATGTTCCGCGATGAGGTGGTTCAGGTGGTGCGCTTCGACCGTGAGGCTGGAGCTGCACTTTTCCAGCGCATGCCACCTGTTGGTGAGGAGGGTGAGTTGGCGCCCTCGGACCACAAATTCGGTGCAGTAATCCGCGATCAAGCACTAACTCAATTATCCGAATTGCTCGACTCTGGTCACGAGGGTGCCATATTCCTCGGCAGCGCGCGGATGGATGGCCGCGTGGCTCATCTTGGGGATTGGTGCGAAGTGATTCCTTGGAGCCCAATGAATGAGGGTCACGCGCGCGATTACTCGCGCTGGCTGCGCAGTAATTCTGACACGGTCTTCGATGGAATCGGTGAAGATGGCGAGGCAAGCCAGTCCAAGTAGCGCTTGTCGATTCGTTCCAATTCCTCCAAAGTACGCCCCTTGTGCTTGCCGAAGGCGATGACCACACCGTTTTCTGAGTGGCGCAGCCTACCGTTTGTGCCCTCGACCGGCTCGAGGTCGGCCATTCCAGGTCCGAGTCGGTCGCTGCTTCCGCGGTTGCCTGAGAGCATGTCTTGTAATTCGTCGAGGCCACCGCGGAAATCCTTCGGATAACTCTGCATCATCGACCAAAGGAGCAAGAGTGTCGCACCCGCATCAGCATCAGCCGTGTGGGCACGTGTGATGCTGATGTCGTAACGTGCGCAAAGCGTCCCGAGCGCATGTCTCCCTGGAATTCGCAATTTGCGCGCCAGCGTCAGTGTGTCGATGATGGCACGCGGTACAGGAACTTCGAAGCCCGCGCGCATACACTCGAGTTCAAGGAATCTCCAATCGAATCGAGTGACATTGTGACCAACGATTACCGCGCCCGAAATTAATCTGCTCAACTCGGGCAGGTGCTCGGAGAATTCCTTCTCTCCTTTCACATCTGCATCGACAATGCCATGCACACGAGAAGATGCAGCAGGAATTGATCGACGAGGATTAACCAGTGAAGTTTGATTGATGTGAGAACCATCCTCGTCACTTCCAATCAGCGCATATTGAACTATTCTATCGCTGCGCGGATCGAGTCCAGTAGTCTCCAAATCGAAGCCTAGAACGCGGTATCCAGCGAGCATCCCTCCTACCATGGCGGCACGTGCAAGAGGCCCCCCATGAACTTCTGTGGTGGCGGGGTTGAACCCGTCATGCCTATTTGCGCGTCTCATTGCCAATCCTCTGATGAACAGGACCGAGGCGACTGCAAAGCTGCTCTCACTCCTTCTCCTCACCACCGCACTAGCAGGTTGCACCGGGCTCGCCTCGACCACCCCGATTGCAGATATTACCGCGGACCGCACAACGGTAAATGTCGGCGAGACAGTCAATTTTGATGCTCGAGGTTCGAGTACTCCCTCGCCGACGATAATCGACGAATATGTCTGGGATTTCGGTGAAGGTGAGAAGCGCACGACAACTACTGGAATCGCTTTCCACACCTTCGCCGAGGCTGGGAACCGCGACGTCGAAGTCGAAGTCTTCAACGATCAGGGCGAGAGCGACCGTGCCTCGATTGCCATTTTCGTCAATTCCCCCCCAATCGTTGTCCTCGACATGCCTGGATATGTACGAACCAACGAGACTGCCACCATCGATGCCGGCGCCTCCTACGATCCCGAAGGTGGCGGTGTTGAATACATCTGGGACCTTGACCTCGGCTTCGACCGCAACGGCGACGGTGACCCTAGTAACGACGCCGACGCGACTTCATCCTCGGTCGAAGTGATGTACGCTGGCTCGGGTAATCAAGCAGGCATGCTCACTCTCGTCGACGACAACGGCGCGACGACCACTCAGGCCTGGAGTCTGATGGTCGTCAACCGAATGTTCAACGTCGTTTGGGAGGAACAGCACGTTAGCTTCGAATGGAACGGTCACACCGAACAGGGGGAAAGCACAATCCACGAGCACACCCCTGGAGATGGGGCTCGAATAATGCAGGTTAACGCGACGCTGACTTTGGCTCGAGACCTGCTGCCATTCCAATGGCCAGAGGACAATTTCACTCTGCGAGTCAATGTACCTATGACCGGTTGGACGACGAGCACGCAGACTACTCAGGAAAATGTCACACTAAATGCGACTGCGCGCATTGACCGGGGCGAGATGAATCCGTGGCCCGAGAGTGGTTATACCGTAAGCTCGGACTCGTCCGAAAGCCTCGTTGAAAGCCTGCTCAACGAAGCGGGAGCGAGGTTTGGCCAAGGAGAATGGATTTGGACGGTAACGGCAGACGAGTGCGACCCAGATATCCCAATCGATGGAGTAGATCCTGATACTGGCAATGATTGGACTCTGACCATCGATTACATCATTCTGATTCCTCGAGTTAGTGAAGTCGGAGTTTGATTTCGCCTCTATGGCTCTGCGTTTTTTTTGATTGGCGACGTCTCCGATGGATGCGCAAAGGCCTTTCAACTCGGAGCCGGTGGAATGCTTCGATGGTGCGCTCCATTGAGATCAAGAAGGCCTCTGTGCGAGACCGATTGATCATCGACGTCGACGTTTTCATGAACG
>Ga0206683_10003239_pt1 | contig 10831 bp, 14 predicted proteins | sample M280m12015metaG_FD_155483 | JGI IMG/M metagenome (GOLD analysis project Ga0206683, IMG submission 155483) | Ammonia-oxidizing marine archaeal communities from Monterey Bay, California, United States - M2 80m 12015 | ecosystem: Environmental > Aquatic > Marine > Intertidal zone | place: USA...
GAGACACCGCCTGATCCACCGTTACCCGTAGTAATAGTGGAACCTACAGTAACAGTCGTGTTACCTCCCGTACCGCCATTTGCTCCAAGAACAGCTCCAGCACTACCACCTCCGCCTCTTGAGTAAGTAAGAACAACAGTTGAAGTTGATGTGTCTCGTGTGTAAGCACCTACACCTTTACCTGATCCACCGCCACCTCCTCCGCCAACTCTATAATAAAGACCAAAGAAATTATAACCTACAGCAGCGCCACCTCCTCCACCTCCACCAAAACTTGTGGGAGTAAAAGTTGTTGTTGTATCTGGTAGCGTAGCACCTCCGCTAGAGCCGGAAGAATCTAATGTATAATGTCTTAAAACTACTGAACCGCTATCAAAGCGAAGGGTTTGCCCTTGTATAAAAAGAGTCGATCCTTGTATTCTTTGGTTGAGACTAGTCGTCATTATTCGACTCCTTTAACCACCAAATGAAAAGATGGAGGATTCGTCGGGAAGGTAATAGGCTTAACTCTAATAAAGTGACCCGATGTTATGGCCTCACTAATGGAAGGACTAGATGTAGCTGTGCTCGATGTATCAATATCTATCTGCCCTAACTCAGTCCAACCTGTGTTCCCTATCCCTGTATCTTTCTTTTCCAATCTAATATCTAAGTTAGATCCACTGGGAGAAGTACCCGCTTCATTGGTAACAGTTACACTGAATTCATTTATCGTAAAAGCTCTTAAGGCCTTATACATTCCAAGAGAAAATAGGTCTGTTCCGATTGTTACAGAGGTAAGAGACCCTGTGACCTGAGCATTAATACATTCAACAATAGTTTTAGATTTAATATATGTATCTAGTTGGGCAGCGGTTGCTTTCTTATTTGTTCCACCTGCCCCATCATCTACGATAAAGAGATCCGCATCTACGACAGCATCGATACCAGTTCCACCATCAATATTCAAAGCAGTCAAAGAAACTTTATCCGCTGTTGCAATCGTTGCCAGCTTGGTATCGACAATGCCCGCTGAAGCATTAACTTCAGAGTTAGTAATGCTTAGGTTTAATTTTGATTGAGTAATTGCAGCGGAACTATTTACATCAGCATCAACAATGACCCCTGAGCCAATAGAAGCAGCACCACCGTCTGCTATCGTAACATCCCCTGTAATACCGGAGAAAACATAAGTAGGAATCCTGGTAGCAAGTAAACTTTTCTCAGCGCCAGCGCCACCATCATCTATAATAAGTTTATCAAGATCAGCTATAGCACCACCCAATTCAGTAGCGCCATCTATGTCTAGCGCTCCAAGGTCCACTTTATTGGCGGTTGAAATAGTGTTAAGCTTAGAATCGGGGATACTCCCAGCTAATTTTAACGCTGCAATGCTACCTGCGAGTTCATCGTTGCTGACCCCACCGTCTTTAATTGTGACGTCGCCAGAGGATACAAGGAAATTGGCCGTATTAAACGTTGCTACACCTTTATTTGAATCTGTAGCTTCTTCCCCTGAGATTGTGATAGTTTCACTTGAGACAACAGCATCTATACCTTCACCGCTAGCAATAGTAAGAGTTTCTGAATCTAGATCGATCGAAGTGGTAGTTGCTCCATCCGTTATACCCAGGCTTGAAGCTGTTAGTTGAGCATCTACATAAGATTTAACGGCATTCTGAGTAGGAACTTTGGTTGCAGAACTTCCAAGGCTGGTATTATCATCAATCGCAGTACCCGAAACCCCCGTGTTTATAACAGGGCTTGTCAGAGTTTTATTTGTAAGGGTTTGAGCTGTGGATAAATCGACTAGATCAATACTGTTAAATTCAAGCTTATCATCTGTGCCTTTAGAGAGCAGTAAATCACCGTCATTGGCGTTATTTCTCCAGGCTATGTCATCTGTAGAGGAAAGCCTCATAAAGCCCGTAGTGGCTATATTAGACCCCTTAGACTTCAAATAGGCGGACATTAGACCATAAGTCGCCCCGAAATCTATTTCCGCAGATAATGTGAATGTTCCACCTGTTCTTTGGAGTAAGAAGCTTGAAACGGCCCCCGCCCAATCTGTTACGTTTTGTCCCCAATCCGAATCATCGACATCTGGGAACGTATAATCAACGCCATTAATGGTATACGTTTGAGCCATTTTCTACCCCTAAAAAAAGGGGGAAGCGTCCCTCCCCCTCATAAAATTAAGATACTGTAATGCCCGTGAGCTTGACACAGCGAGCAGGAGTTTCAATGAACACCGCTTGGTCTGTGTAAGATCTAAGCTCAAAGCCTGCATTATTGGAAAGCTCTCTAAACATTTGATCTCCACCGCCGCCTGGACGCTTGAAGGTAATGTCTACGGCCCCAATTCTTCTGGCCTTTTTAGTTGGGAAGATGAATCCCTCGCCTTGCTTAACACAGTTATGTGCAACAATGTCGATGATTCCATTTTGCCCGTGGTACTGGATTGACTTGTTGCCAGCGACGCCTTTTTCCTTAAAGGAAGAATCGAATCTTCTCAGTCCGGCCAGGTCACTGTTTAAGTCTTTCCAAACAAGAGGGTTGATGTAACATGAAACATCTTCATCTAGACCCCTCTCAACGGCCCGAGAAACGCCTGCAAGGACCTTCCCTATAGCAAGGGCAGCACCTACAGCGTAGGAGTTACCTTTCCAGAGGTTATAAGTTCCTGCGTTAATCCCAAACAAGCTTCCAGAGTTTGTGATGATCTTGTCAACGCCACTCATTTCTGCTCCATAGGCCCCTCTCCAAATTAGATAGGCGGAGTCATCGCTATCGGCAGCGATAAACGTGTCAATGGCAGCAATGTCAGTCGCGTTCCCCGTTACTGTGACCTTTTTATTATCAAGGTCTATAGCAGAGATAACAAGGGCGGCATTTGTGTTCTTCTTAGAAGCAGCGTCGTAAAGGTCTAATTCCGCATTTTCAGAACCGGCCCAGATTCCAGCGGCCCATGAGGCAGACACAAGGGTGATTACTGTAGATGTGGAGCTGGCATTCGCCGAGCTGTCACAATTTCCAAGCCCACCAGAAGAGCCTCCATATAGGAGCTGAAGTTCTAATCTTTTAGTCATGGTTTCGAGCATATTTTCAACTAAAAGCTCTGTTCCTTTAACGAAAGCTTTCTTTGAATTTGAAGCTCTAGCAGCAGCGTCATAACTCATAGATGATCTTAAGACCATTTGTGAGCCTTGAACCTGAGCATCTTTCATTGTAAGTGCTACAGAATCGTTAAGAGCAAATGCCCCTGCATCTGCGGCAGCATAGGTAATCCCATGCTCATTTGATAGTATCACTGGTTGGTGATACTTGTTTCCAAGCTCTTTATCAGCGGAAACGAATCCAATAGATTTTACTAGTTTGGCCGAATCTGGAACGAGTGAAATTACATCGTCTCCATAGACCTCTTTAAACAACCCGTCGAGCGCGGCGGGATCTGTGTATTGCGCCATTATAGACTCCTAAAAAAAGTTAATAAAAATTGTTTTACTCAGAATATGTTTACTCTTTCTAGGGTAGGCATCGCCGCCCGTTATTCTGTAAACTTAAGATGATAAGGTAGATCTCTGAAGGATCGCCTAGGGCATCTTTTTTCTTTATGATAAAGGAGTCTTGTTTTTTACGCAAGACTCTGTTTAATTTTATTCATTCTGTCCCTAAACTCTGTTTTTGACATTTGAGTTTTTGGAGTTCTTTTAACTTGTTCTGGATTAATGTCAGGTTGGTTTAAATTAAAGTTGTTTCTTACTTTTTGAATATCGGCCTTTCTAATTCTTGCGACAGCTTCATCTCCGAGATATTCCGTTAATTGGTCAGGAGTTAGCCCGCCGTAGACTTTTCTGGCCTCCTCTTTTAGAGAGCCCTTGGTTTGGTCCACCATTTGCCGCCAAGTTATAGTGGGAGAACCAGTCTCTTCCGCCGACCTATATAAATGGCCCGCGGCGATTCTAACCGTGTCAGGGGTAGCAGCGATACCCGCCTCCTGCAAGGCCGCTGTAATATTACGCGCATATTGATCCTGTCTAGTACGGCTCTCGGTTTGGTCCCTTTTTTGTTTTGCCTCTTTTTCTTGTGTCTCATAAGTCTCGACCCTTCTACGAAGATCAAGATTTTCCCTTTCGAATTCATCCATCTCTTCGTATTCCATCTTCTCATTCATTTTATCATAGAGAATTTGGTCAACATCAAGACCGAGTGATTGATGCTTAAGAACACTAAAAGGGTCAGATTTAAGTTGTTGAAGGAGGGACTCGGTATTTCTTCTAAGTTCCTCGACTTCACTTTTATATTGGTCACGCTCTTTTGTAACTGCCGCGGAGTCTCTGAATTTTTGGTCTGCGGCCTCGCCTTTTTGGGCCATAACTATCAGCTCATCATAAGGAACTTTTTTATCTTCCCCTGAAACTTTAATAGAATGAAGGTCATCCCCTGAGGCAACATCATTAAACCCTTCATCACTAAATAATGGCAACGTTTCTGCGTCGACTCTTCCCTCTGTTTCAACTGTGGCCGGTGCTGATTCTTGGCCAGTCGATTCACTTGCTACGCTTTCACTCATAAAACTTCCTTTTATAATCCGCCAGTGGCTTGGTTAAACTTTTCACCCGTTAGGGGGTTTTTCGGCATTTGTGGCAATCCTACATTAGAGGCCTCTTTTAAAGTAGGATTATTAGAGGCCATATTCTCCCCCAACTCTGGGGGGCCTGCTTCTCCTTCCTCCATCATCATTTCAGGATTAGGCAAAGGTTGTTGCCCTGTCATCATTAGGTTTTCTGGAGGAGTAGTTTGCAACAATTCTATATGGTCTTGTATGTGAGAAAAAACCCTTTCAAGTAAGGCGGCATCTTTCCGAGCGTCTGAATTTGCCAGGAGAGTTTTGTGTTCCATAATGTGAAGAGCATGTTGGTCTGTCCAAATGGCCCTTGCCTCTTTTCCTGCTTGCATGTCTTCATTTTCATTTTTGATATAAAGGTTTTCAGAAACCACCCCTTCTGTCAGAGGTTCAAGCCTTCCGGTGTTTATAACCTGGAGGTATTGGTCAGGGTTCTTGATAAGTTGGGCCTGAATCAATTGCTCGGCCATATTAACTTTACCTGCGGTCGTCCTGTTAAGAGGGTTACCCATATCTACAATAACCCTGCTAATAGTAGAGAGATCGGCCTTAGTCCATTGTTTCATCAAACTTCGGTTACTTTTCCCCGCGATCATCGAAATCCTAGGGGTTGAAGCGTATTCCTGAAGGATATTTATGATTCCTGTCCCCACATCTTCTAAAAGAGCTGCGTAAGACGCTTGTAATCCCGAAGCGAATTGGATTGCCATGGATTGAACTAAGGCAAGCGCGGCCCCTGATTTAAGAGAGGCTTCTGGGTTCCCCCTGGAAACAGAGTTAACACCGGAGAGAGTCTCCATTTGGGCCTCAATATTTGCCATATAAGCATAAGTTTCTTGTCCCGTAGCTGATAACTGCAATGGCTGAGGTGGGCCTAATTGAGGATCGAACTCAATCATATTTAGACCACCCTCGACGGCTACCACCGGATTGTTATTACCCATGGGTACGGCAATGTTTTGGACACCGAAAGTTGATATATTGGTAACGGCGGTTGAGTGTAATCCGTCCAGAGTTTCTTGCATAGGAAGCAAGTCAAAAGCAACGCTATAACCAAAAGGAGATTGCGCTTGTTCGTTCGGCGAGATCCTGTAAACAGGCATTTCTTTATAAGGCAACTCATTGTCGATAAGAACGGTTTCCGGCGTAAGCATCTCAACAATTCTTCCCCCTGGTACGGCCATCGTAGGTCTATGATAGAAAGTATAGACAGGGATTTGGTCAGAATCCTGAAACTCGGACATATTTAACCGCTGTGAGAACTTGTCGCGGATGTCTGTTCGGCCGATTTCATAAATTTGCTTCTTAAATTTCTTATATTTGGCCGCTAACTCATGCCTATTCTTATATTCTATTATTATGTACCAATCTATTTTGGAAACATCTTGTGACGTCACATCAAAAACTACTTCCAAAGGGCCGAAGTTTTTAACAACTATGTCCCCATCTTTGATTAGTTCGCCTTCATCGGCCCCGTATTCTCTTCCTTCGGAGGCATCCCACTCTAATGTGATGTATCCTTCCCCAGACCATAGGGAAGTTTCGACCCCTGTCTTTAAATGTTTCTCTAGTCTCTTTTCGACCATGTAATAATCGAGGAGTCCTTGGGCCAAAATACATTCTGCTTGAGATTTATAGTCATTATTGGTTGCTTTTGCTTCAAACGCGGGTCTTTGAGAAGTTGTCATGACCAATAAATGCTGAAGAAGGTTTCTATAATGATTAACAGAGATTTTTGTGAACTCTAATTTTTCTCCAGCCCTATGTAATTGGCCTAAATGGTCTAAGGCCCTAAAATATTGAAAATAAGATCGTTCTAATAAGCTGTATCTTCCTGTTGCGGCCAGATATTCAAAATAATCTTCAGTTTTCTTTAAAATAGCGGAGCCAACCTCTTCGGTTTTCCTGGCAGCAAAGTATTTTTCCATAACTATTCCTTAGTTGATTCTGAACATTTTTTTAATCATACTTATGTTTTGGGTTGTTTCATAGGTTTGTTTTTCTTCTATAAAATGTTCATCTCGTGATAAATTATATAAAGCAGGGATAGGATTGATATTTTCTCTTACGTTCCTTACGAGATACATGAGTCCGGCCAGAGCATCGAAGTGACCATATAGAGGTGATCTGTCGAACTCTTTCCTATTCTTCTTCCAAATCGCCGTTTCAAGGCAACCTATTAGTTCTTTGCACTTAGGAGAAATAACAATCTTACCCTGCTTCACCCATAGTCGGAGCCGGTTGACCATGGCCTCCAGGCTTCCTTTTGTGGTTGCTCCAAAAGTTAGGCCGTGAAGGGTAGTTAAATCCTGTAATAACAGTAAGTTATTGTTGTCGGCAACCCTTCTATAGATAGGGGACGTGCCAAACGTTTCCGCTTCTTTTTCAGTTATGGCCTTCGCTAGTTTATCAGTGGTCATTTCAGGCCCTGCCATAATGAACTCATCTAAAATAAAGAGCTTGGCCTCTAGAAAATCATAAACGGCAAACAGTGCCGCGGTCTTATCTCGAACCCCGAGGTCCATGGCCACATACTTATGGTAATACGTCCAATATTCATCTTTATTATAGTTGCCCGTATACTCTTTTTTCCATTCTGGGACGATCCCAAGGTTAGAGTCTATGACAAACTCAACCATGAACTCCCTTAGCCAGTCTGACTCGGTTAGACATTCCGCCTTAAGCTCATCAATCTCGTACTGTTTAATCTCAGGATCTTCATAAATAGTGAACTTTGCATAGGCCCCTTCTCTCTCTGCCTTCTTACAAAAGATTTGAAAAGGGTGAGCTGGAGAAATAGGAGGAGTAGAGATCATTATTGCTTTGGCGTTAGGTCTTCCTTTAAACATTGGGATAACAACAGCAGAATATAAATAGTCAAGACGGTTGATAAAACCAGCTTCTTCAAAAATAAATAGGTCACAGAACTGCCCCCTAGGCCCATTCGGATTTCTATCTAACCCTATTAGTTGTATTTCGGACCCATTCTTAAAAAAGAACTTCTTTCTTGAAACCTGCCACTCAGGCACAAGCTCAGGCGGGCAATCTTCTAAAAGGAAATTAAAGGCAGGGATGATAATCTCTTCCATGTCATTAGCAAAGGCAGAGGCAAACTTGATCTTCTGGTTTGGGGTCTTAAGCCCCACCTCTAAACACTTGGCCGCTGCCCAGAAACTTTTACCAAATCTACGGGAGCAATTAGAAACAAAGAGCTTTCCCTTTACTTTGTTATAAGCATCCTCAATCAGCTTCTGGCTTTCTTTCAGTTTCCATGACAAAGAGCCTCGCCGCCATAGCTCTCGATGTACGTCTTTTAACTTCGCCGACTTCTTTTTCATTTTCTTTTTGGATTTTGCCATAATTTTTCAAATATACTTTTATAAGACCACGGATAAACTTACTAACCGACCCTTTTGAGTGCCTTTCAGCGAGTTTTTTTATCCGGTTATACGTCTTTTCCTCAATCCTTATATCAAGAACTTTATTCTTAGGAAGCTTCTTCTTCATAACCTATCGATTTTAAAAGGACGGTTGTATCTACATCTTCAAGCCCCGTAGGGGTACTATTTAAGTTAATTTCCAGAGCTTTTTTCTCTAATCCAAGAACATTTACTAGGAGCTTTAAAGACTGGATTGCGGCCCTATAATCCTTGTTGTTCATTGCCTCATCATGAATCGCCCAGGTCTTATTAATAATAATAGCTTCCTGTTCGTCGCGAATTTTCGCTAAATCTTCGGAGATTAGCTTTCTGGCCTTTGAGATAATATTGGTCGCCCTCTTTTTAGAACAATCTGCAATATCACAAACAAAGTTTATTAAATTCGAGGATCTAAAATTTTCCCGAGGGTTTTCAAGGAGCCTGTAGGCCACTTTCTGAATTATAATTTCGTCCCCTAAATCATTCATAGCTTTATTCCATAAAGATTACATACCCGTTTCACTTGATTCTTAATCGTTACATCCTCTTCGTCGTCACTCTCACCCAGGAGATAATCGTCCATTGTACCATTACTTATCAAATAGATTATTAGCTTTGCGACATTAAAACAATCATTTTCATATTCTTGGGGATCTTCAAAGTCCTCTTTAGGCCCATCCCCACGAACTAAATCAAGAAGAACCTTCCCATTTATAAACATGTATCCCTCTGTTCGGGATTGGGTTTCAACTTTCGAAGGGGGGAATCCCGCACTAGTTTCAGTATACATCAATTCTGTCCAGTATAAAGTGATCCCCGATTACCTCATCGGGCACCCGATCGCTTAATCGGGTAGAGCTTATCTACATTCGTCCGTCTCAAATCATATGCAAGCATGTCATAGACCTGAGGATTTCTCTCGTATATCTCTGCCAATATTTCGGCCAAGGTAAGATCTCCTGGGGGATGAACTCCAAATAAGATATAATAGAATTCACCAACATTAGGACCCTTTGTTCTGGCCATAACTATAGCGTAAATTTCCTGTTTAAATTACTAAAGCCTTGAGTCTTAGCTGTCTGTTGGGAAAGCTTCTCGACCTCTCTGAGCTTCACTGAGAGGAGATTTAGACTAGTGGTGAGGGACTCAATCTTTTTTTTATTATAGGATGTGGAGTCGTAAAGTTCGATTTCTTTTTTGCGGAAGTAAGCATGGGGGGTCCAAATAAATCCAAGCCCAATCAGAAAACCTACGGACTCAAAACTCATTTTTTCCATGAAGACAACTTTTAAGAGGCACACAAATATGATTACGTCAATGCCCCAATTAAAATACCTTTGCTCCTTCATTTCTCCCTCCTTGTCCCCATTGTTCCACGTGGAACAGGGTCGTTGGTATGTCTATTGTTCCACATGGAACATTATATCCATAAGGTCATTATCGCCCCTCATGAGGTCATTACTAACCCTATGAGAGGTCATTACTAACCCTTAGTGTTTTGGAGTGCCAGGTGTGTTTCAGCTCTGTCTAGGCCTAGCTCGAGTAAGTCAGCCTTATCATAAGAGCATCTGAGGACTATCCCCTTCTCTAGATTCATTACGCCGTTAACTGTATAGAAGAGCCCGTCTGAGGTTGGTAGAAGCCCAACAAAGGCCATTTCTTGCCCTTTTATAAGGTCCTTAGGCAACACAAGAGCGGTATCAGCCTTTCTCCTTGCGTTTAGGGAATTCCCTTTCTTTTTTGTCACTTTTTCCCTTTTTTCTTTGAAACTTTCGGAAGCTCTTCCAAAGACAATTTACCGCTTTCTATGTCCTTTTTAAGCCTCTCTAAAAACCCATAACTAAACCCCAAGGCGTTATGGTTCTCCCCTAAGTGGAGGGCTTTTTGAAGCACAGAGGTGACCATCTCAACTAACCCTATAAGATCTTCTTTTTGCTTTGCATCTAACGCTGTCATGTAAATCCTTTGTCATACAAAATTATCCTTCCAAGTCCTTAATATCAAGGCTTAAATTATTTTTTTTATCAATTATACAGTTTTGTTATAATTATCTATTGCCATCATGTTTTGCACCTGATATCTATGTATTCATCGAAACAACAATGAAAACAAGGAAAGACAATGAAAGAAAAACTAGACCCAATGATCTCAATTTCCCTTCCACAATCTCAAATGAGACTAGTAAAAGACTCTCTCAGAAAGGTCGACTTCTCAAAACTGGACAATCACCCAGAAAGAAGCCATGAGCTAAAGGCAGCTGTTGACGCTGCAATTTGTGCAGTCTTAGCCAGTGTAGAAGACTTATATCTTTCAACCTTTAAGTAACTATACAGGGCCGAAAGGCCCTTTAAATGTTCCACATGGAACAAAAGGAAAGACAATGAAAACAGTTTACCTCGTGAAAAGCCATGACCACGGAATCTTGGGTGTAGCAAGCAACAAAAAAGCGGCCTATGGCATAGTAACCACCTTTAACCCTCCTCCTCTCTCTCACTCTTACGGACAGCTTTGCAGTGAGATCGGCAAAAGCGGCTTTATCTTTATAGAGACAAAGGACAGCGGAGTTATAGAGGTTTCCCCTTATACTGTAAATGAGTACGAACCAGAATGTTAATATCCAGGGGCGAAAGCCCCTTAATTTTTTAAAAAAAGGAAAAGTAATGAAAAAACTAAGCCCAGAGCTAATGGAAAATTTGGCGATAGAACTCAAAATTTTACACGACGACAAGGCAATCCACCACAGTCCTAGCAACCTTGTTTTAGTCTCTGACAAGGATGGTTACTGCGATTCTTACTATCAAGCAAA
>Ga0206683_10003251_pt1 | contig 10810 bp, 9 predicted proteins | sample M280m12015metaG_FD_155483 | JGI IMG/M metagenome (GOLD analysis project Ga0206683, IMG submission 155483) | Ammonia-oxidizing marine archaeal communities from Monterey Bay, California, United States - M2 80m 12015 | ecosystem: Environmental > Aquatic > Marine > Intertidal zone | place: USA...
TCAACTAGGTTTTAATGAACAAGAGCTTTTAGCCCAAATCCGCCAAGCGTTCTACGGACATGAAGTTCAAAGATTGCAACGCGGAAGAGACGAAGTTCGAGTGTGGGTCCGCCTAGATGAACGTGATAGAGCATCCATAGGATCTTTGGAAAACTTTCGTCTTAGGACAGCTAGAGGCGATGAAATTCCATTTACTGAAGTCTGTGAAATAAACATCGAACGTGGAGTGACGGCCATAAAGAGACTTTACGGTCAACGTGAGGTACAAGTGAGTGCCGATTTATCTGGGCCCAAATCAAGTGCGACAGATATTAACGCTGAACTAAAGGAAGTTATAGTCCCACAAATACTATCTCGATTCCCATCGGTCAGAGCTAGTTATGAAGGTCAAAACAGAGAAGTAGCCAAATCGCAAAATTCCATTATGAAGGTAATGCCACTAATTTTTGCATTAATGTTTTTTGTAATCGTTTTAACCTTTCGGTCTCCACTTCAAGGCATGGCAGTATTTGGACTCATTCCTTTTGGTTTAGTTGGGATCAGTATTGGACATTGGTTACTCGATGCCCAAATAAGTTTATTCTCGGTACTTGGAATGATGGCTTTAATTGGAATACTTGTAAATGATGCATTAGTTTTTGTTGCGGCCTACAATAGTTATCTCAAAGATGGGATGACAGTACGAGAGGGGATTTGGGAAGCAGGGATGAATAGGTTCCGGCCTATCATCTTAACTTCTATTACTACAGTTGCTGGACTTGCTCCACTTATGCTCAATAAGAGCTTCCAAGCTCAATTCCTGATCCCAATGGCCATCTCAGTTGCTTTCGGGTTATTATTTGTTACGGTAATTATTCTAATCCTACTTCCGATTTATTTGAAATGGATTAATACGTTGCACAGGAGCTGGATTTGGGTTAGTAATGGTAGGTGGCTTTCATCTCGTGATGCTGAACCAGCAATCCGAGAAATGCACCTCAATACTGAGCTAGCTTCTGAAAGCTCAACTTCAAATGATTCTATTGAAAAATGAGAAAAGCAATTCATATAATAGCAATTTCGTTTGTAGCATCTTTTGTTATTAATCCAGATTATGCTTACTCTCAAATAACTTCAGCTGCGCCGTTGAGTCTTAATCAGGCTATTAATAAATCTCTTGAATCGAACTTTGGAATACGTACAGCTCGGTTGCGTACGGATATTTCTTCTGTAAATAACAGTTGGGGTGCAGCAGGCGCTCTTCCCTCGCTCTCGACCTCACTATCGGGTTCTTCATCTATTTCAGATCAAACAAACAATCCCACTTCGTTTATTCAAGGCAAAATTGAATCTGAAAGCGTAAACACGGCTCTCAATCTAAACTGGACTCTTTTTGACGGCTTGGGGATGTATGCTTCCAAGACACGACTTGAGCTCCTGGAGGCCCAATCCGAAGGTCAAGCATCTTTGATTATTGAGCAAACAGTAGAAGCTGTTGATAAAGCATATCACAACGTTCTTCTTCAAACTGAGCTGTTAAATGTCCTTTCTGAATCGATGTCATTAAGCCGTCAAAGACTAAACGAAATACAGTGGAGTGAATCTTATGGCGCTGCAGGCACCTTCGATAGATTACAGTTTGAAAATGCGATTCTTACAGATAGTACATCTTGGCTACAACAAGGTGTAGCAGTTAAATCTGCTAAGCGTAATCTAAATCTGATAATGGGTGACTCCGAGGATTATATGTGGATACTCATTGACGAACTTAATGCTCCTCCCTCATTACCAAGCTCAATAGATGTAAGTACTACAGTTCTTAAGGACAATACGAGTGTTCAAAATGCGATTATCTACGAAAACATTGCCCATCAGGGAGTCAAGCAGGCCCAAGCCTTTCTTTATCCCGTTATTGGATTTAAGGCTTCTTTCTCTGACGCAATATCCAAGGGGTCATTCGGAGAGTTGGAAGGGACAGGTCGTTCAGTTAATACATCGGCATTTCTCACTCTTAACTTTAACCTCTTTAATGGCGGAGCAACTCGTCGTGCAATTTCTGCAGCAAAAATTCAGGCTGATATAGCTGCTATTGATCAGGAACAAGTCATTAAACAAGCGGGGTCTCTTTCAAGCAATGCTTACGATAAATATATTCTTGGAGCGTCCGTTTATAATCTTAGTGTTAAGGCAACGCAAAACGCTTTAATCTCTCTTGAAATAGGCGAAACCTCATATAAAAACGGTGTAATAAACGCCTTAGACTATAGAGCTTTAGAAATAGCACTACAAAGAGCAAGAGTAAATGAGTTGACTTCGTTATTTGTTTGGCGAGGTGCTTATGTTGAGGTTTCTAGACTTATGGGCGCCCTTCGAGCTCCTCTTTTGTCAGAATAAATTTATAGCCCCGATATTTCCAAAAGGCTTTCGCGTTGTGCATCTCGGAGATCTGAAGTAACCATCTCAGCACACAATTCTTGCCATGGGGTAGTTGCTTTCCAACCTAGCTTTGAGAGAGCTTTAGAAGAGTCGCCAACAAGCGTGTCTACTTCTGCAGGTCTGAAATATCTAGGGTCTATCTTCACCAAAACTGCTCCAGATTTTGAACAAACTCCATGTTCCTCAGCACCTTCACCTTCCCACTTTAGTGTTACACCAGTCTCTTCAAATGCGTGTTGAGTAAAATCCCGAACTGAAATTTGAGTACCTGTAGCAAGGACATAATCATCAGGAACATCTTGTTGTAGCATTCTCCACATTCCTTCGACAAAATCGCGAGCATGGCCCCAGTCTCTTCGAGCATTTAGGTTACCTAGGTATAAGCATGATTCAAGCTCCATTTTTATTCTTGCTGCAGCTCGAGTAATTTTACGTGTGACGAAAGTTTCACCTCTTATCGGGCTTTCGTGATTAAAGAGTATTCCGTTACTAGCATGCATACCGTAGGCTTCTCTATAGTTTTTTACTATCCAAAATGAATATAGTTTGGCAACTCCGTATGGAGAACGAGGATAGAAAGGAGTAGTTTCTCGTTGTGGCGTTTCTTGAACTTTACCATACAGCTCTGAAGTGCTTGCCTGATAAAAACGACAAGTCTTTTCAAGGCCGAGGATTCGAATAGCCTCTAGTAGACGAAGTGCGCCAAGAGAATCTACATTTGCTGTATATTCTGCGGTTTCGAAACTTACTTGGACATGGCTTTGTGCTGCAAGGTTGTATATTTCATCTGGCTGAACTTCCTGTACGATTCTTATCAAATTTGAGGAATCAGTCATATCTCCATAATGGAGTTTGAGTTTCACGTTTTTCTCGTGAGGATCTTGATATAAATGATCAATTCGGCTAGTGTTAAAGGAAGATGACCTTCGTTTAATACCGTGGACTTCGTATCCCTTTTTTAGTAGTAATTCAGCTAGATAAGCCCCGTCTTGACCAGTTATTCCTGTAATAAGTGCACATTTTGCCATAGTCTGCAAGTTAGTTTATTAGAAGTACAATTCCCCGTAAATCATTGAAGGTCAAATTCCTGAGATTTTACATGCCTGAAGTAAGCCCCTTCATTCCCCATAAGCTCTACATGAGTTCCGTTTTCAACGATTTCTCCATCGATAAGTACAACGATGCGATGTGCGTTCTTTATTGTGCTGAGTCTGTGAGCTATTACTAATGTGCTTCGACCTTTCATTAGCTCCTCAAGAGCTGCTTGAACTTCTTTTTCGGAGACGCTATCTAGTGCACTAGTTGCTTCATCAAGTATCAGTATATCGGGATCTCTAAGTATAGCACGAGCAATAGCTATTCTTTGACGTTGACCTCCTGAGAGCTGAATGCCACGTTCTCCCACTAACGTATTAAAGCCCTCGGGGAAGGATTCGATGAATTCAAGGGCGTGAGCACGCTTTGCAGCTTCATGAATTTCTGATTCTGTAGCGTCTAACTTTCCGTAAGCTATGTTTGCTCTAATATCGTTACCAAACAAGATTACCTCTTGAGGAACGTACGCAATACGCTTACGAAATCCACGAAGATCCAAAGTTTTGACATCCTTTCCATCAATTGATATCCTACCAGAGACGGGGTTTTCAAAGCGAAGCATAAGTGATGCTACAGTTGATTTTCCCGCCCCACTAGGACCGACAAGTGCAACTTGTTCACCGGACTGTATCTCCAATGATAAATCGTGTAGGATGGTTAGATCTTTTCTGGAATTGTAAAAGAATTTTACATTTTCGAATTTTATCGATTTTCTTAAATCGTATTTAGGAACGACTTCCTCTAGACCTTCTATTTCACGATTTTCTTTCAGGAGTTCCATCAAAGATTCTACAGCACCGAGACCTTTTTGGACTACACCGAATAGGTTAGCAAGCCCCCCAACACTTCCTGCAACAAGACCTGTCATAAGTAGAAATGTGAAGAAATGTTCAGAAGCTAAGTCCCCTGACTGCATCAGGGCAGCCCCTTTGAATATTACAAGAGTAATAGCTCCAAAAATGAATAAAATTATGAAACTGGCAAAAGCCCCACGTCCCATTGCCCCTTTCATAGCTAGTTCTCTCACAGTCTTAATACTTCCGGCATAACGTCGTCGTTCATACCATTCATTTGCAAAAGCTTTTACGTTTACTATTCCCGTGAGAACTTCTTGAACAATAACATTTGATGATGCTATTTCATCCTGAGTTTCCTTAGAAAGACGTTTTATAAATTTCCCAAAGAAAATAGCTACTATTATGACAACGGGTAATGTTCCGAGCATCATAAGTGTTAAATCAACGGAAAAGTAGGCTAGGGCAGCGACTCCTCCAATGAGCATAATGGTTTGACGTATTAACTCAGCTAGAGTTATGGTAAAGGTGTCTTGAATTGAAGTAATGTCTGCAGAAATACGACTATTCACGTCACCTACACGTCTTTCATGATAAAAGTTCATAGGCATACTTACCACAGCTTCGAATGTATCACGGCGCATTGTGAGCATCATCTTTTCAGTCATATTAGCAAAAAGATATACGCGCACAAAACTTAGTGAAGCTTGTATAATAAGTACAATAGCAATGGTCCATCCTATTGATTCCAGATTGTATAAGTCCAACCCCCCTAAGATTCCACCTTCGAATTCTGTCTCAAGTTCACTTTTATTTCCGCCCATAATGCCAACTCCTCCCAATTGTCCCCATAATCGAGTGACGAAAAGAGTTAAAATACTAGAGATTGAAATTAAAATTATACCAAAACCAAAACCTAATTTATGAGGCCTTAGGTATGGCCACATTTGTTTAAATCCGCGTAAATCGGCTATTTTAAATCGAATCTTTTTTGGTTCTTCTTTCGTCTTTGTACTTTCACTCTTCATTGAGCGCGAATTTAGTGCTTAAAATAGGGTTGTAAGACAAGAAAGAGTTTACTATCTTTGCCCCCCTCTTTAAGAGGAAACACTGTAATAAGATGAAAAGAACATTTCAACCCTCAGTTCGTAAACGCCGTAACAAGCATGGCTTTAGAAAGCGCATGTCTTCATCAAATGGACGTAATGTACTTAATGCACGCCGCCGTAAAGGACGCAAGAAACTTAGCGTTTCTACAGAGCGTCGCCATAAAGGTATTGAGCGCTAGAACATTCTAGCTGAACTCTATAGTTCTAACTTATTATTTCAACAAGGGAACCCAACTGGGTTCCCTTGTTGCATTTGGTAAATTAATTATCAAGATTAACTTCTCTTAAAACGGTCCCAAAACAACTACAACTTTCTCCTCGTTATAAATCTTCCAATTATTACCCGCACCTTCTATTATATCATTGTTTTCTTGATTAAACTCAACCTTAAGGTCTTTTTTAAAATCAAGCAGAGGCCCTAAAGCCTTATACATAGCTTCTTTACAAGCCCAAACCTCCGCTAATCTTCCTGTATCGAGCTCTTCTTGTCTCATTACCCTATGAGCAACCTTTTTTATTCTCGGATCATCTTTAAGAACGATATCGACACCTATTCTTTTGACTTCCCTAGATAATATAACTGCAGCATAAGCCACCCCTCCAGCTTCCCTCTTTTCAACGGTGTGACTTATAGATATTGAAAGGACACTTTTTTCAAGATTCTCAAATAGACAAGGTGCCCCACTTTTTTCATGTTGTATATGCCAGTTATCTTCTCGCAAAAGGTCTGAAATACAATGTGTTACAGCATAAAGTTCCGCGATCTTATCAACTGGAAAGTTTGCTATATTTCGTTTTGGATAATGATTTGACACTATTTTCTTCACTTTTTCACTCTCAACTTCCCGAAAATCTATTTGTCTGACTGCAAGACCTATTGTATGGGTATGTTCCATAAGTGGCATATTGCGAAGGTAGGCTTCTATTTCGTAAATTTGCGCCATGAATTCAACAGATACAAACGTCCTTCCTTATAAGGTTAAGGACATCAGCCTAGCTGAATGGGGTAGGAAGGAGATTCGTTTAGCCGAGGCGGAGATGCCTGGTTTAATGTCTATTAGAAAAGAATTTGGCCCCTCTAAGCCTCTTAAGGGAGCTAGAATAGCAGGGTGTTTACACATGACTATCCAGACAGCTGTTTTAATTGAAACGCTTACAGAATTAGGCGCAGAGGTTCAGTGGTCTTCTTGTAACATCTTTTCCACGCAGGATCATGCAGCTGCTGCTATCGCTGTTACTGGAGTGCCTGTGTTTGCTTGGAAAGGATTAACCGAAGAGGAATTCGATTGGTGTATTGATGCGACTTTAAGATTTGGAGCAGATCGCAAACCCCTAAATCTCATATTAGATGATGGAGGTGACCTTACTAATATGGTTCTTGATAAATATCCTGAAATGTCTGATGGTATCAAGGGTATTTCTGAGGAAACTACTACTGGAGTTCTTCGTCTTTACGATAGAGCAAAAAAGGGGACATTAACAATGCCTGCTATTAATATCAATGATTCAGTGACAAAATCTAAATTTGATAATAAGTATGGTTGTCGCGAGTCGTTGGTAGACGCAATTCGTAGAGCGACTGACGTTATGATGGCAGGTAAAATTGCCGCAGTTGCTGGATTTGGTGATGTGGGTAAGGGGTCTGCGGAGTCTCTTAGAAATGCGGGATGCCGAGTTATTGTAAGTGAGATAGACCCAATTTGTGCTCTTCAAGCGGCCATGGAGGGATTTGAGGTTAAGCCTATGATAGATGCATGTACTGAAGCAGATATTATTGTAACTGCTACAGGAAATAAAGACATTATTACATCATCTCACTTTGAGAAGATGAAGGACAAGGCTATAGTTTGCAATATTGGACATTTCGATAACGAAATTGATATGGCATGGCTAAACAAGAATCACGGTTCTTCTAAGATTGAAATTAAGCCTCAGGTTGACCAATACACTCTTAATGAAAAGGATCTAATCGTACTTGCTGAAGGCCGCCTTGTTAACTTAGGTTGCGCAACGGGTCATCCCAGTTTTGTTATGTCTAACTCATTCTCTAATCAGGTTCTTGCCCAAATAGAGCTTTGGGAGAGATCACATAAGTATGAAAATAAGGTTTACACTCTTCCTAAACACCTAGATGAGAAGGTTGCAAGACTACATCTTGAAAAGGTCGGGGTAGTCCTAGAGGTCTTATCTAAGGACCAAGCAGATTACATCGGAGTGCCTGTTGAAGGACCTTATAAATCTGATGAGTACCGTTACTAAGTATTTTACTTAGTTATAGACGTGAAGTATGGGTGGATTCCAATTCATTCTATAACGATGAAGAGGAAGGGTAGCCGGTCCTTGCATTACAGAGCCGTCTAGGATCAGCCATTTAGATTCTGAACAATCATCTTCATCGGAAAGAGTAATTCCGTCGGATTCGACACTCACTTTACAATTTAACGCTACATCGAATGTAGAGTGACGATCTAGTACAACGAATTCATCCATTGTATACCGATATACAATAATTCCTTGTGATCCCCCTTGTAGTATCAAATGTTCTCCTGGGAAATTAAGTGAATTGTAGGCGGGTAGGTTTATGTTTATATCAAAATTTACAGGTATATAAGGAATGTTCTGGTTATTTTGATCACATGTAGATTGCATAAGAAGAAAAGCCCCCAACACTAATAATGGAATTGTAAATTTTTTCATCTCTTCTGTTTATTTCCTTAGTCCTAGTGGATCTTTTGACTTACCTGCAACAAACTTCTTGAGGTAAGTAGGTTCATATGAGGCCAATCCTTCAAATTTCTTTTCCTCAAACTTATCGGTGGCTAGATTAATTGCAGCATCAGCAGTTGGCCAGTCCTCAATAAACTCACGACTCTCTCCCTTTAGTATATCTCGGCATTTTAATGCTCCGTCACCTGAAAAACAAATATTTACATAATGATCCCAAGGGAACTTATTTAATTCAGGTATTACCATCGCTTCAATATCCGATGTAGCATTAATATTTTCATCAAAAGTACGAGTGTAAACCTCCATCCTTCTAGCGTCTAACATAGAAACGTAAGCGTCTTTTCCTGGGTGATTAATGCGAGCTTGGATGGCTAGTATAGTTAATGTGTCAACTGAAATTAACGGAATGTCTAAAGCATGACAAATTCCTTTAGCTGTGGCAGCACCTATTCTAAGTCCTGTATATGACCCTGGTCCGCTAGAAACACTAACAGCACTTAATTCTGATCTTGAAACTCCCCCCTCAATTAAAACCTCATCAATAAAAGTCAGCAACATCTCGGCATGGCTATATCCTTCATTGCGAATAGTTCTACTAGCTAACAGTTTCCTATTATTGGAAAGAGCTACAGAACATTGAAGAGTTGTAGTTTCTAAATGAAGTAATACAGACATATATGAGTGTCAATTTTCTTAACTATCTTCATCGGTCTTTTTTATTTCTCTATCGCCGTCTACATCTTCTTCACCCTTTACTTTGTCCCCATCTTCAAGTTTACGAGATACCATATCATATGGACCGCTTACTAATGTGGCTCCACTTTCTATCCCAGAAACAATTTCGATATTTCGATTATCTTGAATACCTGTTTCTACTACTGTCCAAGTTACAGTCTCAGATTCAGTATCGAAAAGAAATACTCCAAGCTCTGCTTTATCGTTCTCATTTGATTTTCTTGTAGTAACACATTGAATGGGTACTGAAATAACACTATCTACTTTTTGTGTAAGAAGGTCTACAGTAGCACTCATCCCAGGACGGAAAGGTGATTGAGTGTTTGTTGAGTTTTCAATAAGGTGTTCATAGCTCTCAGGATGAATTCGAACCTTAACAGAGAAATTGGTTACTTGATCCAAATTGAAGCCATTAGAACCAGCATTTAGGGCCGTGTTTCCAATTTCAGTTACCTGCCCTAAAAATGTTTCGGAAAGATATGCGTCCACCTCTATTTCTGACTTATTACCCATATCAACTCTTACTATATCACTTTCGTTAACTTCAATATCAACTTCCATTGAACTCAAGTTGCTAATCTTCATTACGACTTCTCCAGCCGTAAAACCGTTTCCTTGTACACTTTCTCCGACTTCTTTAACTAGTGCAGTTACAGTACCTGACTGGGGAGCTCGGAGTGTTGTTCTAGATAAGTTGTCTAAGGTTTCTTGTAGAGAAGCTTTTGCACTTAGTATAGCATAATTTGCACTTTTCACTCCTTCCTCGGAACTAATAAGATTCGCGTTTGCAGTATGAATAGCGGCTTCCGCTTGATCGTAATCTGCTTGAGAGATCACCCCATTTTTAAATAGTTGCTGAGATCTAGCCCATGACTTTTCGGCTACGAAGAGATTTGCTTCGCTTGTAGCTAGCATAGCTTTAGATGATGAGAGATTTGAGAGCGCTGTATTTACAGCAGCTTGTGCTCTATTTCTAGCTGCGATGTATACGTCGGGGTTGATTTGGGCCAAAAGATCACCCTCATTAACTCGATCTCCTTCTACAACCGGAAGTTCAATTAACTGTCCACTTACTTCAGCAGAAATGTTCACCTCTAACTCTGGTTGAATCTTGCCAGAAGCACTAACCCTTTCAATAATGGTCTTAATAGAGGTGGTTGTGGTTTTCACCTCGGGGAGTTCTCTTTCACCACCAAACAACGAAGCAGCAATAACTAGTACTACAACAACGCCTCCAAGTATGAGAAAAATTCTTTTCTTTTTCATAGCAAAAGTTTAACGTAGGGTTATTGTCTTGCCTTGATAGAAATCTAAAATCTTAGATTTAAATACTAGATCATATCTAGTGCGTAAACTATTCGTACGAGCATTGTCCAGTCGAGTTCTAGAGTCGGCATACTCTAGAGCTGAGATGGCTCCAGCTTCGAATTTTAATTCAGTGTTTGAGAAAGCTAGTTCAGCAGCAGCTAGCGCGGCTTCTTGGGCTAGAAGATTTTTTTGCGCCGCAATAGCATCGGCCCAAGCGCTTTCAATGCTTTGGGTAAGGATTTGTGAAGTAGATTCTTGAGCGTACTTGGATTGTAAAACACCTACCTCTGCTTGCTGTACACTATTTCTGCTAGAGAATCCATTAAAAATAGGGATACTTAACGAGAAGAAAATGCTTTGGTTAATATTATCACTTAACTGATCAGCGAATGGAATAGTTGAGTATGTCACATTGCTGTAATCAGTCACAGGCGCAGTTAACAGAGCACCCTCTTGAGTCATGATGGTGAATTCAGTTGTAATAGGTTCAATATCACCCTGAACCCGGTTCCCCGAATATCCAGATCCAAAATTGTAAGATGCAAATAGGCGAGGAAGGTAGTTTGTTTTAGCAATATCTAGATTTAGATATGCATCATCAACAGAAAGAGCGGCAGCCCGAATCTC
>Ga0206683_10003252_pt1 | contig 10810 bp, 10 predicted proteins | sample M280m12015metaG_FD_155483 | JGI IMG/M metagenome (GOLD analysis project Ga0206683, IMG submission 155483) | Ammonia-oxidizing marine archaeal communities from Monterey Bay, California, United States - M2 80m 12015 | ecosystem: Environmental > Aquatic > Marine > Intertidal zone | place: USA...
TTTATATTTATTTTAATTAAAATAAATATAAAATAGATTATATGGTAAACCGCCTTTTTTATTAGGAGTAACTGCATGACCGTATTGGAAAAATTACAACAGCTTGAGAAACATTCAAGCAATCTAATCATTGGCCAATCAAAATTGATTAATCGTATGCTCATTGCTTTATTGTGTGATGGACATCTTTTGGTTGAGGGAGCCCCCGGTCTGGCAAAGACTAGGGCTATAAAAGTTCTTGCAGATAGTATCGAGGGGAGTTTCAATCGATTACAGTTCACCCCTGATTTATTGCCAGCTGATCTTACCGGCACAGAAATTTATCGACCCCAAAATGGGTCATTTGAATTTCGTGAAGGTCCGTTGTTCCATAATTTAATTCTTGCTGATGAAATTAATAGAGCTCCAGCAAAAGTCCAATCTGCATTATTGGAAGCTATGGAAGAGCGCCAAATTAGTGTTGGAGATAAGAGTTATAAATTATCCAAATTGTTCTTAGTAATGGCCACACAAAATCCAATCGAGCAGGAAGGGACTTATCCTTTGCCAGAAGCTCAGTTAGATCGTTTCTTATTACATGTTGAAGTTGGGTACCCCTCTATTGAGGATGAACGACGTATTTTAATATTAAATAGAAATGAGGCAAAATTGGACAATCAGAGTACTTTTGAACCTTCAACATTGTTATCAGAAAAATCAATTCTTGAAGCAAGACAACAAATATTAGCTCTTCATCAATCCGACGACCTGGAAAAATATATTGTAAATTTAGTCGTTGCAACTAGAGATCCTGGAAAAGCTGATCCAAGTTTAGCGGGACAGATTTTATATGGCGCTAGCCCGCGCGCATGCATGGGAATAGATCGTGCTGCTCGAGCCTGTGCATGGCTAAAAGGTAAAGATTATGTTGGGCCTGAGGATATTCAGGATGTGGCTCCCGATGTTTTGAGACATCGTTTGGTTTTGAGTTTTGAGGCTGAGGCCGATGGTGTAACCGCCAACCAAATAATCGATAAGTTACTCAATAATATTGGTGTACCTTAAATTGACGGGATCTATTTATGTCTCAAATAGAAGTAAAATCAATGCCATCTCCAGTTAGAGTAACTCAGAGGGATCTGATTATGCTGAGTAATACAGCTAAAGTGATTCCCCTTGATGCACTGCGTATAAAATCATTGCAAACCGGATCTTATGTGTCCCAATTCAAAGGACGAGGCATGGAATTTGATGAGTCGAGGCCTTATCAACCTGGAGATGACCCACGTAATATTGATTGGCGTGTTACAGCAAGAAGTACTGAGGCCTATACCAAGCTCTATCGAGAAGAAAGAGAAAGGCCGGTGTATGTGGTGACTGATTTAAGAAGTAATATGCATTTTGCAACGCGAGGGCGCTTTAAATCAGTAGCGGCAAGTTATGTGGCTGGTTGCATTAGTTGGGCCGCTCATCATCGTGGTGATCGATTAGGCGGAATCGTATTTGGCGATAATATTTGCAAAGAGGTTAGACCGAGAATTGGTCGTCAAGCAGCATTGCGTTATTTACATCATGTTGCAGAGCATCCAGATTGGAATGCTAATTTATCCATTGATGAATCTATTCAGCATGCATCATTTTTGAAAGCAACAACCGCATTGAGACGGGTAGTAAGACCCGGAAGTTTGGTGGTGATTATTAGTGATTTTATGGGATTTTCAGGCATGTGTCACTCTTCATTAGCTAAGCTTGCCCGGCATAATGAATTATTAGCTATTTTTATTAGTGATCCGATTGAAATGACTCCACCACCACCGGGGCGATATCGTATTGTATCTGCGGGACAAGATAGATTGATTGAAACCTATTCAAAACAAGCTAGAAATCAGTATGCCAATGCTTTTATTGAGCGTGAAACTGATTTGGTTAATTTTTTTCGACGTTATGGCATCCATCACATGTCAATTACCACTGATGAGGATCCTATCGAGGCAGTAAAAAATTCTCTGGGTAGGCAACGAAAACGTCAAGGCAAAAGATAAATATGGATCCAACTGCAATACCTATAAGAGATATTCGTTATCCTAATGAACTTGATTGGTGGCCTTTGGCCATAGGTTGGTGGTTAGTTATTATTATTGTATTTCTGACCGCTGTTTTTCTGGGGTATAAGTTATATAAAAGATGGCTCAGTAATCATGCACGTAGAATTGCTTTAAGAGAATTAAAGATAATTAAGGATAATTTTAGGTTAACTAATGATGCGGTTGTCTTATTGCAGGAGTTATCAACTTTATTAAGACGTGCTATTTTGGCTTACTCGCCTAGGAATAAAATGGCAGGGTTGGTTGGTGAGCAGTGGCTTATTTTTTTAGATCAAGGGCTCGATGAGAAGTTTTTTTCTCAAGGTATTGGCAAGCAATTAACATCAGTACCTTATCGAAATAAAGATGCATTTGAATTAAAAGATATGAGCGCATTATTAAATATTGTTAAATTACGAATCGAAACTCCGATTAGCCAAAAGGATGTCAACTGATGTGGACATTGGCATGGCCATGGATGTTATTAGGATTGCCTTTACCTTTTATGGTGAGGCGATTCCTCCCACCCTCTAATGAAACAAATGAATCTGGATTGAAAGTTCCAAGTTTTATTTTATTTTCAATATTAATTAATAGACCTTCAGCTGAGCAATATACAAATTGGCGACTCTGGATTGGTTTGATTGCCTGGTGTCTTCTTGTGTTGGCCAGTGCAAGACCTGAGCGTATTGGAGATGAAGTTGAAATCCCAGTTTCTGGCAGAAATTTAATGTTGGCAGTGGATTTATCTGGAAGCATGGATGCTAAAGATTTTGAGCTTGGAGGAAGAAGGGTTGATCGTTTAACGGCAACCAAAGCTGTGGCAAGTGACTTTATAACGAGGCGGAAAGGTGATCGTATTGGTCTTATTCTCTTTGGCGAACAGGCATACCTCCAAGTACCGTTAACACTTGATCGTGAGACAGTGAAAACTCTACTTTTAGAAGCATTTATAGGATTGGCTGGAGAAAAAACGGCTATCGGAGATGCAATTACTTTAGCTGTTAAGAGAATTCATGATCAACAAGAAGAAGGGACAAAACAAGTGCTTATTCTGTTAACGGATGGCGCAAATACGGCTGGTGAAATTGAACCATTAAAGGCAGCTGAGTTGGCCCAAAATATAGGACTACGAATATATACTATTGGTATTGGGGCAGATCAGATGGTTGTTTCATCATTAACTGGAGGATTGCGGCGCGTTAACCCATCTGCCGATCTTGATGAGACAACATTGAATGAAATAGCTAAGAAAACTGGTGGAAGATATTTTCGAGCAAAGGATACTTCGTCTTTACAAGAGATTTATCGCCTACTTGATGATATTGAGCCAGTCCCTGAGCCTGAAGCTGGTTTTAGGCCAGTACAGTCGTTCTTTTTTTGGCCACTTGGGTTGTCACTTATAATCAGTATTTGTCTGGCATTAATGAATTTGTTTGAAAACGGTGGTTTGAACCGAATGCGTGAGGCAATAAGGCAATGAATTATGCTGATTTTCATTTCTTGAGGCCGGAATGGTTAATTATTTTGCCATTCATGCTGGGATTAATTTTTCTTTTTAAGACACAGTTATTATCATCTGGGAATTGGTTTAAACTGGTTGAGCCAGAATTAATTCCTTATGTTTTATCGCGTCATCAATTGCAGGAAAAGAAATATAAATGGTGGCTAATTTCAATGATAATAATATTGACATTAACCGCCTTGGCTGGACCAACATGGGAAAAGCTTGAGCAACCAGCTTTTAGAATGGATCAGTCTCTAGTAGTTGCCCTTGATTTATCTAGATCAATGAATGCACAAGATATAAATCCAGATCGAATAACAAGAGCACGCTTAAAAGTTTTGGATATCTTAAAGCGACGCCAAAGTGCACAGGTGGCATTGATTGTTTATTCTGCTAATGCATTCACTGTGACACCTTTAACTACAGACTCAAAGACAATTGCCTCATTGGTAGGAAGTTTGGATACAAAAATTATGCCAAGTCGAGGGAGTTATCCTGCTGCTGCTATCGATAAGGGTATGCAATTACTTAAACAGGCGGGCGTGATAAATGGTGAGGTGTTATTGGTTACAGACGGAGGAAGTACTTCTGCAGCAATGGCCTCTGCCAGAAAGTTGAAAGAAGAAGGCTATAGCCTCTCTATATTGGGTGTAGGGTCACTTAATGGTGCGCCTATACCACAAGAGGATGGCGGTTTTATTACTGATCGTAATGGCCAAATTGCCTTAGCAAAACTAGCTATGGAGGATTTGATGGAATTGAGCCGAATTGGCGGTGGAAAATACGTCAGCCTAACAGCTGATGATCGAGATTTAGACTCATTACTGTCGAATAGAATTACTTCAAGTAGTCAAGGCGATCAATCATTAGCCACGGACCAATGGAATGAATTTGGACCATGGTTATTATTAATTATTATGCCTATCGCTTCTTTAGCATTTCGCCGTGGATGGATTTTTTAAAGCCATGTTTAAATTACTCGTATTTTTAGCGTTTATTCCTTATCTCTCCACTTCATTGTTGGCCGCTGATTGGAATGATCTTTGGTTAACGAAGGATCAACAAGCAAAAAAAGCTATGGATGTGGGTAATTATGATGTGGCAGTTGAATTATTTGATGATCCTTTATGGCGAGCATCAGCTCAGTATCAAGCCGGTAACTATTCAGCTAGTGCTCAGTCATTTTTAGACGCGAATAACGATGATGGCTTATATAATTATGCAAACTCATTGGTTAAGATGGGTCAATTTCCACAAGCAATTAAAGCTTATGAGATGGTTATTGAAAAAGAACCCAATGCGGAGGATGCAATTTTTAATCGCGATTTGATTCAGGAACTACTAGATCAGCAACAAGATAATGAAAATAAATCCCAGTCTGAACAATCTTCTGATGATGGGAAGGAAGGTGAAGAAAGTGATGGCCAAGAAGAAGGAGAGTCAGAGAAAGCTTCAGACTCCCAACAAAGTGATGGTCAGTCCAGTGATCAAGACGAGGATGATAGCGTTACTCAAGATGAAATGAATCAAGAAGATTTAGAAGCAATTGAGCGTGAATTGGAGAAAGCAGCACAAGAGCAAGCAGAAAAACAAGAAGATGAAAAAAACCCAGAAAAAACGAACGGAATCGAGGAAAGGGCTGATCAAGAACAGCAACAGGCAATGGAGCAATGGTTGAGAAGAATTCCAGATGATCCTGGCGGGTTATTAAGACGTAAATTTAGATATCAATATCAGAGACAAGGTTTTGATCAAGATGGCAATCAATTATGGCCAGATGATGGAGTGCAACCATGGTGATAAGTAATTATAAAAAACAATATCATCGCTGCAAAAGATACTGCTTTTTTCTTTTATGCATATTCCTGTCACATATTGCTTTAATGAGCATTTCCTCAGCTGCTGTGATTGCTACTATTGACCGGTCTAAGGTTGAGCTAAATGAGACTTTTACATTAAAAGTAATAGTAGATACAGCTATTGATATTGAACCAGATGCAAGTGACCTAGAAGATGATTTTTATGTTGGTTCGCGCAGTCAATTAAGTAATACCAGCATCGTTAATGGAAGAATATCACGCAGCAGAACCTGGACTTACGCTTTGATGGCAAAGAAACCAGGTAATCTTGTAATACCGCCTATTGTTATAGCTAATGAGCAAAGTGAGCCAATTAATATTCTAATCATTCCTCAATCAGAATCGATTTTGGGTGAGGCAGATATTTTTATTTCTGCTGAGTTAGATGCGGAAGAGACTTATGTGCAGGCGCAAATTTTACTAAGAATAAGAATATACAGAATGGTGCAAACAAGACAGCCTCGCCTCTATGAGCCAGAAATATCTGGAGTTGATATTCTTATGGAGATAGTAGGAGACGACCAAAATTATGAATCAGTTATTAATGGAAAAACCTATGATGTTATCGAAAGAGTGTATGCACTTTTCCCTCAAGAGAGTGGTTCTTTGGAGATTGCACCCATTCGCTTCGAAGCTAGAATACTAAAGAATGGCAGTATTACTGGTCGAAAAACTTATCAGTCAAAAAGTTCTATGGTAAAGGTGTTACCAATTTCAGCACCACCCTCAGATTATCCTAATGCCGATTGGCTGCCTGCGAGAAATGTTATAATTAGTGAGGAATGGTCGAGAGATCTACAAAATCTTAAGTCAGGCGAACCAATTACACGTCAAATGAATATTACCGCAATTGGTCAACTATCAACTCAACTACCATCGTTAGATTATAAAATCGATGATAGGTTGAAAATATACCCTGATAAACCTAAATTTGTTGACAGTATAGAAGCTCTAGGGATGGTAGCTTCAAGAACAGATCAATATGCCATGATTGGGATGGAGGCTGGCGAGATTGAATTACCTGGTATTGAACTACCTTGGTGGGATATTGCTGATAGAGAATGGAAAATTGCAGCTTTACCTGCCAGAAAAATTATAATCCAACCCTCAACTGATGAACTAATACAAGAGACAATAATGCCAATAAAAGATGAGCAGGAAGTTTCTCAACCTGATCAGATTGTATCGGATGAATTATGGAGAAATATCAGCGGAGCTTTAGGCTTGTTATGGGTCCTGACCATTCTTCTTTGGTTTTATTCCAAACCCGCAAAGAAAAGAAAAGAAAAGAAAACCATAGAGCCTCCTTATAAAAAACTTGAGCGAGAACTGCGAAAAGCCAAAAAAGCAGCATCATCAAACGAAAAAGAAAAGTTTAAACAAGCACTTTTTAACTGGTCAAAAATACAATGGCCTGAAGATATTCCTCGCAGTATAGAAGAGATTGCTTTGCGTGTTAAAAACCCTTTTTCAGATGAACTAAAAGTATTTAATAAAATTGCTTATGGCTCTGATCAAAATGAATCTTGGGATGGGAAAGCCATGGCAAGTGCCATCAAGAAAATTTCATTTTTTGACGTAGCCGATAGAAAAAAAAATTATAAGATGCTTCCCCCATTAGCCCCAAATTGAACATAGCTATTTTGGAATTTTGAATATTTCTTAGTTGATTTGGTAATTACCAATGACCTGTATTTTTCATGGATATCCATGGCTCCTTGGGTTCAAGAGGTTTTCCTTTTTGCAAAAGTTCGATAGATATATTATCTGGTGAACGAATGAATGCCATTCTTCCATCATGTGGCGGCCTATTAATGGTGATGCCGGCTTGAATAAGTTTATTGCATATTGCATAGATATCCTCAACGGCATATGCAATATGACCAAAATTCCTTCCCTCAGTATAATTTTCTTTATCCCAGTTATAGGTTAATTCAATCTGAGCATTCTCATCATCTGGAGCCGCTAAAAAGACCAATGTAAATCGACCTTTATCATTATCTGTACGCTTTATTTCAACTAAACCTAAATGCCTGCAATAAAATTCTATAGATGCAGTTAGATCTGATACCCTGACCATCGTATGTAAATATTTCATTTTAACCCTCAGATATTTGGCGATATTTAAGTATGAATTATTTATAATCACGATTTCAATTCTTACTTGATTTTCTGGAATAATATTTTGCAAAATATACAAGCAATAACTATAGATCTAGATGATACCTTATGGGATATCGACCCTGTAATACATAGGGCTGAAACCATACTTTGGAGATGGCTGGCATCAAATTATCCAAGGATTAGTTCGATATATGATCCGGAAAAAATATTAAATTTAAGATCAGAGATAGCGCAAGAGTATCCCGATAAAGCATTTGATTATCGTTTTATGCGTAAGTTAATTTTACGTAAAATATTTCGCGATGCTGATTATGAAGAGAATCTTGCTGAGGGTGCATTTGCAGTATTTGATAAGGAGAGAAATAATGTTGAGTTGTATGATGGAGCATTATACACACTAAAGGCTCTGACTAAAAAATATACATTAATTGCGATAACCAATGGTAATGCTGATCTTGAACGAATCGGATTGCGTCATCTCTTTGATGATGTGGTAACAGCTGTTGAAGTGGGTTATGCAAAACCTGATGAACGTATTTTTAATGAAGCGATAAGGAAATCAGGGGCTGAAGCACAAAGGATATTACATGTGGGTGATAATCCTGAGGCCGACATTGTGGGTGCCGCAAATGTCGGTCTAACTACTGTCTGGATAAATTCAAAATCTTTAGTGTGGCCCGATCAATTTATTAAGCCAGATATAACTATTAACAAAATTACTGAATTATGTGATTTATTACTACCAGAGATTAATTGATTTCATTACTCTGAGAGGAATGTAAAACAATATCGATGCGACGATTCTTCTCTCGTCCAAGAGCGGTTTCATTATTAGCAACGGGCCTAGTTTCACCGAAACCAGTGGCAATAATTCGATAACTCTTTACACGCATTGCATTAATCATGTATTGCTTAATTGAATCTGCTCGCAGCTGGGATAATTTTTGGTTCAACTGATCGTCTCCCTGAGAGTCTGTATGTCCTTCTATGATAATTTCACTTCTAGGATACACATCAATTGCTTTTTCCACTTTTACCAATAAAGGTATACTCTCTTTTATAATTTTAGATTCATTACTTTCAAAGGTAAGTCCTATCAATCTTAATATGACATTATTATTTTCTCTGAAAACCCTAGCTTCAGCTGAGTTAAACATTTTCTCTACTTTATCAAATTGCTCTTTAACTCGAGCTTGAGCCTCAATTTTTTGGATAAGAGTTTCTCTTTCTTGAGTAGCTCCTCCTAACCGCTCGTCAAGATTACGAATTTCTTCTTTCATATCTGCAATTTGAATTAAATTATCTTTTTGATCTTGCTCTAGATACTGTTTCTCATTTCTTAGGATATCAATATATTTAACCAAGCTATTTGTGAGAGAGTTATATCCATCGGTCATGAGTGGATATATATCAGCCGAATTAGCAATTTTTTCTAAATCAGTTTCCCATTGAATGATTAATTCTTCGGTTGTAATCAGATCATCTTGTGTACTTTGTATCAGTTGAGACAAGAAAATGGCATGAGCACTTCGCTCAATAGATCTGTTGGTTATATTAGTTACAACATCAAAATTATAGCGATCGATTGTTAGTTCTTGGTCAGCCATGTCTAGAAATTTTTGCGCTTGCGCTAGAGTAATCTGCGCGTACCGATCAGCCTTTTCTTTTTTAGCGAGAGATATTTTGAGTTTAGCCTCAGATAGCAACTCATCTTTTATACATAAGAGTTCAATCTCATTGAAATCTTTAGTTGCTTCTATGTTTAGTTTTTTAGCTCTTTCAAGATTGCCATTTTCGATAGATTTATTAGCCAGAACAAATTTTTGTTCGGCTTTTTGCCATTTTGATAAATACTTATTAGGGCCATTCACTTTAATGGCATTGCGACGATTGAGAATTAAATTCTTAAGGATCTGACTGGCTAATTTCGCATTTTCGGTAGCTGATCGAAAGTATAAGGACGATTTCTTTGCTTGTTCACATATATACTTCGCTTTTTTTGATGTTGAATTGGCTTTTCCTTGAGCAGCAAGAGCTTTTTTATAAGTTTGTGGTGAGAGTATTTTTGCACTAACCTCATTAGCGTTATCTGCAGCTAATTTTAGGTCTTTTAGGCATTGTTCAGTTGAAAATTCTTGAGCATTAACGGTTGAGTATAAACACATGAGAACGAGCAAAAATTTATTTTTTTTAGTAAACATTATTTTAAACTTATCTTTGATTGGATTTTACTGCCTTTGTTAATTTTTAATAATACCAATAACATATATAATAAAGGAGTAATCGCACGTTTCTTTTTTTCATGACAGAATACATCTTTATCAATAGTACTAGCAATTCAAATGACTAACATAATAAAATTTCAAGGTATCCCAATTATTCCTTCTGGCACGAAGTATAAAACTTCTGAGGGATTCTCAGCCATAAAAAACGGGATTAAATCAAGGAATAATATTACTGGTTTGAGGGGCAGAAAACCAGCATGGCTAAAAGCAAAAATTTCAGGTGGTGCGATTTACGAAGAAGTGAAGAGTATTGTTAGAAGTAATAAGCTTAGTACCGTTTGTGAAGAATCAATGTGCCCTAATATTGGTGAATGCTGGAATAATGGAACAGCTACTATTATGGTTATGGGAGCGGTTTGTACTCGAGCTTGCCGTTTCTGTGCCGTTGATACCGGTAATCCAAGAGGTTGGTTAGATCTTGAGGAGCCAAGAAATACGGCCTTAGCAGTTCAGCTTATGAAATTGGTGTATGTGGTTATTACTTCGGTTGATCGTGATGATCTAGAGGATGGTGGTGCCACACATTACGCAGCTTGTGTAAGGGAAATTAAAAAACTAAATCCAGACACTGCTGTAGAAGCCTTGACCCCAGATTTTAATGGTGTGGATACTAATGTAAATAAAGTCGTAATGTCAGGACTTGATGTTTTTGCCCAGAACATTGAAACAGTTGAAAGGTTAACAAGAACTGTTCGTGATCCACGGGCTGGCTACCGACAAACATTAGATGTGTTAGCCATAGCAAAGTCAATGAATCCAGATGTGCTGACTAAATCAAGTTTAATGCTTGGGCTTGGTGAAACTGAAGGAGAAATTCTGCAAACCATGTCTGATTTAAGAGCAAGCAATGTTGATATTGTGACTCTTGGTCAGTATCTATGTCCAACTGTTAATCATTTGCCAGTTGAAAGGTACGTAACTCCGGGTGAATTTGAAAAATATCGTCAACTCGGCTTAACCATGGGTTTCCTT
>Ga0206683_10003253_pt1 | contig 10808 bp, 7 predicted proteins | sample M280m12015metaG_FD_155483 | JGI IMG/M metagenome (GOLD analysis project Ga0206683, IMG submission 155483) | Ammonia-oxidizing marine archaeal communities from Monterey Bay, California, United States - M2 80m 12015 | ecosystem: Environmental > Aquatic > Marine > Intertidal zone | place: USA...
CTGATCAATGACAATTCGCCACCGGTCACAGAGCGCCTGCAGTCCCCACAAGACAGAGAAAAGCTGGACGGACTCTATGAGTGTATTCTGTGTGCCTGTTGCTCGACTTCTTGTCCTTCATTCTGGTGGAACCCAGACAAATTTATTGGCCCGGCTGGTTTACTTCAGGCCTACCGCTTCCTGGCCGATAGTCGTGATACTGCAACTGATGAGCGTCTTGAAGCGTTGCAGGACCCGTTTAGTGTATTTCGTTGTCGGGGTATTATGAATTGTGTCAGTGTGTGTCCGAAAGGACTCAATCCGACACGGGCCATTGGTCATATCCGTACTATGTTAATGGGTCGAGCCGTTTGAATTGGTTTGGGGATAAGATACCGAATTCTCCTTAAAGCATACAACTTGAGTTGTAGCTCCGTTACAATTGGAAAATATTCTTAAAAGAAAGATGGGTTAAGATGTCAGATAGCTTCATGGAAACAATGTGGCGAACCAGCCATATTTCCGGGGGCAATGCATCCTATGTAGAGTCTCTTTATGAGGATTATTTGCTTGATCCAGCTAATAGCCCTGATAGTTGGCGGAATTATTTTGATTCTCTGCCTCATCAGACAGGCAGAGCCCAGCCTGATTTGTCTCATAAAACGATTCGAGAGCATTTTCTGTTACTGGCCAGGAATCAGAATAGGGTGGAACCGGTTTCGGCCACTACCGTTTCAGCTAATTATGAGCAGAAGCAGTTCGCTATTGGCGAACTGATTTACGGTTATCGGAGAAGAGGACACTTAAGGGCGAATCTTGATCCGTTGGGCCTGACCGAGATAGATGCCGTTCCTTCTCTAGAGTTAACCCATCATGGACTTTCCCAGGCTGATTACGACACTCGGTTTCAGGTGGGCTCACTGTCCATGGATGAACCTGAAGCCAAACTTAGCGATATTATCCAGGTTCTAGAAGAGACCTATTGCAGTTCGATCGGTGCCGAGTACATGCATATCACTAATCAGGAAGAGCTAACCTGGGTTCAGCAGAGAATGGAAAGCACTCGCTCCAGGCCACACTATGGACATGGTACAAAGCGACGATTGCTGGATCGAATCCTGGCGGCGGAGGGTTTGGAGCGATATCTTGGTAAAAAATACCCCGGTACAAAACGGTTTGGGCTGGAAGGTGCTGAAACTTTTATCTGTTCGCTGGCCGAACTGATCCATCGAGCCGGTACCGCCGGGGTAGTGGAAACCGTTATTGGCATGGCACACCGGGGCCGGCTCAATGTGCTGGTAAATCTCTTGGGTAAAGACCCAGCGCAATTATTTGATGAATTTGAAGGCCGATTCAAAGCTGGAAGAGGCTCAGGGGATGTAAAGTATCACCAAGGGTTTTCTTCAAATTTAATGACCCCAGGTGGTGAAATGCACCTGGCCCTGGCATTTAACCCGAGCCACCTTGAGATCGCGGCACCCGTGATTGTCGGCTCAGTCAGAGCGCGCATGGACCGACGCGAAGATCCTGCTGGGGAAAAAGTGCTTGCCATAAATGTGCATGGTGATGCAGCTTTTGCCGGCCAGGGCGTGGTGATGGAAACTTTCCAGATGTCCCAGACCAGAGGCTTTCATACGGGTGGTACGATTCACGTCATTATCAACAACCAGATCGGTTATACCATTAGTAAACCAGAAGACGCGCGCTCTACTCGATATTGCACGGAAGTTGCTAAAATGGTTCAAGCGCCTATTTTTCACGTGAACGGTGATGATCCAGAGGCTGTGCTTTTTGTATCGCAGATGGCGTTGGACTACCGAATGGCTTTTAATAAAGATGTCGTTATAGATATTGTCTGTTACCGAAGACGAGGCCATAACGAAGGTGATGAGCCGTCTATTACCCAGCCGGCAATGTATAAAGTCATCAGGAAACATCCTACCACCTTAGATCAGTATTCTAAAAAATTGATCAAAGAAGGTGCTATCGATGAGCAAGAGTACCAGCGACGCATGGAAGCGTATCGAGATGCCCTGGATGAAGGCAACGCCGTAGCCTGGGATTATCTGAAGGAATCTAATACAGCGCTGCACGTGGACTGGCGACCTTATTTAGACCACGACTGGGATATTCCAGCGAACACGCAGATCGATATTAAAAAATTCCAGCACCTTGCCGGTAAACTGCTGGCACTGCCGGATGAGTTTTTATTGCATCGACAGGTCGAAAAGATAGCCGCCGATCGCAGGAAAATGGCTGCCGGGGCGAAACTGATTAACTGGGGTTTTGCAGAAATGATGGCCTATGCAACACTGCTTGATGAGGGCTTTCAGATTCGATTGACCGGGCAGGACGTTGGCAGGGGCACATTTGCCCATCGCCACGCAATTCTACATGACCAGCGTAGTGAGCAAGATTTCTCGCCTCTGGCCAATGCTGGTCTGGCAGGAAAATTTATGCTTTATGACTCGTTTCTTTCTGAAGAAGCGGTACTCGCCTTTGAATATGGCTACTCGCAGACAAGCCCTGATACGCTGGTAGTCTGGGAAGCTCAGTTCGGTGATTTTGCAAACGGTGCTCAGGTCGTTATTGATCAGTTTATTACCAGTGGGGAACATAAGTGGGGCCGACTGTCCGGATTGACGATGTTACTGCCGCATGGCTACGAGGGAGCTGGCCCGGAACATTCTTCGGCCCGGCTTGAGCGCTATCTGCAGTTGAGTGCCGAGCATAATATTCAGGTCTGCATACCCACGACGCCAGCACAGATTTTTCACGTGCTGCGCCGCCAGATGATCCGTCCACTGAGAAGGCCCCTGATTGTTCTTTCACCCAAGAGTTTGTTACGGCATAGGGATGCGGTTTCTTCGCTGGAAGATCTAACTGAGGGTGAATTTTCACCCGTCATAGATGATAGCAGTAAAAAGCAGTGTCTCGATCAGGTGACTCGGTTAGTCCTATGTAGTGGAAAAGTCTACTTCGATCTGCTCGAAGCAGGTAAAGAAGCTGCTTTGAATCATGTTGCTATTATTCGAATTGAACAGCTATATCCATTCCCAGAACAATTGCTGGAGCAGATTGTCGGGCTATATCCGAATGTAATAGCAGTAGTCTGGTGTCAGGAAGAACCTATGAACCAGGGTGCCTGGTACAGTAGCCAGCACCATATGCGGCGCGTGATTCATCGTTTACATCCTGACATGAATCTTGATTATGCGGGTCGCGCGGGGTCAGCTGCAGCTGCGGCAGGGTATATGTCAATTCACCTACAACAACAGAAACAGTTACTGCAGACTGCTTTATACGGCAGCAGCCAGAATAAAGACCCATGATAAGTTTAAGGAAATTCAAATGATGGAAATTAAAGCACCTGATTTCCCGGAGTCCATTGCCGATGGTGAAGTCGCTCAATGGCATGTGGTAGAGCATGAGTTTGTGCTCCGGGACCAGGTTCTGGTGGATATAGAAACGGATAAAGTCGTACTGGAAGTGGTAGCACCATCGGATGGAAAGGTAACCAGGATACTTAAAACCACGGGTGAAACGATCCTGTCAGCAGATGTTCTGGCTGATTTTGAATCAGGCTCAGACGATCAGCCCGCAGTCGAGACGATGGCTGTCAAGCCGGTATCGTCTGAGGTTGCAGCACAGCAGCCTTCCAGGGCTAGCCCGTCCGCCAGGAAACTGGCCAGTGAAAGGGGTTTGGAGCTAAGCGATATAACAGGAACGGGTAAGGGTGGAATGATAACCCGGGGTGATGTAGTAAAGGCAAATCCGCAAACAGTGGTTAAGCAAACGCAGTCGGTCGCCTCGCCCGCGGTGGCCTCGTCTGCTGAGGAGGCCAATTCAACCAAGGGTGGTCGTATCGAACGTCGTGTGCCTATGACACGACTAAGAGCTAGTATAGCAAGGCGATTGGTCGAAGCTCAGCAGACAGCGGCTATGCTGACGACGTTCAATGAAGTTGATATGCAGGCAGTAATGGATCTACGCAGTAAATATAAAGAAGCCTTCGCAGAAGCCCATAATGGCACCCGACTGGGCTTTATGTCATTTTTTGTAAGAGCTTGTGTGGAAGCCCTGAAGCGATTTCCGGGAGTCAATGCATCCATTGATGGCAATGATATCGTATACCATGGTTATCAGGATATTGGCGTAGCAGTAGGATCACCCAGGGGCCTGGTGGTGCCAGTTCTTCGCGATGCAGATAGCCTCGGACTGGCCGAAATTGAGGAAAGGATAAAGGCTTTTGGTGAAAAAGCCCAGGATGGCAAACTGTCCATTGATGAAATTACCGGTGGTACGTTTACCCTATCCAATGGTGGTATTTTTGGTTCATTGCTGTCGACCCCTATTTTGAATCCACCCCAGACTGGCATATTAGGGATGCATAAAATTCAAGAGCGGCCCGTCGCTGATAATGGACAAGTCGTGATTCGGCCCATGATGTATCTGGCTTTGTCCTATGACCACAGATTGATTGATGGTTCCGAAGCGGGAAGATTTTTAGTGACCATTAAAGCGTTCCTTGAAGATCCCGCTAGAATTTTGCTGGATATTTGAGTAAGGAGGGAAGGTAAATGAGCGATTATTACGATGTAATAGTGATTGGTGCAGGACCTGCAGGCTACCATGCAGCTATTCGGGCGTCCCAGCTTGGACTGAAAACGGCCTGTGTCGATAAATGGGTTGATGCTTCCGGGACAGGGGTCCTTGGTGGGACTTGCCTGAATGTGGGTTGTATTCCTTCAAAAACACTCTTGGATATTTCGCACAAATATAGCTTGGCCAAGGATGGGTTTTCTGGTCTTGGGATTACCACTGGGAAAGTAGGAATTGATATTGCCACCATGCAGAAAAATAAGCGTGAAATCGTAAAAGGCTTAACCCGGGGAGTAGCCGGACTCTTAAAAGCCAATGATGTTAAAGTCTATACGGCGACAGCGGAATTAGGTGCAGGTAGAAAGGTAACGCTCACTTTCGCAGATGGTCAGTCACAGGAACTCGGTGCAGACAATGTCATACTGGCAACGGGTTCGGTGCCGGTAGATATTCCGCCTTGCCCTATGGATGGGGAAAGGGTGATTGATTCTGAAGGGGCACTAGAGCTTGCGGCTGTTCCAGACAGACTGGGGGTCATTGGTGCAGGCGTAATTGGTTTGGAATTAGGCAGTGTCTGGAGTCGCCTGGGCGCTGAGGTGATCGTTCTGGAAGCGCTTGATGAATTTCTGCCAAATGCCGACCAGCAGTTGTCGAAAGAAGCCGCGAAACAGTTTAAAAAGCAAGGCTTGGATGTCAGGTTGGGCACCAGGGTAACTGGCACTCGGGTCGAGAAAAATGAAGTGGTGGTGAGCTACACTGACAAACAAGGAGATCAGGAACTTGTTGTGGATAAGATGATTGTCGCCGTTGGCCGTAGGCCGTTCACTCAGGGCGTACTGTCAGCAGATAGTGGTGTGCAATTGGATGAGCGAGGCTTTGTACATGTTAACGATCTTTGCGCCACCGATGCGGCGAGTGTTTTTGCAGTGGGGGATGTTGTGCGTGGGCCGATGTTGGCTCATAAGGGCATGGAAGAGGGTATCATGGTTGCTGAGCGAATTGCCGGGGCAAAGCCTGTGGTCAATTATGAATGCGTGCCATCGGTCATTTATACCAACCCTGAAGTTGCCTGGGTTGGCCAGAGCGAAGAACAGCTGAAGGCTGCTGGTATTGCCTACGCAAGTGGTGTGTTCCCCATGGCGGCCAGTGGACGGGCCTTGGCTAGCAAAGAAACGGTCGGAATGATTAAAGTGTTGGCAGACGCGGACTCAGACCAGATTCTCGGTGTGCACATGATTGGCGCGCATGTCTCAGAGTTAATCTCAGAAGCGGTTATTGCGATGGAATTTGGTGCCACTGCGGAAGATCTGGGGCTGACCATGTTTGCTCACCCGTCACTATCAGAGGGCCTGCATGAGGCTGCGCTGGCGGTTTCGGGTCATGCTATACATATTGGCAACCGCAAAAAGAGAAAATAAATAACGTCGTTCCTGCGATTAAATTAAGCATAATGTTCAAGGCAAGGATGTAAAGAATATGAATTGTCACGAGTATCAGGCAGACCCGCTGTTTGCTGAATAAGGGGTTGCCCATATCGGTGGGGGATGTTGTCGATTCCAATAAATTGATAATAATGTTCAAGCTAAGGATGTAAAGAATATGAATCTTCATGAATATCAGGCAAAACAACTGTTCGCTGAATATAGGCTGCCCATATCGGCGGGACTTGCTGTCGACTCAGGCGCTGAGGCTATTGCTGCAGCCCAGGCAATTGGTGGCGACCGATGGGTCGTAAAAGCGCAGGTTCACGCCGGAGGGCGAGGCAAAGCTGGTGGCGTGAAGTTATTTTCTGATCTGGATGAAGTTGGCGCATTTGCGGACAAATTGATTGGTAGCCATCTGGTTACTGCCCAGACTGACGAGCATGGGCAGCCGGTCAGTAAAATTTTTGTAGAGGCATGTACTGGGATTTCCCGTGAACTCTATCTTGGCGCCGTTATTGATCGGTCGTCAAAGAGAGTCATTTTCATGGCTTCAACCGAGGGCGGTGTAGAAATAGAGGAAGTAGCTCGACAAACACCTGAAAAAATCATCAAGGCGATCATACACCCTACCCAGGGAGCCCAGGCCTATCAGGGGCGGCAACTCGCCTTTAAGCTGGGCCTGGAAGGTCGGCAGATCAACCAGTTTGCCAGTATCTTTCTAGCCCTGGCCAAGATGTTTCAGGAGCGGGACCTTTCGTTACTGGAAATCAACCCGTTGGTGATCACCGATGCGGGAGACGTACTTTGTCTTGATGCGAAAGTATCAATAGATAGTAATGCACTATTTAGACAGCAGAACCTGGTGGCCATGCGCGATCCCAGCCAGGAGGATGAAAGAGAGAGGCAGGCCGGGGAATATGGACTTAACTATGTTGCCCTCGAAGGTAATATCGGTTGTATGGTAAATGGCGCTGGGCTGGCCATGGGGACTATGGACCTAGTAAAGCTGTGTGGTGGTGAGCCGGCTAATTTCCTCGATGTCGGCGGGGGAGCGACCAAGGAAGCAGTTAGTGAGGCTTTTAAGATCATCCTGTCGGACAGTGCGGTTAAAGCCATCCTTATTAATATTTTTGGCGGCATTGTTCAATGCGACATTATCGCGGCAGGTATAGTTGGTGCTGTAAGAGACGTTGGCGTTAAGGTTCCGGTGGTGGTTCGATTTGAGGGCAACAATGCCGCCTTAGGCGTACAGACCTTGGCTGGCAGTGATGTAGATATTATTGCTGCAACGAGTTTAACGGATGCTGTTGAACAAGTGGTCAAGGCCGCAGGAGAAGCCTTGTGAGTATCCTAATCAATAAAGATACCAAAGTTATCTGCCAGGGTTTCACAGGTGCTCAGGGGACCTTACATTCTCAGCAGGCAATTGCTTATGGTACTAAAATGGTGGGCGGTATTACGCCCGGGAAAGGTGGTCAGACCCATTTGGATCTTCCGGTTTTTAATACAGTTGCTGATGCTGTGCAGGCTACCGGGGCAGACGCCAGCGTCATTTATGTGCCCGCACCTTTCGCTAAAGATGGTATTTTAGAAGCGGCTGAAGCTGGAATTAAACTGGTAGTATGTATTACAGAGGGCGTGCCCACGCTGGATATGCTTGCCGTGAAAGTACGGATGGACGAGTTGGGAACGCGTCTGATTGGTCCAAATTGCCCAGGCATTATTACCCCCGGTGGGTGCAAAATTGGAATTATGCCAGGTGATATTCACTTACCTGGAAGGGTGGGGATCGTGTCTCGTTCAGGAACGCTGACCTATGAAGCAGTAAAACAAACCACCGACCTGGGTTTTGGCCAGAGTAGCTGCGTTGGTATTGGTGGTGATCCCATACCTGGCAGTCATTTCGTGGATATCCTGGCGTTGTTTCAGAAAGACCCGGCAACAGAAGCGATTGTCATGGTTGGTGAAATTGGCGGCACGGCAGAAGAAGAAGCCGCCGAATTTATCAAAGCAAATGTGACCAAGCCAGTAGTGAGTTATATCGCTGGCGTGACCGCGCCGCCGGGTAAACGTATGGGGCACGCCGGAGCCATTATCGCCGGAGGAAAAGGCACAGCAGAGGATAAGTTTTCTGCTTTAGCTGCCGCCGGTGTGTGTACTGTGAAAAGTCTTGATTCTATTGGCTCAGCTTTGGGTGATATTACGGGTTGGTGTTAACACCAGTAGGTAACTCTGAACCTGAAGCGATTGTTTTTTACCCCGGGTCGGGGTTGAAATTTTGTAGTATTGCCCCCAGCTATCTGTCATCGATATGACGGAGCGAAGGAAAAAAATGGCCAGGACTGCTAAAAAGAAAAAAATGGGTTTCCAGACAGAAGCTAAACAGCTGCTGCAATTGATGATCCATTCTTTGTATTCAAATAGAGAAATTTTCCTGCGGGAGCTCATATCAAACGCATCGGATGCCATCGACAAGTTTCGCTTTGCCAGTCTCACTGAAGCAGCATTATCATCTTCTGATGGCGATTTGTGTATCCGTATCGACGTTGACCCAGAAGCGAAAACAATAACCTTGACTGATAATGGAATAGGCATGTCACGGGACGAGGCTATTGAAAACCTCGGTACCATTGCCAAGTCGGGAACGGCCCAGTTCATGTCAGAGTTAACGGGTGATGAGCAGAAGGATTCTCAACTGATCGGTCAGTTTGGTGTGGGTTTTTATGCTTCTTTTATCGTTGCCAGCAAGGTGGTGGTTGAATCACGTTCAGCCCGAGTCACTGCGGAAGAAGCCGTACGATGGACCTCTAGCGGCGAAGCAGATTTTGAGGTGGAAACCATAACCCGGGAAGCAAGAGGCACTCAGGTGACCTTGTCCCTGAAGGCGGATAACGAAGAATATCTCGACAATTTCCGCCTGAAGACGGTCATAAAAAAATATGCAGACCATGTTTCGGTGCCCGTTATCATGGCTCTGCCAGCGGAGCCCGATTCGGCAGATGAGGCTGAATCAGACACTGATGCGGACCTAGTAGCCCAAGACGAGGTGGTTAACAGTGCGACTGCGTTGTGGACTCGATCTAGGAGTGAGGTCGGTAAGGAGGAGTACGAGGCATTTTATAAGCATATTTCTCATGATTTTGAGAACCCGTTAACCTGGAGCCATAATAAAGTTGAAGGGAAACTGGACTATACCAGTCTTATTTTTGTGCCAGGTAAAGCACCTTTTGATTTGTGGAATCGAGAATCGATAAAGGGTCTGAAGCTCTTCGTTCAGCGCGTGTTTATCATGGACGATGCTGAACAGTTTCTACCGCTTTACCTGAGGTTCATTAAGGGGATTGTCGATTCCAATGATCTGTCTCTGAATATTTCAAGGGAACTGCTGCAGAAAGATCCTGCAATAGAGTCCATGAGGAACGCGCTTACCAAACGAAGTTTGGATATGCTCGATAAACTGGCGAAGAAAGAAGAAGAACAGTATCAACTATTCTGGAATGAATTTGGGCAGGTCTTAAAAGAAGGGCCAGCAGAAGATTTTGGCAATAAGGAAAAAATTGCTAAATTGTTGCGCTTTTCGACTACCCATACAGGGTCAGAGGTTCAGGATCAATCGCTCGATGCTTATTTGTCTCGTATGCAACCTGAGCAATCTAAAATTTATTATGTTGCCGCGGAAAATCTTCAGACAGCATCGAATAGTCCCCATCTTGAGGTATTCAAAAAGAAAGATATTGAAGTGCTGTTGCTCACCGATCGGATAGATGAATGGCTGGTTAATCATCTAATGGAGTTTGATGGCAAAATGCTCCAGGATGTTGCTAAGGGCTCACTTGATCTGGGTGCATTGGAGGATTCTGAAGAAAAGAAGGCATCGGAAGAAATCGCTAAAGAGTTCTCTGATCTGGTAACCCGGCTCAGTGATGAATTAGGCGAGCAGGTAGAACAGGTCAGGGTGACCCATCGGCTTACCGATTCCCCCGCATGCCTGGTGGTAACGGAGGATGACATGGGTATGCAGATGCGTCGTATTCTGGAGTCTGCTGGTCAGGAGGTGCCTTCTTCTAAACGTATTTTTGAAATTAACCCGGAACACCCTTTAATTGTGCGGCTTGACCAGGAGGTAGATGTTGACCGCTTTAAGAGTCTGTCTGGCCTGCTTTATGATCAGGCACTGTTAGCTGAGGGTGGCCAGCTCGATGATCCGGCTAATTATGTGCAGAAATTGAATAAACTGCTGCTGGAATTGACGGCTTAACCCGCTTTCTGGGGTTAAATTGTCAAGCTCGGCGGACTTTATCGGGACAGGACTTTGTTAATTACTTTGATGCGTCACGGTGCGGCTGCTGCAACAGCGCCATCGGATGCATTAAGACCCTTAACCGACTCAGGTCGGCGGGAAGTGCAGGTGGTAGCTGGACTGCTTGGTAGTCACTCGCTTCCTGATGCAATTATCTCCAGTCCCTACCTGCGTGCCAGACAGACTGCTGCTATAGTCGCAGAAACTAATCAGTTGCTGATAGCGCCTCAGTGGCCAGAAATCACCCCGCTTGGAAGTATTGATACGGTCATGGAATTAGTTTTGCAGCAGACCAATCCTGTTTTTCTGGTATTTCATATGCCTTTAATTGCACTATTGATTTATGCTCTGACAGGTGAAAGGATAAATGTACCAACGGCCTCGGTTTTCACGATGGCGCTCCCCGTGGGCCAGATGACAGGTGCTAAAATGCTATGGAAACTCTGACTCCGAAGCTGATTCATGACTGGTTGATTCAGTTATCCCTGACGGGACTGTTGTTG
>Ga0206683_10003255_pt1 | contig 10802 bp, 11 predicted proteins | sample M280m12015metaG_FD_155483 | JGI IMG/M metagenome (GOLD analysis project Ga0206683, IMG submission 155483) | Ammonia-oxidizing marine archaeal communities from Monterey Bay, California, United States - M2 80m 12015 | ecosystem: Environmental > Aquatic > Marine > Intertidal zone | place: USA...
AGGTGAAGTACTCCAACTCATTAATAGTGGAAACCCTAAAATAAATAAAGAACAGTATCTTGAAGTGATTTACCGTAAAACCGGAAAACTGTTCGAAGCCGCAATGGTCGTTGGAGGACTGCTAAGCAATCAATCTCAAACCGTAATAAATACACTTCAAATATTTGGCAAAGAATTAGGCATGGCATATCAAATTGTGGATGATGTATTGGACTACAGCTCCTCATTTGAAATCATGGGTAAGGATGTAGGCGATGATCTCGCTGAAGGAAAGGTAACTCTGCCTATGATATATGCCCTTGAGCGCGCCACACCGGATATGCAAGACATTATCGGTCAAGCCATATCAAAGAAAGACTCAAAAAATACAGAAAAAATCATTGAATGCATTCAATCAACAGGATCAATTGCATCTTCAATCAATGATGCTCGAGACAAAACAGAATTTGCATTGCATTCAATCCAATCCCTCGATAACAGTAGATATAAAGAAGCTCTGATCAGCTTGTCAGAAATGATCTTACATCGTACTTATTGACTCTGAGGTGAGCGATCAGATTACAGTCATTTCTTTTTATAAGTTCGTCAACTGGGGTGGTGTTTCTAAAAGAAAGAAAGATCTGGAAAGTTTTTGCAAGAAAAGGGGCATTCTCGGAACTGTAATTCTTGCCAATGAGGGTATCAATGCAACCATATCCGGAAGAGACAAAGCCATAAATGAAGTTGTGGAGTTCTTAAAGGCCGACACTCATCTGCATGATTTAAAACCAAAATATTCATATGCGTCTGGAAAAACCTTTGCAAGAATGAAGGTGAAAATAAAGAAAGAAATCGTGACCATGGGTGTAAGCGATATCAATCCTTCTGAAACCACAGGTCAACACATTAATAATGAGCAGTGGAATGCATTGATTAATGATCCAGATACCCTCGTCATTGATACCAGAAATCAATACGAATACTCCATTGGCACTTTCAAGAATGCCATTAATCCAGAGACCAACTCTTTCAGAGAATTTCCGAAATGGATCGATGACAACCTTGAAGAATTAATGATTGATAAAAAAAGAGTTGCCATGTTTTGTACCGGCGGGATACGTTGCGAAAAAGCAAGCTCGCTTATGATTAAGAACGGATGTGATGATGTCTATCAGTTGGACGGTGGAGTCATAAAGTATTTAGAGGAAGTCAATGAAGGTGAGAGCCTTTGGGACGGCGAATGTTTTGTCTTTGATGACCGGGTATCTATAAAGCAGGGATTATTAGAGGGGAACTTCTCTCTCTGTCATGCCTGCAGGATGCCAATCAATGAGAAAGACATTGCATCCGATGAGTATGCTGAAGGAATCAGCTGTCCAAATTGTTATGGCACTCATAGCGAAGACAGAAAGAAGCGATTTTCTGAAAGACAAAAGCAGATCAAACTCGCAAAAGAGAGAGGCGAGAAACACATTGGCAAAACATTTAAAACCAATGATGCCTGAAGCTTAATCAAGCAGTCAGAATGACCGACTGCTTGTAAAGCATAAAGCCTAGTCTTGAATCAAAATTAATAAATCGTCTGAATGATCAAGTATATCGAGTTTTGCAGTTGCAAGCTCTTCAGCTAAAATCTTATTGATGGCATCATGTTTTTTTCCAAAATCTGAGAAGTTCTCAAATCCACAATCAATATAGTGGGCAATCTCAGGACCCCAAGAATGAAAATAAAGATTGCATGCCCCAAAGGACCTATTGAATGCATCAAAGAGTTTATCGGCTCTTTCTTGTTTCTCAGCAACCGTTAAATAAGGTCCAAATTCCCATTTCATCCACAAAAGATTGGTGGGCGCTTCTTTTAAATTGGCTTTTTGGACATGCAGGATATGATCCGTATGGCCAGAATAATTCTGCGTAATCGCCATTCGATCATCATCGGCATCTGATTTTATTCGAATTGCTTCAAATTGATCAAAATCAGTGAAGAAGCAATATGCGTAAAAGGCTCTTTGACCTCCGTACCAGTGTCGATAAAGACCGCAATCGTTGAATCCGTATGATTCCTGATCCAATTGCAATTGAGCCAATTCTTTCTCAAGATCAGCTGGATTCTGACCCGGCGCTATCTCATACGTTGAAAGCAGCATGTATGCATTATCTTTAGATTCATCAGATGCATGGCCATCCGCATTGACGTTAAATGCGAAGAACGCCAAAATTGTTAATATAATCCTCATAATATTCCCCTTTTTTTTAAACATCATTTAATCCTATATGAAATTAAATGATCTTTTCTTAGAAAGATAAAATTTATCTGCATAGCAAATTCAATCATTCCAAACCTCTTGAATGGAGTGTTGTATCATTAGTTTTGATGAAAATAAATTCAAAAATGAGTGCATGGATTTTCCCTATTCATTTATACGCATTGCTTCTACCTCTGATTTTTATACCCATGATTAATCACAATCAATCATTTCTGTCTGATCGAATTCATGATCAACAAAGTCTTTTCTATGCAATTTTATTTTTAATGGCCGGGAGTTTCTTTGAGATATGGCAAAATCATTTGGATGAATGGTATGTCACTGAAGATTCTGGCAGTGGCAATGGATACAGTTTACTTGATGGTCTGTTTTCTTTTTCAATACTGATGGGGCAATGCTTCATACTGTATGGTCTTATTGGCAATATTTCCTTGATTAAATACTTATGTTTGATTCTAATTTTGGCGATGCCGATCATGTATCACAAAAAAATAGCGCCTTTCTTACCTCTCACAGTTATTGGTTTTGGAAACACCATATGCGCCTATTATCTCTTTGAGCAAGAGATCATTCTTCTGCAATTTATCTCCATTGGACTTACCGTCACTTTTTTTAATACACTCATAAAGACTGAAAATCAGTTCTATCATGGGCTGACAACTTTATTTGCATCAAGTGGAATAATATTCTTATACCTTGCGATTGAGTTCTCTTCAAATGGATAGAAGAACATTCACAAAATTAATTGGCTTACTCACACTGCCATCGAGTGTGAGCTTAGGGGGTGTACTTAAAAACCCGAAAATAGTGGTGATTGGCGCTGGAATTATAGGGACATTGATTGCATATGAACTCGTAAAAAATGGTGCAAAAGTGATTCTGATTGACAAAGAATCGCCAGCATCTGGAGCAAGTGGGCATTCTTTTTCCTGGATCAATGCCACGTACCCTAAAAAACCATACAGTTATAATCTTCTGTCGCAGCTTGGGATTGATGCCTATAAATCCCTTGAAATAGAATTTGATTTTGACATCAAATGGACCGGTTCACTTGAATGGTTTGAGAACAGCGCCGAACATGAACATTTATTGGGAGAAATCAATGGCATAAGGAAATATCCCACATACACGCCTGTAAACGTCATCGCATCATCGGAAGCTGAGCACATGGAGCCCAATATTTACTTTGGAGGCAACGATGAAATTGTTCACTCTGAGTCGGATGGTGCTTTAGACACAATTCAAGCCATTGATATGATTCGGAATGAATTTGAACGCTTAGGAGGAGAAAGTATTTTTCCATGTGAGTTCTTAAAACTCAATCAAGGGAATGGGAAACTGAAGTCAATTGATACCAACCAGGGAATGATTGATACTGATCATGCAATCTTTGCTTGTGGAATTGATACTGACAAAAACTTAGGTCTCAATTCGTCTTTGACCCCAACACCTGGAATCATTTTAAGATCTGCGCCGACTGAAAATCGTTTTAATAAAATAATTGTCGGGCCGGGTGTGCATATTCATCAGCAAAAAGACGGGGTAATTGTTTTGGGAGAACAAGATGGCGCTCCTTTGAATCACAGTGATCGGCTAAAAGGGCGACCAAGCAAATTCCCATCAAAGGAATTTGAAGAACTACATACAGAAAGAATCATCAGTGCAGCAAAAAGATTCACTACTGGGCTTGAGAACATTGAAATAAATCAAGTCTCTATAGGATGGAGACCCTTGCCAAAGGATAGAATTCCAGTCATAGGAAGATTAAACAAGATCGAAGGTGTTTATGTATCCATGATGCACAGTGGAATCAGCTTGGCTGCAATCGTTTCAAAATTAATTACTGAAGAAATCTTAGAAAACAAAAGCACTCCCCTCCTTGATAACTTTAGGCCATCCAGATTTGCTTGATATGCGAATGTACAAATGTAAAATGGCGTCTAAATGAAAGCAGATAAAAAATATATTCTATTGTTTGGTGGACTGGCTTCCATACCCTTTCTAATCTTGGTCTTATTTAATGCTTGGGCCTTTCTCTCTATGCTTTTCTTCCCAGAATATAATCCTGTAGCAGTCATTTGCGGTCCAAGAGTTTAAAGCCTTTCTTCCTTCTTGCCCTCTTTTTGGTCTCTTTTGGGGACAAAAGTTACGCAGAACTTGAAGTAGAAAATGCCTGGATTAGGTCGGGGCCTGCAAATTCAAAAACATTCGCGGGTTATCTGAAACTTAAAAACACTTATTCCACTGAAATTTCAATAAAGAAACTGAAATCGAGTGCCTTTGAGAAAATCGAGATGCATGCTTCATTGACTGAAGACGGTATGTCCTCAATGAAAAAATTAAACATGTTGGAAATTCCAGCTAACTCGGCATTCAATCTAGAACCTGGTGGTTATCATTTAATGCTAATGAGGCCTAAAAAAGAAATCAAAGAGGCTGATCTTATCGAGTTCATGATCTATTTTGAAGTAGAGGGAAGAACAAATATACTCAGGAACGATGCAATGATTTTAAGGAATGGGTATGAGTAAAAGAAATATCGTTTTTGTATTCCTTATCATTTTTGGAATGACAGCATTGTTTGCTTATTTTCAATCGTTACCGTCACTGTTGCAAAAGAAACCAATGCTGCTAACTGGCAAAATACTCACTCGACCAATGGAGCTTAATAATTTTGAGTTGATTGATCAGTATAATCAGACTTTCAATAACAAAAGCCTTGTAGGAAATTGGACAATTATTTTCTTTGGATACACAAACTGTCCTGATGTTTGCCCAACGACAATATATAAACTGGCTGAAATTAAGAACGAAATCATAGAAAAGCTGCCTTCAGAAAATTTTAATACTGTTCTTGTCACGCTCGACCCTGACAGAGATACTCCAGAGAGATTGGATGAATACATTGGCTACTTTGATCAGACCATGCTTGGTGTGACAGGCACCTATGAAGATATACAAACTTTTGCATCAAGTTTGAGTGTTTTTTATCAAAGGATTAACAAAGATGAAGGCTATGACTTTAACCATACCGCCTCAATCTTTGTCTTGGATAAAGATGGGTCCCTTTTTGCAACGATGAGTCCAGCAAATCCGGTCAGCGAATTAAAAGATGATTTTTATACTATCTTAAATAATTTCTAACGGCCCTATGAAAGCATATTGGGATCCATTCCCACGCTTTTCATTTGATCAATGACAACATCCTCGACAATCTCATCAATGCCTTTATCTCTGGCAAAATCTTCAACATTATTGATCGCCATTTCAACGATCCCTGGTGGAGCTTGAGAAATCATCGCTTTTGCCTCCATGCTCCAATTCATGCTGGTTTTTGAGTCAAAAGAATCTTCTTCATTGGATTGATTAATTTCCCCTTTGGCCTGTTTTGCACGCTCCCGTTTTTTCCAATAATCCGAATCCTCCGGTTTGGTAGCTTCCAATACAGCTCTGGCATCAGGCACAGAAGTCATAATGGCCAATAAGCTTTCTAGGTATTTGCTCGGAATAACAACAAACATCTCTTCTGGCTTCAATCGATTATTCATTCTTCCGCCTAAATCACCCGGCGTAATTACGACATTGTCATCGTGCCATGGTGTTGCAAAAAGGTCACTGCAAAATGATGATCCACATGCTCCTCTGGGAGGCGTGCCATCGATAACAGTTCTGGCACCGCCTATAAAATTTGCCCAATGAGGATTGCAAACAACCACAATCCAGTCGATTGTGACATTCTCTGGAACGTTTAATAGTGGTGCAGCACCAATTCCAACTACCGTATCTTGTGGAAGCACATAATCGCCTGATTTAATCCTCTCGGCAGCTTCATCGGTGTAAACAGGAATATTTACTGCAAGATATTGACCATTTCTAATCTCCTCAGTTCCTTCGTGAACGCCTGCCGTGTAGACTCCTGTGGTGCAATCATGGTGGTATTTATCAAATGAAACCACTTCACCTTTATCCATGGCATGCCTAACAATTGAACAAGGAACCACCTTCTTTTTTTGATATGCCTGAGGAATTTCAGAATAAAAAAGGCTCACTGCAACAGGGTTGCCTCTGACCTTCCCTCTAAGCGAGTCATTTAATGCATTGAGATCTAACATTGTTACTAATTATAGTATTTAAATGCCAAAAAAGCGTTAGAATCGTAAGATGTCTTTTTGGAATAAAAAAACCGATAAATGGGTTGAAAGCCCAATGCACAATAATTGGTATCAATCTAGCTCTTATTTCTTGAGTTCTTTTGCTTTAATTACCTCTGTCAACGATCAAGGAATAACAAGCATAGGCCCTTATCAACTGACATTCCCATTTGGTGTGATTGAACGAAGAGAATGGATTATGATATCTAGGCGTGGCTCAAATACTTCTAAGAATTTACTAAGAAATAAAAAATGTGCTCTCAATTTTGTTGAATACGATAAGAAAAAGATTCCAAATATTGTTGATCTTGGTTATCCAGGTCAATCGCCTGAAGAAAAAATGGAAGACTGCACTTTTGAGCTAGAAGACACTCCCACTGAATCATTTGTGAATGACCCAGAAAGACCAAAAATCATTAAAGAAGCATTTCAGGTTTTTGAATGCGAGCTCAATGATAATCCTGAAGATTTTTACTATGCAGGAACAGAAACCACAGAGTATCTACTTCTAAAAATTAATCATATTCATCTGAAAGAAAAATGGAGAAATAATTTAGATAAAGGCAATGACATGAAAATACCAAATATGCCCATCAGCTTTGGCTTTAGAAATGCAAACCAATTTTGGTTTGCAAAACATAAAAAGCCTTTCTGGTTGCCCACTCCAGAGAACAAAGGAGCTAAGCACGATGCTGTAATGTATATTGCAAATAGACTTGATGAAGAAGTTACTTTCACGGAAAATGCATGCAAACAATTAACTGGAATACCCAAAGTTTTTGTAAAAACTGCTTTAAAAGGAATTGTTAAAGAAGCAAAGAGTCAAGGTATCACCATAATTGATGAAGCATTTATTGAAGAAGTAAATAGTAAAAGGAAGTAACAAATGTCTCACCGAACAGATGATTTAAATCAATTAACAGGAATCAAACATCTCATCAGGGAGATGCGTTATCATGAATTTTCCAGGCAAAGTATTGGCATAATTCTTGTCAGTATTTTTTGTTACTTCGCGCCACTAAAGCCAACCTTGCTGTTTCAAATAGAGGCCGGATACATGATTGCAATCATTGGCCTACTGATAAGATTGGTTGCATCTGGATATGTATTAAAAAATAAAGAACTTTCGACAACAGGTCCCTACTCTTATGTAAGGCATCCGCTCTATACTGGAAACTTAGTCCTTCTAATCGGTCTGGCTATAATCAATGGGTTATGGTGGTCTTTTCTTATCGGATTCTTTTTTGCTGTTTTCTACTATCCAACAGCAATCGAATATGAAGACAGAAAATTAAAGGAGCTATTCCCTGATGAATGGCCACAGTGGGCCAATATAACTCCTGCCCTATTGCCTAAAATGATCAGCAAAGAGTCGCAGAGAGGGCTTTCATTTCATGAGTGGTCTTTTTCAAAGAGCATGAAGTCTAACTATGAACCGATTATAGTTGTTTATGTTTTGGCTTGGCTTATAGCTCTTGCTCTAAAATAGATTAGGCAAGTGGAGAATAGAGACTTACTAAAAGCAATTTCTGAAAAACTGGGGACCCCATCTTCAGTGCCTATATTTGAGGGCAACCAAGGTAAACTCTTCAAAGTTAAGACTGATGGGAATATCTATCTGGTTAAATCAGCAAACGCAAGCAATTGGTGGTTAAAGCCAATCAACCGATGGAGCATTGAAAATGAGCATAAAGTTTATGGTGTGCTCAGAAATTTAGACGGTATCCCAAAGTGCTATGGCTTAACAAATAATGGCGACTTGGTGCTTGAATATATAGATGGAAAATCATATAGGGACATGCAATTCGAATTAGATGGCAATGATCACTTCTTTGACTCTCTTCTTAAACTCATCATTGCAATGCACAACAAGGGTATAGCTCATGGAGATCTCAAAAGAAAAGACAATCTTATGGTTGATAAAGATCTAAAACCTTACCTCATTGATTTTGGAACTGCCATTGTCAAATATGATCGAAGCGGGTTTATTAAAAAAATGGTTTTTGATGTTTTAAAAAAGACAGACTTGAATGCTTGGATTAAACATAAATACAAAAGGTCTTATGATAAGATTTCAAGTGAAGATCTAAATTACTACTCTCCCACTTCGATAGAAAAGTTTTATAGAAAATTCATAAAAAGGATATAAATCATGCTTGAGCCGCCGCTGCTGTATTACTGGATTTTTCCTTTAATTATCTGGTCTGCGGTATGGAAATTAACCGCACTTTGGAAGGCAGCAAGAAATCGTCAACTGGTATGGTTCATTTGCCTTGCAATTCTTAATACCGCAGGTATTCTTCCCATCTTGTATATCTACTATTATCAGAGAGATAAAAGCTAGCATCTAATTAATAATTTGATAATATCCTTATTTATCAAATGATAATTAAAAGGTTTACTAAACTATGAAATATATCCTAGATTCAGGAATGGGAACTGAGCTTCACGAAAGAGGGTATGAAGTTCCAGATTGGAAGAAGTCAATTTGGTCAGCACATGCCTTAAATGAAAGCCCAAATGCAGTCTTAGAGATTCATAAAGCAAATATAGAGGCTGGGTGTAATGTAATTACCACAAATAATTACTATGTCACACCGGCTATTCTGCAACGAGAAGGATTAGAGAGTAAATTTGAATCACTAACACAGCGATCAATTGATTTAGCAATCGAAGCAAAAGAAGATAATCCAGATGTTCTAATCGCAGTTGCGTTTCCGCCGATGGAAACAAGTTTTAAGCCAGATCTCACTCCTTCTGATGAAATAATAACCAACTTCTATAGAGGCATAGGCGCAATCGCAAAAGATCAGATCGATATTATTCTCTGTGAAACAATGAGTTCAATAAGAGAAGGCATTACAGCAGCTAAGATTGCAAAAGAGTATAGCGATAGAGTATGGCTTAGTTGGACGGCAAGAGGTTTATCTGGTGAAGATCTTCCAAATGGGGAATCGTTAAGCGATGCGATTAACAAAGGGAACGAACTAAATGTTGAATGTCAATTGATCAATTGTTTGGCGATGGATTGTGTAACACAACAAATTGAAACCCTAAAACAATCAGAAAATTTTGGCATTTTTGCAAATTCTTCTATTTTGGATCATCCGGTTACTGACCTAGGGCCTGATTGTGATATCGATATTAACCATCACTCCAATACAAAAACAGTTTCGCCAAAAGAATATGCCGAAGAAGCTAGAAAATGGATTAACGAAGGAGCTTACGTTGTAGGTGGATGCTGCAGTACAGGCCCTGAACACATCAAAGAAATATCGAATCTATTATTTGACCAATAACTCTTTAGCCTTTTTGACAATATTGTTAACACCAATACCGAAGTGATCCCTTAATGCTTCTCGTGTTTCACTTAAGCCGTATCCATCTGTCCCAAGCGTTGTCAAACCTCCTGGAAAAAGATGAGAGATACTGTCTGGGAGTAATGTAATCCAATCGCTTATAGATAAAAAGTGACCATCATAACCTTCTAAAATTGTCTCGACGTATGATGTCTGCTGCGATTCTTTTGAGTCGCGGAAATCTCTATGTAAAAGGTTGTAACTGGTAACACTCCATATAAATGTTGGAATACCTTCTTTCTCTAAAATCTCTTGAGCCTCAATAACCTGCTGCATCAGACTACCGCTCCCCAGTAAATGTATAGGCTTTCCTTTGTGCTTTTCTAATAAGCTTTCTGAGGCAGGTTTAAAGCAATACATTCCTTTCAAAATGCCATCATGACTATTATCCGGCATTGCTGGATGAGTGTGGTTTTCATTGTAGACAGTGATGTAATAAAAAATATCTTCTTGATCTTGATACATTCTTTTTATCCCATCTTGGAAGATGACAGCCAACTCATATGCAAATGCCGGGTCATAAGTCATCATATTGGGAACGACGGATGCCAAAACATGTGACTGACCGTCTTGATGTTGAACGCCCTCACCGTTTAGAGTGGTCCTACCTGCTGTGCCGCCAATTAAAAATCCTTTGGTCATGGCATCGCCACATGCCCAAACCATATCACCAACTCTTTGCATGCCAAATATGGAATAGAAAATATATATTGGAATCATTGGTAACTCTGAATGCGAGTAAGCGGTTCCAGCAGCCATAAATGACGCCAAAGCGCCGGCTTCACAAATTCCTTCTTGTAGAATCTGTCCATCTTTTGCTTCTTTATATGGAGAGATTGTGCCTGCATCTACAGGTTCATAATTCTGTCCACTAGGAGAGTAAATCCCCGCTTGTGAAAACAATCCATCCATACCAAAGGTTCTTGCTTCATCGGGGATAATTGGAACCAAGTATGGTCCAATCTCTTTATCTCTTAACATTTTTGACATCATCCTAACCAAAGCCAAAGTGGTAGATATAGAGCGGTCGATTCCATCTGTAAAGT
>Ga0206683_10003257_pt1 | contig 10798 bp, 10 predicted proteins | sample M280m12015metaG_FD_155483 | JGI IMG/M metagenome (GOLD analysis project Ga0206683, IMG submission 155483) | Ammonia-oxidizing marine archaeal communities from Monterey Bay, California, United States - M2 80m 12015 | ecosystem: Environmental > Aquatic > Marine > Intertidal zone | place: USA...
TTTCAGGAATCAAATAAATTTTACCTCCATTTTCTGTTAATCTCTTTGATAATTCCATATCATGATTTCGAACGAGTTTTTCGTCATATCCACCCGCCTGAACAAGAACTTCTTTTTTATACAGACCAAAAGGTACTGTATCAACTTCTAATTTCTTACTACTTCCTGTTCTGAAAATTGAATTTCCAACACCAAATTTATGCTGTAATACTTCTTGAATTGCACAGGAGGTCTTGGTTTCATTTTGCACCAAAGTTTTCATTGGTCCTCCGACTCCAATCGCATCTGGTGTATTAGTCAAAGCGTTTATCAAAACTTGAATATAATTTTTATCAAAAGAGCTATGGGCACTTGCTATTAGCACATATGAAGAGGTGGCATTATTCAATCCTAAATTTAAAGACACTGGGGTTATTCTTTTTGGATTTCCTACTATTTTAAGCTGATCGTATTCTATTTTCAGTTTATCTAAAATGGATAATGTTCCATCATTACTCATGCCGTCGACTACTACAATCTCAAGTAAACTTTTGGGGTATCCGTTGCCAAATATCGAACGAATACATGTTTCAATATGCTTCTCTTCATTTAAGCATGGTATAACAACTGATACCTTTGGTTCTTTCATTATTTCAAAGATATTTTATTCTCACTTAAATTATGGCTTTTTGGCATAAAAATTGAAGGCTAACAGAATATGAAAAGACTACTAAACTCAATTATTATATCTGCGTTTTTAATCTCACCATTTATTTCCTTTAATACAAATGCACAAAATTCAAATATATCTTCTTTTCCGAGAAAGATTACTCAATCAAAACTGTTTATTGAAACTAATATGGGTATTAACGGGAATACGCATGTTGGTATGAGGGGTGATGACGGCGGTATTTGGAATGGTATTTTAAATCTAGGTGGTGAATTAGGAATTGAAGGACAATATATTCATAAATCTGGTTTTGTGTTCACAGCAGATTTATTCTGGAATGGAAAAGAATATGGCGAATCAAATTATAATGAATCTTTAGAAGACAGAGCTCAACAGTCCATTGGAAAGAGTATAGGGATTGGTATAATAACAGACAAAGACGCATTATTAAATGGGCACCTCGGTATTTTGTCTGTTTCATTTGGTAATATTCATAGCGTAATTTGGATAGATGGTGATTATGAATATTTTGGTGACATTCAAATTTCTGGTAATGATGAAAAGTTTTTTAATGATAATTACTTTTTAGATTTCAATTACAAAATCATAGGGCATTTAAAAAATAGAAATATAGACGTACGTAAATTATTTTTCTCAAAAGGATTGCAATTGGGTGTTTTAACGGGTGTCAATAAGTCGAATTGGATTCGAGATTCTACAAGTGAAATGGTTCCTGGATTAAATCGAACTTTCCCACTTTCATTCTATTTGAAGTTTTCTTTCGGAATAGGTGTTAATCCATTGTGGTAGCGATTTGTTTTGGGTTTTAAATAAAATATTGCAATGGTTAGAAGGCAGAATAAAATGATACCTGCTTGACTTTCAATGAATGATTCAAATAAAAAATTCAAGAAAAAGCAGCTTAAAGTAAAGAGTCCGATGATGTTTCTTTGCTGGTATGCCATTTTAAATCCATATAAAAAAAGCGTTATCAATACCACCAATCCTAGTAATCCAAGCTGTACCGTCGTATTAAGAAATTGATTGTGTGAATTGTACCTGTGAATCGCAACTCCGGAATTGCCATATCTCTCATTCACTGAGGTTAATACATCATCATAATCTCCTGTTCCCACACCCAGTATAGGAAACTCATTGAAAATATCAATAGATGTACTCCACATTAAAAGACGAGAGGTATTGCTTTCGGTACTCGGGTTATTTTTACTTTCGAAATTTTCAATAGCATCAGGAATAAGTTGAAATCTCGTTTTAATTGGGTTATCTACTTTAGCCAAAAAGAATATTGATATCACAAATCCTAAAAGACTGATTAGTATTGCTTTGTATAGTTTTGTTTTCAGAAGTTGCCAAAATAGAAATGCAGGAATGAGTATAAAGTATATGAGTATTCCCGATTTCGCAAGTGTTTGAAAAATACCAATTGAAAAAAGGGCAAATAAGATTAAGTAAAGCCATTTATTTTCTTTTTTAAACAGTCGATCCAAAATAACAATACATCCAATAATCAAATAATTGCAATAATAGCTTCGATGCATGAGCTGAGAGAAATTGGCATTGATCAATGAATCGTATAAAGAACTTTCAGTCAGAGTAAAATATTTGTATAGGGCTAATCCATAATTAATCAAAAGGCTCATTAAAAGAGAGAATAGCAGCACATTCATGAATTGTTTTCGCGAAATTGAAAAATGAGAAATGGTGAAAAGAATAGGTATCAGAAGAAATGACAGTTTGTTTTCCAGTTTTGATAAACCAAAAGAGTCATTTTCTGTCCAAAGCATTCCCAATAAAAGGACAATATAATAGAGAAGAAACCATTTTCCAAGTCCTGAAAAAATGCTTTTAATTGTAACAGTGTTTTTATTTAAATAAAAGGTGAGGATCCATAAAATAAAACCGAGCGGTACAAGGTTTAGGCTAATAATAGAGGTAAACAGAATAAAGATAATGCTCCAATCATTCAAATTCAATCCACTTGAAAATGCTGCAATTTTATTTTTCATTGGCTTCATTAAGGTTCCTGATTTGATTGGAGGGTTTTTTCATAAAAGGAAATCAATTTTTTCTTTTCATTACTCCAATTGTATTCTTTTAATACGGCTTGGTATCCATTTACACCTTGTCTTTTGGTTAGCTCAGGGTTACTGAGCATATTTTGTATGGTTTCTCCTATTTCTTCGGCATTAAGAGGATCAACAAAACAACCACATTCATACTTTTCTACTAAAGCTCTATATAAAGGAAAGTCGCTCGCCAATACAGCAATTTCAGCAGACATATATTCAAATAGTTTTATGGGGTATGCTTCTATGTAGCTAGGGGTGGGATGGAGGGTGACCATACCAATATTGGATAAGGCCATAATTTCTGATATTTTTTCTCTGCTTACATGTCCATAATAATTTACCTGATTCCATCCCATAAGGGATTTGGCTTGTAATTCGAGCTCCTGAGATTCAAAACGACCTGCTAGATGTAATTCAGCATCACAATATTCTAATGCCTTGACTAGTTCTAATATTCCTCTAGTTTGAGAAAGGCCTCCAATATAGCAAATAGCATTCTTAATTTTAATAATGCCTTCGGCTTTCTGAAATTTGACATTATTAGGGTAATTCGCAATCATTTCAGTATTGGGATTGATTTTTCTAAAGCGATTGCAGATTATTGGTGTGACAGAAATAACTCCATCAATTTTTTTACAAGCATTCGCCTCATACCTCTCATATGCTTTAGATATTAAGGGTCTAAAAACTTGAGGTATCCATGATTTATTAGAAATTTGTTTAGGTACATCTTCATGAGAATCAAAAATAACCTTTGCTCCAGATTGCTTTTTTAAAGACGGTGCAATTCTAAGTAATTCTGGGTCATGAAGCTGATAGATGTCCGCAGAAACGGAAAGGGCCAATTGTAATATTTGTTTAGGAGCACGCTTGATTCGATCAAACCTTGATTTGAATGAGGCATTAAAACCTATTATTTGAACATTGTCTTCCGTTCGATTTTTTGCATTGGGTATGATTAAAACAATTTTGAATTCATTCGCCATTGATACACACATTTTGTGATACACCCGAATATCTCCTTCTGGATGAGCACTAGTCACATGGCAAATAACAGGTTTGTTTCTCATCGTTTTAATTCAATTTCATTTTGAAACAAAAAATAGAGTAAAATAAAGATAAACCAACCTCCACTTAATAATATGGTGAGTAAAGATCCAGAACTTAAGAGCATGATTGGGAAAAAGTTTACGGCAAGCTTTAGGCCTGTATCACTTCCTCTAAATAACTGATTGAGAAGTACAAAAAACAAGGCCGTAAAAATTCCTGACAGAACCAAACCAGTCTTCCCGAAATTAGAATATTCACGCATAAAATGTGCTACATTGACACTGCCCTCAAGTCCTTTATTGTAATTTTCTGTATAAATTAACGGGTAAAGTTCCTTAGAATAATTGTGAAATTCTTGACCAGATATTCGACTGTAAAAGCCATATCCATTACCATTTAAAAAGGGCTTTTGTTTTGGAATAATTTCAAACCATTCACCAACAATAGTTCCCGGTGTGATGATTACGCGTTTGAACAACCCTGATGAAATAGATTTCGTTTTGGAATCTTGCTGTTGAGCTTGATTTGTCTTTTCATTTAAGTCATTTATCCCCCCTCTAAGCTGAGGGTTTGTAATGATTACAAGGAGCACAATTACTGAGCCAATAGTCCCCAGGTATTTAAGAACATAGGTCCATTTCTTTTCGAATACCATTAATATTAATACTGGCAATAATGCCGATAATATGTGACTTTTTTGCATTAATGAGAATGAATAAAATGCAACACAAAAAAACAGTACCCAATACAATCTTTTTTTCTTTAATATTAACGTAACCAATAATAAAAAAGGAAGGAGGGCTTTTATATTAATACTTGAAAAATAATTCCATATTCCAGGACTTCGGGTTCCGATTTCTTTTCTTAATTGCGCAACTTCTGATATTTTATTCATTGAGAAACCCTCAAATGCTGGTAATCCTCCCATAAAAATAAAATGTAAAATGATTAAAGCTATTGAAACAATAGATAAGATGGTCAATACTAGATTATAATTAAGATTTAGATTGAACGAATTTTTAATATTGAAATGAAATCGGCTAAAAACAGCATAAACGATTAAATATGGAATAAAGAACAAAAGCAATAAAGGAGTATGCTTTAGACCGAATGAAAAAGTATTACCAATCAAAATAATAACAAATACCAAAAGATATAAAGAGAAAATAGTATGCTTGTTAATCTTACTTCTCAACATGTTATGTTTTTTTCATGGATTCATATTTCATTATTCTAAACCGTATAATGAAATAATACACAGTATAGGCACACAAATCAATGATCAGGTATAAAGTAAGTAAATCATAAAGGCTGATGTTTTTTATAAAAAATAGACTTCCGATAAGTATAAAATAAATGGTCTGCCAAATGGCACTGTATTTCACATCACTCAGTGCTACTAGAGAAGCACTTAATGGAGACACAATGAATTTCAAGGCTTGTGAAAAAATCAGAAGGCTCGTCATTTTAGCCGCATCTTGCCATTGAGGACCAAAAAACAATTCAAAAAGAGGTTCTGAAAAGAAGTAAACGACAATTATAATGGGAAGGCTTATCAGGAATAGAGTGAGGGAAGTTTTATTGAAAAGCTTGATAATGGATTCTGATTTTTGAATTTTACCTGCTAAATTTTGAAGATACACCTGTGAAAGGGAAATAGATATGAGTGCCATTGGTAGTGATAAAATCAATCTACTAAGGTCGTATTGCCCCGTTTGATATTCTCCATAAAATTCATTGATAATTAAAACGGGTAAAGTAAGAGATATGGTGTTTAGTAATGATGGCACAGCATGATAAACTGGAAATTTCCAATATTTTTTTGCCGTTTCACTTAGCTCCTTGAAATGATTCAGGTTTAATCTTAACCCGAGCTTAATACTTTGAAACAAGCTGGCCGAAAAGTTAACAATGTCTCCTAGAATCATTCCACTGAATAGCCCATAAGGATTATGGTTAAGGCCCATTCCAACCTGTGTGACGCCCTCAGTGGATCTTCTTAAGATTTTATTTTGGGAAGATTTTTTAAATGCATTATTTCTAATGAGGTACATATTTAAACATTTGAATCCGCTCACCAAAAAAACACTAAGAGGTATAAAATAAAAAATCCAAACATGGCTTTTATCTATTTTAAGTAATACTGACCAGGTATCTTGAATCAGATACATGACAAGGACAAGAATAAGACTCATTAGAAATGACAGCATCATACCAATGGTTACCAAGTGATCAGCCTCTTTTTTTTCTTTAGGAATTACAACCGCACTTTCATATTTGAAATTTGCGATAGCTGCAAATATACCAACGACGGTAAGGTAAACTGAGATTAACCCAAATTGTTCTGGCGTATAAGATCTTCTTAGAATGGGTTGGAGTAGTATAGGAATAAGCTGCGCTAAGGCAGTGCCGAAAATTAAGGTTAGCGAATTTCTAACAAAGCTGGAATTTCTGAATGTTTGAAATAAATTCATTTTATACAGTCAAAGATAATCAATCAGAACTTATGAATTTAAACACAAAATCAGTGTGTAAGTATCTACACAAAAATCATTGATCATTTCAATAATAAATCATGTTTTTTGACAATGCTATTGAGGTAAAAGAGAATGACAATTGAAATAGCAACTTGGGACCATGTAACCCATTGAAAAACGGAATAAAGCTGGTTCGTTTCGTTTGCTAATAGCTGAGGTAAATATAAAAAACCAAAGAGTTGAAGTAACGAAGCACTTAACCCCAAAATAAAGAATGACCTTTGCTTATTGAAGACCAAAGGAATTGTAGAGAGAGGTGATAGAATGAAATTGAGCATAAGCCATGGAGCCATAATCTCGGAAAGTTTTCCAGATTCATACCAGTTACTGCCGAAGACAAAGCCAAATATTTCCTCTCCAAATAGGAATATGATTGCAAATGGCACAATAGACAAGAGGCTTAAAGTGAGTAACAATTTTTTAAATAATGGATAAATAGGAATTTCTTTTTTTTTGTAATCGGAAATACGGTTAAAGAAGACTTGAGACATAGATGCACCAATTATCATAATAGGCAATCGCAACATACGGAAGGAATGATCAAATGATCCAAATATACTTTCTGAGAACAATTCAATTATGATAAATGCTACAAGTACATCTCTTAGAACATCACTTAATGCGTGAGGAAGGCTTGCCAGAGGGAAATCCTTGTATGTTTTCGCAATTTGAAGATCCTTCTTCTCTTCAAAATTAATGTTTGAAGCTTTTTTAGATTTGAAAAAAGCACGAACAAAATGAGAAGCGCCGACCACATAGCTGATTAAAAATGAAATGATAAGACCAATGTAGCCCCAATTTAATAATCCAAAAATAACGCGGAATCCATTATTACTGAATGAACTGGTCATTTTTGAAAGAGATATTCTTTTAAAAGATTTCATTCTAATGGACCAATTTGTACCTAAATTGAAAAATGCTAATGCGAAAACAGAGATTACTCCTGCACCTGTCAATAAATAATATTCAATTTCATGATTATTTAGCAAGCCATATATGATGGCGCAAATCGCTGTGGAAACTGTAGTAATTATCGTAAGCTTCAATGAGAATCTAAATAAATAGAATGCGTCCTTATCTTTTTTGGGAAGAGGTAGAGCAAGCTCGTATCTTGCTGTTGCCACTGTTGCTATTAAAACAACAATACGCTGGAAAATTGCAAACTCCCCCATTTCTTGAGGTGTATAAATTCTCGTAATTACGGGTGCCAATAAGTAACCGATTGACTGCGCAATGATAGTTCCCGTGACCAATACGGTCAATGACTTTAAAAAATCACTGCTATAAATTCTTTTTGTTAGCCCTTTAAGCATTCAAAACAAAGATAGGGATTTGGAATTGAAACAATTTTACTTTTTGCATCTTTGAACTCCTTATATTTGTGAAAAACAGAAAAATGAAAAACATTGCAGTTATAGGTGCAGGAACGATGGGAAATGGTATTGCTCACGTTTTTGCACAGTGTGGTTACCAGGTAAATCTAATTGATGTTTCTACTAGCGCATTAGACAAAGGCTTAGCGACAATTTCAAAAAACCTAGACCGTCAGGTGGCAAAAGAGAAGATAAGCACAGCGGATAAAGATGCTGCTCTTCATAATATTTCATTGGTATCAAATTTAAAAGATGGAGTAAGTGGTGTCGATTTGGTTATTGAGGCAGCTACAGAAAACATAGATCTGAAATTGAAAATATTTGAAGACTTAGATCAACTTACGTCTGATGATGTAATCCTTGCAACGAATACATCATCTATTTCCATTACAAAAATTGCTGCAGCTACAAATAGGGCAGATAAGGTTATTGGAATGCATTTTATGAATCCTGTTCCTGTCATGAAGTTGATTGAAATAATAAGAGGTTATTCAACAAGTGATGAGGTGACACATACCATAATGGAGCTATCTAAAAAGCTAAATAAAATACCTGTTGAGGTTAATGATTATCCTGGATTTGTGGCGAATCGTATATTAATGCCAATGATTAATGAAGCCATTTGCACCCTGCACGAAGGGGTTGCTGGAGTATCAGAAATCGATACAGTAATGAAACTTGGAATGGCTCACCCTATGGGACCTTTGCAACTGGCTGATTTCATTGGATTAGACGTTTGCTTGGCTATTATGGAAGTGTTGTATGATGGGTTTGGTAATCCAAAATATGCACCATGTCCTTTATTGGTTAATATGGTAACTGCTGGTAAACTAGGTGTTAAATCTGGTGAAGGTTTTTATTCATGGAGTCATGGGACAAAAGACTTAATAGTTTCTGATAAATTTAAAAATTAAGAAACTTTTTTAGTTTTTCGAATGCAATTCGGTCTGTTTTAAAGGTTAGGTTTTCTTCCTTTAATTCCTGGATTTTTACCCAACGTTGTTTTTCTCCTTCTTCTTTGAATGGAATCGTATGCCCCTTTGTACCTATATCTTGAATGTTTTTACATTCGACTAAATAATAGAAGCAAGTAACTTGTATTCCGTCTAGAAAAACGGACTCTTGGAAATATTCATTAAAGTAGATGAGTTGAAAAGATTCGATTTCTGTATCTAATTCTTCTTTGAATTCACGATGTAAGGCATTAGTTATTCCTTCACCATATTCAACACCACCTCCTGGAAATTTTGTAAAAAAAGTTTCAAACCTGTACTCGTCAGATAAAAGGATTTCTTGATTTTTATTTATGATAAAACCGTAGACACGAAGATTGAATTGATTCATTCACAATCCTTGAAAGGAAAAGGGCGAATTTTATCCTTGCGAACAATACCTATAAATGGACATTTTACTTTGTCTGCATTTTTCCCAAACAACTCCATAAATTCCTCCTCTGTCCAATAAGGAAGTTCTGTTGTGTAAACTAAAACATTTCCATTAGTAGGATCTATTCGAACCATCCAAATTCCAGCCTGTTCGCGGATAAGATTTTCCGTTTTAGAAATCAGCTCGCTGTCTTGAGTATCAAATTCGGCTTGACCAAAGTATTTGTTCAGCTCTTGTGAATGCCCAAAATCAGCTAAAAGCATTGATATAACTAATAAAATGGAGAATTTCATAAATTTAGTTTTTATAAATATCGGAACTTTTTTCCAGGATAAAAAGCATTTTCTCCCAGTTCTTCTTCTATTCTCAGCAATTGGTTGTATTTAGACATTCGGTCACTGCGTGATGCAGAACCTGTTTTAATTTGTCCAGTATTCAGTGCTACTGCCAAATCCGCAATAGTGTGATCTTCCGTTTCACCACTTCTGTGACTCATCACAGAAGTGTATTTATTTGCTGTTGCCATTTGCACAGCATCAATTGTTTCAGACAAAGAACCAATTTGATTTACTTTAACCAAAATTGAGTTTGCGATGCCTTCATTTATTCCCCTCTCAAGTCTTTTTGTATTGGTTACAAACAAATCATCTCCAACGAGCTGAACCTTCTCTCCAAGCTGATCTGTAGCCATTTTCCATCCATCCCAATCATCTTCAGCTAGACCATCTTCAATCGAGGCTATTGGATATTTTTTACACCAATCCGCCCAAAATGATACCATTTCAGCTGAAGTCATTTTTTCACCAGTAGAATCAAAACAGTATTTACCATTTTTAAAAAATTCAGACGAAGCTGCATCTAAAGCAATATAAACATCTTCTCCAGGTTTAAATCCTGCTTTTTCAATCGCTTCTAATACAACAGTTATAGCCTCCTCGTTTGAACCTAAATTTGGCGCGAATCCACCTTCATCTCCAACATTAGTAGACATACCTTTCGACTTTAAAACCGCTTTTAGATGATGGAAAATTTCAGTACCCCACCTGAGCCCTTCAGAGAATGAATTGGCTCCAAATGGCATAACCATGAATTCTTGAATATCAATGAGATTGTCAGCATGGGAACCTCCATTTAATATGTTCATCATGGGAACAGGCATTGTACACGTACCAACACCTCCTATATATCGATAAAGACTTAGCTGTGCTTCGTCTGCAGCTGCTTTTGCAGTCGCAAGAGAGGTGCCAAGAATTGCATTGGCTCCCAAATTTGACTTGTTTTCAGTCCCATCTAATTGAATAAGTGCTGTATCAATTGCTTTTTGATCAAAAATATCCATTCCTCTTAGTGAATCATTGATAATTGTATTTACATTATCAACAGCTTTTAAAACTCCCTTTCCTAAATAAATATTTTTATCCCCATCTCTCAATTCAACGGCTTCATGTATTCCTGTTGAAGCACCGGAAGGAACGGCAGCTCTACCAATATATCCATTGGCAGTTATAACATCGACCTCTACGGTAGGGTTTCCGCGAGAATCAAGAATTTGGCGGGCAAAAATATGGTCTATATAGCTCATGCTTTAATTTTTTTCTTTGTTCATATTTTCGATAAAATCATCGAAAAGATATCTTGAGTCATGCGGTCCTGCTGAAGCTTCAGGATGATATTGTACTGAAAAAACGGGTTTATTTTTTAGCTTTATTCCAG
>Ga0206683_10003258_pt1 | contig 10795 bp, 11 predicted proteins | sample M280m12015metaG_FD_155483 | JGI IMG/M metagenome (GOLD analysis project Ga0206683, IMG submission 155483) | Ammonia-oxidizing marine archaeal communities from Monterey Bay, California, United States - M2 80m 12015 | ecosystem: Environmental > Aquatic > Marine > Intertidal zone | place: USA...
TAGGTGGCATTAACACCACATTTAGACGAAAAAAAGCTATTAGTCGGAAAGATTAATGGCTTTTTTGGTGTTCAGGGCTGGGTAAAAATATTTTCTTATACAGATCCAAGGAGAAATATCCTTGAATATCAGCCTTGGTACTTTATTGATAATGGAGCTTACAAGGCCATTGAGATTACTTCGGGTCGCGAACAGTCCAAAACTATTGTTGCCCATATTAAAGGTATTGATAGTAGAGACAAAGCCAGTCAACTGATTGGAAAGGATTTATATATTGACAAAGATCAACTGCCTAAGCTCGATGGTGATGAACATTATTGGCATGAGTTAAATGGATTTCGAGTGATTAATAAAAATGGAGTTGATCTAGGAGTGGTGAATTACTTGGTAGACACAGGTTCAAACAATGTTATAGTTACTAAAGGTGATAAAGAGCACTGGATCCCTTATATTGAGCCATATCTCGTTTCGATTGATAAACAAAATAGAGTGATTACTGTTGATTGGGACGAAAATTTTTAAGATTTAATTACTCTCAATAAGCTTCACAATTAATTTCCTTTGATGATTTATTCAGTCAATACACAGCTATTGACATTTGGCTCGTATATTATAATAGAGTCATAAAGGCTATTTCTTTGCTAGCAGTAGTCTGGATATACAATTTCTGAAATAATATTATTTAATGAACTGGATAACAAAACTATTTCCATTTTTGTTATGGATTAAGGATTTAAAAAATCCTAAAGTACTTAAGGCAGATACTTTGGCAGGTATTACCGTTGCTCTAGTAATAATTCCCCAATCAATGGCGTATGCTCAGTTGGCGGGCTTAGGTCCTCAGTATGGCCTATATGCATCATTCTTTCCGGTCATGATTGGTGCTCTTATGGGGTCATCAAGACAGTTATCTACAGGCCCGGTTGCAGTGGTCTCATTATTAACAGCAGCTGCTCTTGGAGAGATAGTTACTGATGCTTCAAGTTATGCTGTGTATGCAGCTTTATTAGCTCTAATTGTTGGATTGTTTCAGTTTTCTCTTGGTGTTCTCAGAATGGGTTTTGTGACTAACTTCGTGTCCCACCCAGTTGTTAGTGGTTTTACGAATGCTGCGGCCATTATTATTGCTACTTCTCAACTTCCAAAGGTTTTTGGTATTAGGGTTATTAATAGCAGTGACACTGATTGGGTTTCTGCTTGTCAACCGTTAACTTTGATTGAAAGGATAGAAATGGTGGGCAGTGAGGGTTTACATACTATCTGTAATGCAGACCAAAATTACGAAACTATAGGTCGTTTACTGGAGGCTGCACTATTTTATACTCATATACCAACTATAACTATGGCTGTAATGGGAATGCTTGGTATAGTGATATTAAAACGATTCTATCCAAGAATTCCTGCGATATTGACTGTAGTAGTAATTTCTACTGCAATTTCATTTTTGATTGGCTATGAGTCGATGGGTGGTGCAATTGTTTCCTCTATAGATATAGAAGGCTTATTTAGTTACCAAGTCCCTAGTTTCGATTTCAATGCAATGGGGACTCTATTTATCTATGCTATCACTATCTCATTAATCGGTTTTATGGAAGCAATAACCGTAGCTAAATCTATGGCGGCAAGAACCAAGCAGCGCCTTGATATCAACCAAGAACTTATTGGACAAGGTTTGTCCAATATTGGCTCAAGTTTTTTTCAGGGATATGCAGTCTCTGGCTCTTTTTCACGTACCGCAGTAAACATGTCAGCAGGAGCAGCAACTGGTTTTTCTTCAGTAGTAACAGCCCTTATTGTGGGTCTAACTATTCTTTGGTTGACACCTTTATTGTTTCACCTCCCTCAGGCCACCTTAGCTGCAGTGATTTTGATGGCGGTAGTGAATTTAATACATTTTGCACCAATCAAACATGCCTGGAAAGTAGAAAAGCAAGATGGTGTTGTCGGTTTATTAACTTTTATAATGACCCTGGTTTTTGCACCACACCTTGAAAATGGTATTGCATTTGGTATTATTTTATCTCTTGGGTTGTTTCTTTATCGAACCACGCAACCAAAGTTCACTGAATTAGTGGTGCAAGAAGGATCGATTAATTTTTCCCCTTTTGGAGGTGATGACATTGAAAGTAGTGATGTCGTGAAGCTTGTTAAATATAGCGGATCACTATATTTTGCTAATGCCGCTTTCTTTGAAACACAGATGCTTGAAGTCATTGCTAAAAATAAAGATCAATTACAATATATTGTCGTTGATGTTGGCGCTCTCAATCAAATTGATGCGAGTGGCGAAGAAGTCTTATCTGAGTTAGTTCAGTCCTGCTCTGACACTGGAATAGAAATACTTTTTTCAAGAACAGAAAGATTAGAGGCAGAATTGTTTCGCTCTGGCTTTAAAAAGCGTTTTGGTGAAGATCGTTTTTTTAATCGCACAGCTCAAGCACTTAAGCATGTTTGGAAAGAGCTCGAAAGTGAAGAAGAGGAAAAGGGTAAGGTGATAAATATCTCCTAATTTTTTTGTTAGATTATTATCTTTTTAGAGGTTGTGATAATAAGCTTTTATGAAATACAAGCCCTGAGGTTCAGCGGTTGGACCCGCTTGTTTACGGTCTTTGCTTGCTAAAACTGACAACATCCAGTCAACTTCCTTTTCATCTCTGCCTATTTTAAGAAGCGTTCCGACTATATTGCGGACCATATGACGTAGGAATGCATTGGCTTTGATTTTTATCAGTATAGTATCATCAGTCTTGATTATCTCTATGGATTCTAGAGTTTTAATAGGTGATTTTGCTTGACACAAGTTTGCCCTAAAAGCTGAGAAGTCATGCTCACCAAGCAAAAAATCTGCAGCCTTTCTCATCTTCTTTATATCAAGTGCCCTTGGTTCCCATAAATTGTAATTTGCTTTTAAAGAGGAACGTACAGGGTGATTATGTATTTTATATTCGTATAATCTAGCGTAAGCATCAAACCTTGCATGAAAGTCATCACTGACCTTCTTTGCCCAGTTGAAGTTTATATCATTCGGGAGGTTAACGTTACCACCAAATAACCAAGCATTACTGTCTCTAATTGAATCAGTTTCAAAATGAATAACTTGTTCTTTTGCATGCACACCTGCATCTGTCCTACCAGAGCAAAAGACACGAATAGAGTGATCTGCCACCTTAGATAAGGCTAATTCAACAACACCCTGCACTGTTCTGAGACCATTTTCTTGTATCTGCCAACCGTGAAAGTCAGTTCCTAAGTATTCAACACCAAGCGCAATTTTCATAAGCAACACCAATTTTTATTTATTGTAAAATTGATGTTAATATTTTAACAAAGTATTACACACATCAAAATAAGAGTCGTAATCTGGAGAGATAGATTTTATGGACAATAAAACCAAACCGACAGGTATCAAAAAGCTTTTCTATGCTTGTATTTATTCAGCAAAAGGCTTAAAGGCTTGCTACCAAAATGAATTCGCCTTTAGACTGGAGGTTTGGTTGGCCTTAGTGCTATTACCAATTGGCTATTTGCTTGGAGAATCTGAAGTTGAAAGGGTGTTGCTTATTGTTCCTATTTTTATTGTTCTAATAGTTGAAATGCTAAACTCAGCTATCGAAGCGGTGGTTGACCGCATTAGTATGGAGCACCATGAGCTTTCAGGATTTGCAAAGGATGTTGCTTCAGCCGCTGTACTTTTATCTTTAATTATTTTTCTGGTTACGTGGTCCATTATTCTTCTCTAGTCGATTTATTACCTAAAGATCTAGAGTGTCATTTTTTTGACTCGATTGAGAGTACAAGCCTTTTTCTTTCCACTAGACCTTTTTCAAATAATGTTCAGCTATGTCTTGCTCGTGAACAAACTCAAGGAAAAGGACAATATGGAAGAAACTGGGAGTCTCAAAGAGATGGTAGTATTCTATTTTCTATCCGACGAAATTTTTCACACGAGTTCAGCCTAAATGGGCTCAGTTTAGTTGTTGGATTGGCAATCATAACGGTGCTCGAACAGGAATGTTTAGTTGAAGGTTTTAAAATCAAATGGCCAAATGATATCTATTTTGAGGGTAATAAATTAGGTGGAGTATTGCTAGAAAACCAGATACAATCGAAAAATCAATCCGTAGTTATTGGGGTAGGTATAAATTTTGCTTTAGATCAAAGCATGACATTTGAAACACCTTGGACTGATTTGACAAAGATAACAAAAAAATTGCCTGATATTAAGTTGTTGACTGCCGGGATAATAAACAACATTTTAGTTATGTCAGAACATTTTAGTGCATTCGGCTTTAATGACTTTCAATTGGACTGGAAAAGATATGATATGCTTCAAGGTAAAAAAGTTAAGTGTTCAGATCTAAAAGATTCTTATGAAGGTGAGGTGCTCGGTGTGAGTTCAAAAGGAGCACTAAAAATACTTACAAAAAAAGGAGTCAAAACACTATATAGCTCTAGGTATATAGAATATATTTAGGGTAAGATAGTTGCAGCCATATTCAAACAGCAAAAACGAATGGTAGACCATATATTAGAAGTTAAAAATATTCACAAGACCTATGCTCGACGTGAAGTTGTAAATGACGTTTCATTTGCCGTCAAGGCGGGAGAAATTGTTGGACTGCTTGGGCCAAATGGTGCAGGTAAGACAACTTGTTTTTATATTACTTGTGGTTTGGTTAGATCTAATAAGGGAGAAGTTTTTCTTAACCAAAAAAGTATTGGACATATGCCGATGCATAAGCGTGCCAATTTAGGACTTGGTTATTTGCCACAAGAACCTTCAATTTTCCGAAAATTGAGTGTTGAGAACAATATTATGGCTATACTGGAGCTCAATAAATCTTTGCCAGTTAAACAAAGAAAACATCGGCTTGAAGAGCTTTTATCAGAGTTTAATGTTGAACATGTCCGACATATTCAAGGGATGACTCTTTCGGGAGGTGAGCGCAGGAGGGTCGAAATTGCCAGATCACTTGCAATGGACCCAAAATTTATTTTATTAGATGAGCCTTTTGCTGGTATTGATCCTATATCAGTTGGTGATATTCAAAAAATCATCTATCAGCTGAGAGATAAAGGTATTGGAATCTTAATTACAGATCACAATTATCGAGAAATGCTTGATACTTGCAATCGTTCTTATGTTCTGCATTCTGGCAAGATAATTGCAAAGGGCGGCAAAGAATCTATCTTAATGAATGATGATGTTAAAAAGGTTTACTTAGGCGAAACCATTAGTGTGTAAGAAATCATTTATTACATTAGGTATCGAATCTTCTTGCGATGAAACAGGTATAGGACTCTATAGTAGTGAGAAAGGCTTGCTTGCTCATAAATTGTTTTCACAGGTAGATTTGCATGCTGAATATGGCGGAGTAGTGCCTGAACTTGCTTCCCGAGACCATATCCAAAGAGTTTTGCCATTAATTAGAGAAACTCTAGATGCGTGTAATATTAAATTAGAGGAACTAACTGGTATTGCATATACTGCTGGACCGGGCTTGTCAGGAGCTTTACTTGTTGGAGGTTCTATTGCTCAGAGCCTTGCCTGGGGTTTGAGAATTCCTGCTTTAGGTGTCCACCACATGGAAGGTCATTTACTTGCGCCACTTTTGGATTCATCGCAGCCAAAGTTTCCATTTGTGGCGCTTCTAGTTTCAGGAGGACATACCTTGCTTGTTGAGGTTGATGGTATAGGTGAATATAAAATATTAGGACAGTCATTAGACGATGCAGTTGGAGAAGCTTTTGATAAAACAGCAAAAATTCTTGGCTTGGGATATCCTGGAGGCCCAGCATTAGCTCTTTTGGCCACAAAAGGAGTTGAAGGTCGATTTGATTTTCCTCGACCTATGATTGATAGACCGGGCCTAGACTTTAGTTTTAGTGGTTTAAAGACATTTGCACGTAATACTTTTATAAATTTTCCGAAAGAAAAAGCCAGTATTGCGAAGGCTTTTGAAGTCGCTGCTACCGACACCTTGATGATTAAATGCCGAAGGGCGCTAGAGCAGACGGGTTTTTCGACTCTTGTCGTTGCGGGAGGGGTTAGTGCCAATATAGCTCTGCGTCAAACCCTAAATGAGTTGGCAAAGAAACTTAACATCGATGTTCATTACCCAGCCACTGAATTTTGTACAGACAATGGAGCCATGATTGCTCTTGCGGGCCATTATCGCTTGCTTTCCGGTCAAAGTAATAATCACTATAAAGTTCTGGTTAAGCCGCGCTGGAATTTAGAAGAATTAGAAGCGATTTGACTTTACGAACTAGTTAGTGCATATTTGAAACAAGAAAAATTTCAGCTAAAGAAAGAGTAATATCAATCTTGAGATAGTGAAAATATCTGATAATAATTTTCAAACGCATATAATCATAAGCTATAGAAGTAAGTCGATCTCAACTTCAATAGTTCTTATTATATAACTAATAAATTTAATGCTTATTATTCCCGCAATAGACTTAAAGGATGGCCAATGTGTTCGCCTTAGACAAGGTTTGATGTCTGATACAACAGTTTTTTCAGATGACCCCAATGAAATGGCCACTAAATGGGTTAGTGAAGGAGCTAGAAGATTGCATTTGGTTGACCTTAATGGTGCTTTTGAAGGGAAACCGGTTAACGCTGATTGTGTCAATAAAATTACCCAGACTTTTCCAGAACTGCCAGTTCAAATTGGTGGTGGTATTCGTGATATTAAAACTGCCAATACATATATTGAAGCAGGTATTAGTTATCTTATTATTGGCACGATGGCTGTTACTCATCCTGAGTTCATTTCAGAGTTATGTAGAGAATTCCCAGGGAAAATTATTGTTGGTTTAGATGCTAACAATGGTTTTGTAGCTACTGATGGATGGGCTAAACAGACAGACATAAGTGCAGTTGATTTATCAAAAAAATTTGAACAGGATGGAGTCAGTTCAATTATCTATACTGATATTGCAAGGGACGGAATGTTGCAAGGTGTCAATGTTATGGCAACCGTAGATCTTGCTAGGCAAACCCCTATTCCAATTATTGCCTCTGGTGGTATAGCAAATCTTGATGATATTGCAGTACTTCTCAAAAATGCCCATCACGGTATAATGGGTGCCATCACTGGGAGAGCAATTTATGAAGGCTCACTTGATTTTAATGATGCACAAACAATGAGTGATATTTATGATCGTTGAAGTTGCTTATGCACTATCTGATAAGCAAAGCCTAATAAGTCTAGAGGTTGAAGAAGGCACAACAATAAAAGAAGCTATCGAGGCTTCTGGACTTTTGGACACTTATGACCAAATTGATCTCACAAGAGATAAGGTTGGTATTTTTTCTAAGTTTGCAACACTTGAAACAGTCTTACGTGAAAAGGATCGTATTGAGATTTACCGTCCTTTAATTGCTGACCCTAAAAAAGTCCGTAAAGAGCGTGCAGCAAAGGGAAAAGCAATGCGTAGTGTCAAAAAAACATAAATCCAAGGTAAAATAGACTACTTGTAATAGAATTGAAAAATACATGAGCGAAGAAAAACCTCCGAGTCGACCTTTTTTACAAAGGTTATTTAATAAATTTTTTCAAAAAACTTTAAAGCCCAGAGCTCAATTAATGCAGGCCTTGGAAGAGGCAGAAGATAATCTTGTCATTGACCCATACAGTCGATCAGTGATTGAGGGTGCTATGCAAGTCGAAAGCCTAAAAGTGCGAGATGTAATGGTACCAAGATCGAAAATGATTATGATTGACTCTGAAGCTTCTACTAGCGCGCTGTTGCGGGTCATGGTGAGTTCATATCACTCACGCTTTCCGATTTACGATCAGGAGGAGGATTCAATTTCAGGTATCTTATTAGCTAAAGACTTACTTTCTCATTTTGCCCAAGGTGATAACGATGAATTCAACTACCGAGAGTATCTTAGAGATGTACTATCTGTGCCTGAAAGCAAGCCTTTAGGGGGGTTGTTAAGGGAATTTCAACAAAATAAATCTCACATGGCTATAGTGGTGGATGAGTATGGTGAAATTGCAGGTCTGGTCACTCTTGAGGATGTGATGGAGCAAATTGTTGGAGAAATTGAGGATGAGCATGATAAGGAAGAAGATAATATTATTGACTATGGCGATGGCCGTTATTTACTTCAAGCAAACACCCCTTTAATTGAATTTAATGATTTTTTTGAGACATCTATAACTAATGAACATTATGACACTGTTGCAGGCCTGGTTATTTCAGGTTTTACATACTTACCTGAACAAATGAGTGAAATTAAACTTCATGGTTTTCAATTTAAGGTACTAAAAACGGATTCTCGTCGCATTCATCTTTTAGAGGTTCAGCAAATTACTCAAGCTATTGAAACACCTGTAGAGTCAAATAGTACTTAGTAGAAAAATCTTTAATAGTTAATCGCTGAGTATAATTTATCGTTATGAATACCCTTGAACAAACTACACAGCTTGCGATAGAATTAATTAAACAGCAAAAAGTCTCCGACTACGAATTTTCAGTAGTTAAAGGTTCAGGTGTCTCTACTTCAGTTAGGCTTTCAGAGGTAGAAACATTGAAACATTACCTTGGAGCAAGCTTTGATGTCAGTGTTTATATTGGTAAAAAAAAAGGTCAAGCGACTAGCGGTGATCTAAGTAAAAAGAGTTTAAAAAATGCAATTGAATCTGCCTGCTTAATTGCAAGATATACCCAAGAGGATCCTTTTAATGGGCTAGCGCCGAGTGATAGGATGGCGTGGCAAGTGCCGGATCTGGAGCTTTATCATCCCTGGAATCTAGATGCCAAGAAGAGTATTGATATCGCCATGGAGTGTGAGCAAATTGCTCTTGAACAGCCAGAGATAAATAATTCTGATGGCGCAGAGCTTTCAAGTTTTGAAGGTGAAAGCATCTATGCGAATTCTAGTGGTTGGATTGCAAAATTAAAAAAAACCAAGCACACACTTTTCTGCTCATTGATTGCCAAGCGCAATGACGAGATGCAGACAGCTTATGAATATGGTATTGCCCTTGACGCGAATGATTTGACATCGGCTACGCAAGTTGGTTTAGGGGCAGCGAAATTAGCCCAAGAGAAGTTAGGCTCTCGTCACTTAAACCCCCAAAAATGCCCAATCATTTTTACTCCAAGGCAATCTTCTGGTTTATTTTCTCAACTACTTGGTGCTCTTAGCGGCTCTAGACAATACAAAAAGATTTCATTTTTATTAGACTCTTTAGGTAAAGAAGTACTACCTAAAACGGTAAGTGTTTATGAAGACCCTCTTCAAGTAAAAACTCTCGATGCAAGAGCCTTTGATCATGATGGCGTGTTAAAGAAAAAGCAGTTTTTTATAGAAAACGGCAGAGTTTCAAGTTATATCATGGGGCAATATTCTGCCAACCAGCTAGGTTTAGAATCAACGGCAAATGCAGGTGGTGTGAGTAACTGTTGTATTGATGCTAACTTTGACGGTGGGTTGGCTGAACTTACTAAGGGTATGGGTAGAGGGCTTATTGTGACTGACCTAATGGGTCATGGTATAAACATAACAACCGGTAACTATTCAAGAGGAGCCAGTGGTTTTTGGGTTGAAAATGGCGAAATACAATACCCAGTATCGGGTATCACCATTGCCGGCAACCTCAAAAGCATGATGAGGAATATTATCTCGGTGGGCAGTGATGTTGACAACAGAAGTAACCTTAAGGTTGGTTCAACATTGATTAGTGAAATGACAATCTCTGGAGAGGGTTAGTTGAAAGAGTTCGATGTCATTGTTATTGGTGGTGGCATGGTAGGTCTTGCTTTTGCTGTCGAGCTTTCTCAGAAAAAAAACTGTTCAATTGCAATCGTTGAACCGAACACTAGTCGCCCATCAATCAGTAAGTCGTTTCATACACGTGTCAGTGCAATTACACCGTCCTCAGAGGCATACCTAAAATCTCTAAATATTTGGGACGATATTAAAAGGAAGCAAGTATTTGTTGCCACCAAGGTATGGGATCAGAATTCTCACGGTCGTCTTAACTTCCATGCAAAAGACGAGAATATGGAGCATCTTGGATATATTATCGAGAATGATTTAATGCAGTTTGCCTTATTTGGTAGTATTGATAAACATAAGATTGAGTACATCAATGCAAAATTAAGTGGTTTGAAAAAAACCGACAACGGTTATGAAGTAAACCTAGATAATCAAACTAATTTATCTTGTCAATTGCTTGTCGGTGCAGATGGAGCGAATTCTCAGGTAAGAACCTTGTCAGCAATTGAAGTAACCGAACGTGATTATCAGCAAAAAGCAATTATTGCTAATATTATTAGTGAAAAGCCTTTCCAACAAACAACTTGGCAGCGTTTTTTATCAGATAGTATCATTGCTTTATTGCCATTATCGACAAATCAAGCGTCAATTGTTTGGTCATGTAAAAACCATTTGGCTGACGAGTTGACAAAACTGGACGGTGACAAATTTAATCAATCCCTATCTGAGGCTGTTGAGTATCGTTTTGGTAATCTTGCACTGGAAAGTGACAGGCAAGTCTTCCCTCTTATTGAGAGAAGTGCAAAAGACTATACTATGCCTAATCTAGCACTTATTGGAGATGCTGCGCACAATATCCATCCTTTGGCTGGCCAAGGTGTTAATCTAGGTTTTTCTGATTCCAAAGAACTGAATCTTCAACTGTTAAATAATAGTGACAAAATGTTGGGTGATTTTTCAGTATTAAGAAAATATGCAAGGGCACGAAGATTAGATAATGAGCTTATGGCTAAAACTATGACAGGACTAGATTGGATATATAAGGAAAACAAC